>Ga0073928_10003142_pt1 | contig 26579 bp, 23 predicted proteins | sample PaiPotPPA55metaG_FD_76969 | JGI IMG/M metagenome (GOLD analysis project Ga0073928, IMG submission 76969) | Iron sulfur acid spring bacterial and archeal communities from Banff, Canada, to study Microbial Dark Matter (Phase II) - Paint Pots PPA... ...
ATGAGCAAGGACTGGTTCAGATACGGATGGTATTCGAACTGATTCGTCACGAGAGGAACCGCAGAGAGCCGGACGGATTCCGTCATCAGTGCGCAGTTGAAATTGCTGACGCCGATGTGCCGGACCTTGCCGGCGCGTACGACCGCGTTGAGTCCCGCGATCTGTTCGGGCAGCGGCACGTCAGACCCCGGCCAGTGCAGCAAGAGCAGATCGATATAGTCTGTCTTGAGCTTTCGGAGGCTCTCGTTGACAGACGCTTCGAAGCGTCTCTCCGGGTAGTTGCCGACCCAGACCTTGGTCGTCAGAAAGATTTCGCTTCTTGGAATGCCGGACGCGGAGACGCAGTCGCCGATTTCACCCTCGTTACCGTAAATTTGCGCGGTGTCGATATGACGAAAGCCGGCGCTAAGCGCCGCAGGAATCATTCGATAGATATCCGCGGCATTCATTCCGTAAGTGCCGAAGCCGACGGCCGGAATCTCCACGTTACCAACCTGGACGTTTTGCATGAGGGTTCCCCGATAGAGTATTCGCGTGCTGTCGAAAGCGCTTGCGGCAGATCTGGTGGCAACTCTTGTAGCAGCGCTTATGGCAAATCACCCAATGCGGCCGCGGCGACGCAGTTGCGCCCCAATCTCCCTGATCCTGGCTTCCCCCGCGTGCAAAGCCTCTGATGACGTATGAACCGAGTAATAGCCAAGCACGAGATTGTGCGGATGGGCGACCGCAGAGCCGAGGACGAACTCCGAGTCTTCGTCGGCGGTCAATGCCAAGACGTCTTCGGACTCGCCAAACACGACAAGCTCGTTGGAGACCGGTTCGTTGGCGATGCGTAACGCGCCGCGTTGAATACTTAGCCAGGCGACGTTGTGGCCAGCCGGCGGCGTGTACTGCCACTGCTCTCCAGCCGAAAGCCGCACGAGCAGATAGTTGATGCCTGCGGGTGCGGGCACCGGGCTTTCAACGTTTCCGTAACGACCCAGAATGACGCGGGCCGGACCGGTGCGAGGCACTTCGCTCGCAGATAAATACTGGCTTTGGGGCGCGCCCAGTTCGAGCTCGGGCGGCAACGCGACCCATAGCTGATAGCCACGCACCGGCCCATTGCCTATGGCACGGCCGTCGTGCCATACGCCACTGCCCGCATTCATCCACTCAACGCCGCCGGACGGCATGATCCCCGATGCGCCTGTCGTGTCTTCGTATTCAACCTCACCTTCCAGCAGCACGGTCGTCGTGGCGAGGCCTGAATGGGGATGCATGGAAAACCGCATGCCGGCTTCCACGGAGCTATCGAAATAGTCGAGAAAGATGAAAGGCTTCAGCACCTCCCCAAGATCGGACGGGCTGACCAGCCGCTTCACAGGACCATGTTGCCGGCCCGCTGTCCGCTTGGCGATCACTCTTGCGCCCCGCAGTGAACCGGGGTGTTGGGGACTGGTTTTCACATCGGGCAATGTTCCATCTTCCGCAGAACTTTGCGATGGAACACGCGACGGGATCGTTTCGAAAGACATGGTGTTGGCTCCCACTGGTACTCAGACAACAGAGAAACATCACGACGAGACGATCGCACACCGGATCAGGCAAGCGATCGCCTCCATGAGTCCGTCTTCTTAGCTGGCCTTCAAGGACGAAGCACGCAAGACTATCCGCCCCGAACGCGCGTCCAGGCTGAACGCGCCGGCACCGAACCAGGTGATCTGCAAGAGGCCGCCGGCCATCATCACGTTCTTGAGGAAGTTGATCATCTGGTTTTGATCTGCGAAGTTGTGGTGAAAGAAAAGCGCAGTGACCACACAGAACACCGCCATCACCACCGACACGAAGCGAACCCGGTAGCCCGACAGCAGCAGCAGGCCGCCGCCCAACTCGATCAGCACGGAAACAACGAACGCGAGTGGCGGCACGGGCAGGCCCATGGCAGCAATATAGCCAACCGTCGCACTGTACGCCGCGAGCTTGCCCAACCCACTCATGACAAACGGTGCACCAATCAGAATGCGGCCTAACAGCGGAAGAAATTTGAAACGGTCCATAACGATCTCCTAAATGAGTTTACGTAGGTGGAGTACAAGAAAGGGACTTAGCCGGCGTCCACCATCACCAGCTCAGAATCTTCAAGAGCGAAAATCTGCGCCGTGGCCTCATTCGTGATCGCCACGCCGTCTAGCGGCCCAACGGGCTCGCCATTTACTTCGATGCGTCCTGAGGCAGCCACGAGATACGCACGGCGCGTGCGACTCAATTCATATCGAACGCTTTCGCCTGCCTTCAGCATCGCGCCAAGCACACGTGCATCGGCGCGAATAGGGAGTGCACCTTCATCATCGGCAAATCCGCTGGCAAGGACTACGAAGCGTCCGGACCGGTCACCCTTTGGAAAGGGCTTGGTGCCCCAAGCGGGTTCGCCCCCAGCTTCACGAGGTACCAGCCAGATCTGGTAAAGCTTGAGCGGCACCTCGCCCCGGTTGAACTCGGCGTGGCGTATGCCCTTGCCGGCGCTCATGACCTGGACATCGCCTGCGTGTATTGCTCCCTCGGACCCCAAGGTGTCTCGATGCCCGAGCAAGCCCTGGCGCACATAGGTGATGATCTCCACGTCACGATGCCCGTGCATGGGAAAACCACTGCCAACGGCGATCTCGTCGTCGTTCCAGACAATCAGGGGACCCAAGGCAGCGTGCGCGGGGTTGCCGTCTGCGCTGACCGCGAAATGGTATTTCGCCCGCAGCCAGTCGAGTTCCGCCCTGTCCAATGATTTCCAACGTCTATGTGTGAGCATGTCCGCCTCCGTTTTCCGCCATCGCTCATGCGACGCCTGGCAGCTGCGCCACTCGCCGAATCCAACTCTGGTGCAACCAATGAGACGAATGCTATATTTGCAATGAACCCGCGCATAGATGCTGAATTGGAACGCATCGTTGCTCTGGATAGAACGATCAGAAGGAGTCGAAGTCTGCCTATGAACGCAATCGCTGACCTCAATGATCTTCGGCTCTTCGCGGAAGTGGTCGACCATGGAAGCTATACGGCGGCCGCGCGCAGCCTCGGACTGCAGACGTCGAAACTCAGCCGGAGGATTCGCGCGCTGGAGGAAGAACTTGGCGTGCGCCTGCTCAATCGCACCAGCCGAAGCCTGTCCTTGACCGAAACCGGGCGGCAGTTCCACCAGCATTGCCTGGCGCTGGTGGCGGAAGCGAAGGCCGCCAAAGATATCGTGGACCGCACGCATTCCAAGCCGCAGGGCACGGTTCGCATCGCCTGCCCCGTGGCCTTGCTGGAGTCCGGCATCTCCACGATCATCGCGCGATACGTTCAGGACAATCCTGATGTCCAGGTCCTGCTGGATGCAACCAACCGCCGCGTGGATGTGGTCGAGGAAGGCCTGGACTTTGCCATCCGGGTCAGGCTTCCGCCGCTGGAGAATACCGATCTCGCGGTTCGCCAGTTGGGCTTGTCGATCCACATTCTGGTCGCCAGTCCCGAATTGACCGCGCGCCATCCAGCACTCAACTCATCCAGTTCGATCGAACCCGTGAAGGAATGGCCTACTCTCTCCATGGCCAACAGCAGCGAGCGATTTGTATGGAACCTGGTCGACGTTGAAGGGCGCTTGACGTCATGGGCGCATCAACCACGCCTCGCGACTGACGACCTGGCGAGCCTTCGGGTTGCGGCAATAGCTGGCGTCGGTGTGGCAATGCTGCCGAAGGAACTGGTCGAAGCCGACATTCAGGCCGGCCGCCTGCAGCACCTGCTGCCAGGTCTGGCCAGCACACCGGGGCTTGTCCATGCGATTTTCCCGACGCGCCGAGGCATGGTTCCGGCTGTCCGTCACTTGCTGGATGCACTCGTTGCAGGATGCGAAGGTCCGAACCAGCAACGTTAGAACGGCCGCGAGACGCACACGTCAGTTCGGTATCCGAATTGATATCGGTCAGGAGGATGATCCTCCTGACCGTCTCGTTCGCGCGTTGACGGTGAGATTTTGTCTGACGATTTGACTAACGACTAACGTTCACCCAAACAGCTTGCTTGCCGTCCGGGCGATCAGTTCGCCCTGATGGCGAGCGCCGGCGAGTTCGATCGCACTCGGCTGGCGCTGACCTTGCCCACCCGCGATTGTCGTTGCGCCGTACGGGGAGCCGCCGACAATCTCGTCCAGCGTCATTTGCCCCTGGTGACTGTAAGGCAGGCCGACGATAGTCATGCCGAAGTGCAGAAGGTTGGTGATAATCGAAAACAACGTCGCCTCTTGTCCGCCGTGCTGGCTCGCGGTCGAAGTGAAGGCGCCGCCTACCTTGCCGACCAGCGCGCCGCTCATCCACAAGCCGCCGGCTTGATCCAGGAATGCCGCCATCTGCGACGAGATGCGCCCGAATCGGGTCGGGGTGCCGACAACAATAGCGTCGTAGTTGGCCAGCTCGGCGACCGTGGCAACCGGCGCCTTCTGGTCCAGCTTAAAGTATGCCGCCTTGGCCACTTCCGCCGGCGCAGTCTCCGGCACACGCTTGACGTCAACCGTGGCGCCCGTCGAGCGGGCACCTTCGGCCACCGCGTCTGCCAGCGTTTCGACATGACCATATGAGGAATAGTACAGAACCAGAACTTTCGACATTGCGATCTCCTTTCTATATCTGCGGTGATACTGCGGTGGAAAATCTCCTGCACCCAGATGCTATGCCTGCAATGACCATGAGCCTATCTCCACGATTGCAACGCATCGTTGCTTATGGCAGAACGATAAGAACCTGCAGAGATCGAAGTGCAATCGTCGCATTCGCGCCCGGCCTGCAATTTGGGAGGCGCACAACCAGGCATTTTAGACTCGTCATGTTGCGAGAAATCCACCGTCCACGGTCAGCTCGGCGCCCGTAACAAAGGAAGACTTATCGGACAGGAGCCATACCGCCGCAGCAGCAATTTCCTCGGGTAAGCCAATACGACCGACCGGGTGAGATGTCCGAAGTTTCTCAATCAAGCCAGCAAATTGGGGGTCGGAAGTAAGCGCTTGAACCATGGGCGTATCCACCGCACCGGGAAGAATGGCGTTGACGCGAATATGCTGCCGGCCATAGTCGACGGCGGCGCCTTTTGTCAAACCCAATACCCCACCTTTCGACCCGCAATAATCGGCGGAGAGCGGCACTGCCACTCGTCCAAGAGTGGACGACGTGTTGACAATCGCACCCCCGCCGGTTTGCAGCATCGCACGTATCTCATGTTTCATGCAGAAGAACACACCGTCGTAGTTGACACTTTGAATACGACGCCATTGTGTAACGGTCAAATCGTGCAGCAACACGTTCGTTTGAGCGAGACCGGCGTTGTTGAACGCGCCGTCGAGCCGTCCGAACGTGTTTACCGCTGCCGCCACGAGTGCTTGGACCTGGGCTTCGTCGGCAACATCGGTTGCCACGAAAATAGCCTCGCCGTCCTGTTGCCGGATTGTCGATACGGTGTCTTCCCCATGAGCCACGCCAATGTCGGCTACCACTACGCGCGCTCCTGCGGCAGCGCAAGCGATGGCCGCCGGCCGCCCGATACCCGAGCCGCCGCCCGTGACAATGATCGTATTCCCTTCAAGAGCCCGGTTCATGCGCTTACGCTCCCTTGCAATCAATGCGCGAACAGCGGCGCAACGTCGATGTAGATACGATAGTCGTCGATTTGCCTGATGTGCATCCGCCAGATCGTCACGGCCGGCACAGTCAGTGTCGATCCGCCCTTGCGGGTGTAGGTCACTTCGAGCCGCGAGACAATGACGTCGTCGAATGACCAGACATCAAGCAACTGGTGCTTGATACCGCCAATGGATGATAGGAACTGCTTAGAAGACTCCGCAATATTTGCGCGGCCAATGACAGGGACGTTATTGGCATAGACAAACGTGCAGCCCTCCGTTAAGAACGGCGCCAGGCGCTGCTCGTCCCGTGAATCAACCGCCTCGTACACTTCTGATACATAGTCGAATGCTGAATTTGGTGTCATGTTATTCATGATTAGCAATCCTACTAAAATAATGGTCGATTTCGATGTTGCAGGAAGCTCTTCCAGGCGGTCAATGACTCAGCGATTCAACTGTGTCGGGCGCCGTTCTGAAGACCTGTGGCGGTGCAAGTTGTTTGACTAGCAAAGCAATACACGAAAGCGCACCGGCAACGGCGATCGTCGCAAAGACACCTACAAACGTAAAATGCCGGCGTACGAGTTCCGCCACGAGAAACGAGCCTGCTATGCCGCCGAAGCGGCCCATGCCAAGCATCCACGCTACACCGGTACCGCGCCCTTCAGTCGGATAAAACTCTGCTGCAAGAGCATTCATTGAGGCTTGTGCGGTGTTCATCAGTACGCCCGACACAAGTACGATTGGCACGAGCAGGGCGACATTTCCCGCCATCACTCCAATGCAAAAGAGGCTGATCGCTGCGAGCGCGTAACACGTGGCAATCACCAGATTTGCATTGAAGCGATCCATCAGCGCGCCGCACAGCACCGCGCCAACACCACCAAGCGGGAACAGTGCGGAGATCAGCGTCGCGCTCTTCAGGCTCAGGCCTGCATCCCTCAGCAGAATTGGCATCCAGTTGAATAGCGCGTAGATAATCAGGAGGCCCATGAATGCCGCGAGCCATAACATCAATGAACCGATGATGTATGAACGCGACAGCACGACGCCGAGCCCGTTGCCGCCTGTTCCCGGCACACTCTCGGTCAGTGCGAACGCGCGCGCGTTGATGGCTTCATGGGAGATGCGCGCAAGAACTGCGCGAATGCGCTCTACGGGTTTGCCATTGGCAACCATGAAGCGTACCGATTCCGGCATCTTGAGCAATAGCAGCGCACTGTGGAGTATCGGCGTGAGGCCGCCCAGCAACAGGACACTTCGCCAGCCGGCATGCGGAACCAGCCATGCCGCAAGCAATCCGCCCAAAGCGGCCCCGAGCGGGAATCCGCAGCACATCAGGCTGGTCACCGTGGCGCGGCGCCCGGTGGGGCAGAACTCGTTCATCATGGTCACCGCGTTAGCCATCGCTGCGCCGAGTCCGATGCCCGTCATGAAGCGCAGCACGGTCAGTTGAGCAATGTTCTTCGAGAACGCGGATGCGACGCAGGCAACCCCGAAGAGGCAAACAGCCCCGATTATCAGGGACCGTCGTCCAACACGATCGGACAAGGGGCCGGACGCAAGCGCACCGAACGCGAGGCCGAACAGCGCGGCGCTCAAAACCGGGGCGAGGTCGGACTTCGCGAGATGCCACTCAGTGAGTAACGACGGGGCGATGAAACCGATTGCCGCAGTGTCGAAACCATCCAGCAGGACAATCACGAAGCACATGAAAAAAACGAGTCGTTGAAAGCGGCCAAACGGGTGCTCGTCGATGAAGCCCTGGACATCGACGACCGAAGCATGTTTCATCGTTAGTCCTCCAAAACTATTAAGAGGCGCAACGGCCGCATAGATCGCGCTTTTTGAACATCAGAACGAATGCACGACGCAAGCGCCGCATGCAAGATACAGCGCGTGATGCGCGTGTCGTATGAAAACCGCCGCCAATCAGCCGACTCGCACCCGTCGACCCCTCTGATCAGACTGTTCTATCGCGGACAGAACCTTGTGAATTCCGAGAGCGTCATCAAAACTCGGAGCCGCGTGGGTTCCGAGGCGCAGATCGTCTGCCATCAGCCGGTAGATTCCTGCAACGTTCCGGGCAGCTACAGCCTCCTCGAGACCGAAGTCATACGATTGCGGTATCGCAAGCTCGGTGTAGCCGTCCTCGCCTTTACGACCTGCCTCCACGCGCAGCGGCGAGATGTTCACCACAGGGGCCTGTTCGATCGCCGCGGTGATGCGCAGATCCCCTTCGGTTCCATTGATCTCCCATAACAACTTGATCCCACGCGGCAGGCCACCACGAAGCTGCAAAGACAGAGGCGCGCCAGACTCAAGCACTGCGTTGATCATCACATGATCGGGGGTCTTCATCGGGATGCTCTCCCCCGTTTCGATGGCGCTCACTGTTTGCCGGCGCTGGGACAACACGGCATCGACCTCGCGGATGGACCCCAGTACACTTTGCACCGCCGCAATGGCGTGCCCGCCAATAACCGAAAGCAGGGTCGCGCCATTTTTTGAATCCATGGCATAAGCGTCACCGCGCGGTATGTGTTCGCCCCAGCTGACCCCGGCACTGATATAGGTTGACGACAGCACCTCTCCAACATACCCGTCGGCCACGAGCTTGCGAATGAATTGCACTTCAGGCGACGCAATCGCTTGAGTTCCAACAACCGCTTGCGTCTTCGTTTCATTCGCCAGACTAGCGAGCTCAGTAGCTTCGGCGAGTCCATTTCCGAGCGGCCATTCACAGTAGACATTTTTTCCTGCGGCAAGCGCGGCAGCGACCACTTCCCGGTGGTATGGGACCTTTACCGTTACAACCACGACATCTATATCCGGAGACGCGACGAGTTCCGCCACGTTCGCGAAGGCGCGTGGAATGTCAAACGCGGCCGCAGCGGCCTGCGCACTCGGCAGACTGGTGTTTGCCACACCGGCGATTTCAAACACATCCGACAAAGCGCGGAGTGCTGGAATATGAGCCATAGTGGCCCAACCGCGCTCGGCGCTCAGGCCGACAATACCTACACGAGAACGTTTTTCCATTGCTTCCTCAAAACCATTAAGTAACTTTCAGACGAACCCGTACTTGTACGACGGATCATCCTTATCGCGCCGCCCAACGTTGGAGTTCTCGAGTGGCGCCAGGCCGGTAGGCACCGGGTCCGAACGCTGCGAATCCAGCACCACAACCCGGTCTGCGATTCGCCACTCACCATTTCGCCGTTCCATCCGGTCGACGTACCGGATGTTCACGACCCAGTCCATGGCTGGCTTGTCGCCGTCCGGCCTGGTCCGGTGGAATGCGTGAGCGTAGTGCTCCGCGCACGCCACGTCGCCATCGACTTGCACGTACTGGTTGCCGGTAAAGTGTTGCGTGCTTTCAAAGGCCGGCAACAACTCCTCGGCCCATTTAATGAACCCTTCCACTCCGCCGTTATAGGCCCCGTGACGGTCAATCGCATCCGGGTGATAACACGAGCGCACGAGATCCCAGTCCATCCGGTCAATGCCCCGGCAGTAGCGGATATGAACGCGCTTGATCTCTGCCTCGTCGAGAAACTGTTGAAGTCGCGATTCCACGTTAGTCTCCCTATGTTTCAAGGCGCCCCAGCGCCAGAGTCATTTACTCACGCTCGGATGCGGTCCGTATTCGCCTGTTTCCATCAACTGCGAAGCCTCAATTGCCTTGGGCGTCCATCGCAGCGTCGCACGCGTTTCCAGCAGCCACGCCTGATAAGTCTCGGGAACGTCCTCGGCGGGACCGTGGTGAATGACACCCTTTGGCACCCAGGTCAACGTGCCAGGCTCCGAGCACCCTCCCCAGACTCCCGGTCCTCGCACATAACAGATCACCTCATCAAAGTCCGCATTGATATGAATCGGCGGCCGACTCGAGATGCGCGAACTGAGGTTGAACATCAGGATGTCTCCCGCGCCGGACGACAGAAACGGACTCGGAGGTCCTCCTTCGGGCAAATAGGTAAGAACCTGAATCTTGTTCAGATTCAGCTTCCACACGGGAACGGACTCCGACAATTGCAGACCCAGGGAAAGCGGGTCGTGCGGCATGGTGAACACCGTGTTCTCGCCGTCCAAGGTCTTCAATATCAGTTTCGTCGGTCCACCTGCGGGAATCTCGGGATCGACCTTGGCGTACTTCAGGTCCCGCGCGACGTTAAGCATTCCGGTCGGCGCCGGAGGCGAGAGTTTCAAGGCTGACGGGCTTTCAACAATGAGGCTGCGCATGGCGTCGCCGGTCGGCGCGTATCGATACGCTATCGAACGTGGGATGCAAACAAAGTCACCCTCCTCAGCCGTAAGAGAGCCAACGTCAGTTTCGAATTTGACCGTGCCCGACTGAATGAAATGAATTTCGTCTGCTTCGACATTTCGGATCACGTACGGCATTGGCTTGCGACGGCCAGACACAAGCAACTTGACACCCAGCCTGGAGGTAGCGACTGTTGTCGGAAGAGCTTGCGCATCGTCATGATCTTCAGGGATCAAACGCTCAAGAACAGCTCGTCGCGGCGCATGCGGACCTTCCACGGAAAGGTAGTCTGGCGCGTATGTCGAGCGGGTGACGACAGAAATTGCACCCATGAATCCATCCCGCGTCCACAGCTGCACGGGAGGCGCTCCGCCATTTGTCTGATCACTCATTTGTCTATCTCCTTCGTTTTCAAACACACACCACAGGCGTGCCTCGTTGGACCGCCCAGGCATGCGTTGCCGCCGCACAGAGGCACTGCTCACCCTGCCTGCAAGCGAGTCCTCCCTGCGATCTATCTTATGCAAAAGCAGGACGAACATCCGCGTGTACAAGTGGCGCCGCTTTCGCAGCGCCACCGCCGCCAGGTGTAATTAGCGGGCCGGCTTTCCAACCAGCGCCCGATACTCGTTCGCGGTTGCCGGGGTGCGTCCGAGCAAGCCGGCGATGTCACGCGCCATATTGAACATTTCAAGGTTGTCCTTGAGATGCTCGTCGCTGTTCGGATACTTCCAGGGCGTGTCTTCCGTGCCAATACGGATGTGCAAGCCCATCATCGTGGCAAGCGTCGTCATGTACAAAGTCGCGCGCCCGGCCGCACAAACACTGATGACGGAGGTTGGGTCAATCTTGCGAATCTGGTCGACCATCAGGAACATGTGTTGAGCCATGTCCTGCGCATCAGTGACCGAGGTGCCGGAAACCAGGGTGCGGCCCACGTTAAACGGAAGCCCGTACAGAATCAGCCAGTTGTACGGCTTCTGGAGAATGCCCGTATCAATAAGCTTTCGCTTCGCAAGCTCAATCTCTCCCGAGCTATGGACGGCCAGTTCCGGCTTGACGCCCGCCGCCTCCAGCGCTTCGATTGCAGGCACCATGAAGGCTTCCGGGTGGCCAGGGGCGCACGGGGCTACCTCGGTCAATCCCGCACGCGCCGGACTCATGCAGATATCGAAGGTCGTTCCGTGGAGGACGTTCAGGTTCGGGACGAAGTCGTTGCCAAAGCGCTTCTTAAGCGGTTCCAGAACGGCAGAATAGGCTTCGACCGGCGGAATGTCCCGGTCAAGGCGTCGACCCTGTTTGTCTGTCATCCATGAAAAGTCGATGTGAACACCACATGCACCGGCCTCGATCACGCTGGACGCTGCATCCACGTATTCCTCAAGCGACGTGGTCGTTTCAAAGCGGCCAGACACAGCCGCGTTGATGGCGATCTTCTTCGGAACATCCCATTTGGGCTGCAGTTCGGGTCCGGCGAGGAACTGGTATTCATCCATTTCGCGCTTGACGGCTTCCCAAAGAGGCAGTTTTTCAGTCATGGTAATCCTCGACATAAGTGGTGAAGTAAGGGTTCGAACTGTTCCGAACCAACGGCAATCAGATTTGCAATAAGCGTCCCGGCAGGGCTGCTAACTCATGGAGCAGTTGTGCATCGCTGACAACTCGATTTGTTATTCGACGCATGGGCGGGCGCAACACCCATCCGCGGCCGTTGCGTTTATTTTCAGCACAATCCATTTGTTAGTATTCCTATTTCAATACAAAACAACGTCGACGCTGCCCGCAACCCCGGAACCGAGTCATGACACGCGACCGGTCTACCGCTCCTCCCAACCGGATCATTTGTGCTAAAATGATTCCAAGCAACATCGATTTATATCGAATGATGTTACTCGGAATGAATAAAGTCAAGTGCAGTAGGGAATTCCCTAGGGGAATGCTTCGACTGCAGCCCTTGTTTGAGCGTCCCGGCTAACCACCGAGTCGCATCTACATGTCGAGGAATGAGCGAATGGCCAAGCCCTACTCCACCTCAATCGATACGACCCTGGATACCATCGAGCCGTTGTGCGGCTCAGCGGGAGGGGAAATTCCCGAGGCCCTCGACGACCGGGGCAGAACCGTTCCGTGGATGACCCGAACGTTGAATCGGCTCTATGACGTGCAGGCGCAGAGGATCCTGGACCGGGAAAAAGTGTCCATTGCGCATTGGTACTACCTGCGGGTGCTGGCTCAACGCGGCGAACTGAATCAACTGGAACTGAGCAAGCGCGTTGGAATTGCCTCGACAACCGCTGTGCCTGCTTTGGACAGCATGGAAAAGCGTGGTCTATTGAAGAGGACTCGCGATCCGAAGGACCGGCGCAAGTACTACGTCAGCCTCACCGACGACGGCAAACGTCTGGTCGATAAAATGATGCCGGAGATCATTCACATGATCTCCGGCTCTTTTGACGGCGTGGACCCTGACGAGTCGCTCACCTTCTGGAAGGTTTTGCATCAGATCGCGCAAAACCTCTCGGAAAAGACCAACGAAAACACAGTCGTCGACTAGCAGGCTAACGTGTGTGGCGGGCGCATCAGCGCTTTGAACAGAGCGCGTATGGGTGCAAGACGGCACGCCCGACTGCCGGACATCGCGCCGCAATAAAACTCAACCGTGCTTTTTTCAAAGCGTTCCGAAGCAGCAAGGCGCTTGCCAAACCTTGTGGACCCGCTCCCCTGCCAAGACTCAAGCGGGAGCGGTTGAAATGCCCATTTCACCTACCCTGCGGCTGTCCCCAACACGGCATGTGGCAAAGATCCGGTCGCTACTGACCGGCGCCCACTGTAGCTCGCGTCGAACCTGGTCTGCCTGAAATCACACCCGCCTTCCCATCGCTAGGGAGATTCCCTAGGATTCTTGACTTTGGTCGCCCCGAAACACATCATTCGATATAAATCGATTCGTTACAGAATCATATGATATCAAATAAATAGCTGACGTGAGGACCAGGCGATCTTGCCTGTCGCGCGCCCGACGAGTCCGAACGTTTTGATCAGGCTACGCAAATAATAAAGGAGTACGTAATTAGCGGAAGTGAAGGGGACGACATGAAAAGCCCGCAATCACGGTCTTCTGGTCCGTTATCAGTTTCAACCAGCATTGAATCCATATTCACCACTCAATTCGAGGATCGTCATGTTCGATAAGTTCCGAGTCTGGCAAGCTGCAGCGCCAAAAAAAATGCAGAACCGGTTTGTTGTGAAAGGCGTCAAGGATTCTCTTCGCAAGATCGGACTGCTGGTTTCGGCAGGCCTGATCTGCACTGCGGCCCATGCGGCAGAAGACTCCCTCACGAACCACCAGGGCGACATCACCCCGCTCTGCGGGTCAAAGCCGATGTTTGTTGGCGTGTCCGACGGATACGGCGGCAATACCTGGCGCAAAACCGGTCTTGCCGAAGTCAAGGATGAGCTAAGCCACTGCAAGAACGTCAAGCGAATTATCTACAGCAATGCCAATGGCGACCCGCAGAAGGCGAACTCGGACATCAACAGCATGGTCGCCCAAGGGGTCAACGTCCTGATCATGCTGCCGGATTTTGGCGCCGTGCAACTCCCGGCCATGCGAGCGGCCATGAAAGCCGGAGTAGAGGTTGTACCGTATTCAGCCCAGATAGCGGGAGTTCCCGGGCGAGACTATGTCGTGAACGTTGTCGGAGACTCGAAGCAGATCGGCATTCTTTGGGCTGACTGGCTCGGAGCAAACGTCAAGAGAGGCAACGTGGTGTTCATGGGTGGATCGCCTGGTGCCGCACCGTCGCAAAATTTCATGGACGGCCTGAAGGGTGGTCTCAAGAAGTACCCGAATCTGAAGCTGTTGAACGAACAGTTCGTTGTGACGAACTGGAACCCGGTGGACGCGCAAAAGGCCGCGGCGGGCCTCATCGCACAGTACCCGCAGATTAACGCCATTGTCACGGACTATGGCGTGACTGCGCTCGCAGCAGCGAAGGCGTTCGAACAAGCACATCTTCCGCTGCCGGCCATCGTAACGATCGCAAGCGACAACGAACTGAACTGCCATTACCTGTCGGCCAGGAAGGCTGGAACCGCCTTTCCCTACTACACGCTCGACGGCACAACGACCTACGTGCGCTTTGCAGTGCGACATGGGGTAGCGGCCTATCAGGGCACGACAGACAACGAGTCGCCCGCGGTTCTTCCTTCCGCATACGCCGACAGCGCCAAGGGTCTCGATCCCAAGTGCGATCCGAGCGTGCCGCCCGACGCCGACCTTTCCTCAGCGCTTCCCCCAGAAAAGCTCAAGGCAGTGTTTGAGCAGTAATAGTAATAGCCCGGGATAAATCATGACCGACCAGAACACATTGCTTCAGATTGACGGCGTCACCAAGATCTTCCCTGGTGTGCGTGCGCTCGATAACGTCACCTTCTCAGTGCTCGCGGGAGAAGTGCACGGTCTCGTCGGCGAGAACGGCGCGGGCAAGTCCACGCTCATGGCTGTCGCGTCCGGCGCGCTCATCCCCGAAAAAGGGCGCGTCGTGATCAATGACGTGGAAGCGAGGGGAGACACCGACGAGGCGCAGCAACTGGGGTTGGCAATCGTGCGACAGGAACCGGCTCTCATGCCCGACCTGAGCGTCGCGGAGAATCTTTATCTCGGCGTACCCGCGAAGCAACGTCCATCTCTCATGCGAACAAGGGAGTGGGCACAGCAACTCCTCCGGCAGTGGAATGACAACGTTGCGATTGACGTGAATGAGCGCGTTTTGAGCTTGAACCCTGAACAACGCTTCATTGTCGAGATCGTAAAAGCACTCGCTGCCAAACCCAAGGTCCTGGTCCTGGATGAACCGACCGAACATCTGCTGGCGGAGGACGTCGATCGTCTCTTTGAACGCATTCGTAAAGTGACTGCGTCAGGCTGTTCAGTTGTCTATATCTCGCACCGCATTCGTGAAGTACAGGAAATTGCCAATCGTCTTACCGTGCTCCGCGATGGACAAGGACAAGGGACCTACGACGCAGCGGGCCTCAGTGAGCAGCAGATTGTCGAACTCATCGTGGGTGGCGCGCTCGACCGTGAATTTCCCGCCAAAGCGGGAGATGACAAGACCGGCATGGTCCTCGATGTGGTGTCGCTACGCGGTGCAGGCTTCACCGATGTATCGCTTCAGGTCCGCAAGGGTGAAATCGTGGGCCTGGCCGGCATAGACGGCAACGGACAGCGCGAATTCATGCGCGGCCTTGCCGGTCTGGCCCGAAGCCGTGGCAGCGTCAACGTGAACGGAAAGCCGGCGAAACTGCACAATTCCCAGGCTGCAGCCACTTCAGGCATTCGCTGCCTCCCTGGCGACCGGCACAGGGAAGGCATCTTCGGTGACCTCTCCGTGCGCGAGAACTTCTCTATCCGCAGTCTTCCGCTCGACTCCATCAAAGGCTGGGTCAGCCAGAGAAGCGAGGCCGCGCGTACCAAACTCGCGGTAGCAGGTTTCGCAGTCAAGACGCCGTCCGTTGAGACGCCAATCCGCTCCCTGTCGGGCGGCAATCAGCAAAAGCTCGTCCTGGCGAGCGTCCTCGCAAGCAAACCCGAGGTGCTCCTCGTCGACGAACCGACGCAAGGCGTCGACGTTGGCGCCCGAATGGAAATTTACAAGGTGCTTCGTCAGGCCGCCGCAACCGGCACCGCTGTCATCGTCGTTTCCTCGGACGCGATGGAAGTGGCGGGTCTGTGCGACCGCGTATTGATTTTCTCTCGCGGGCACATCGTAAAGGAACTGCGCGACACAGCGGTCAGCGAGAGCAACATCACGTCTGCCGTGCTGACCGCGACCACTGAGCGTGAGAGGGGATCGGCGAGCATTTCGGGATTCTGGAAGTGGGCTGCCGGAGACTGGGCTCCTCTCGTCATGCTTGCACTGGCAGTCTGCGCTCTGGGCATCTATACAGCGCATGTCAACGAGACTTACCTGTCCACGCGAAACCTGAGTGGGATGTTGGCGCTCGTGGCGACGCTGGCTATCGTCGCCTATGGGCAGCAGGCGCTTATGCTAGTCGGTGGTATCGACCTCTCTGTCGGTCCCCTGATGGGCCTGATGGTCGTCATACAGTCCTTCTTCCTGAACGACGGATCCCCTTTGGGCCATCAGTTGTCGGGATGGGTTATCGTGTTTCTAGTCGCCATCGCAGTCGGGCTGGTGAACTGGGTATTGGTCGGGCCCTTCCGGCTGCATCCAATGGTTGCAACGCTAGCGACCTACATGGCCTTGCAAGCGGTTTCCCTGCTTTTACGCCCCGTTCCTGGCGGGCTGATTGCTGATTCGGTGGTCGAGACAATTAGTGCGCAGGCCGGCTTTATACCGATCATCGCGATCGTTGCCGTCATTCTCGCTGTCGTGCTTGAGTTTGCCTTGTTCAAGACCCGGCCAGGTCTCGCGTTTCGCGGCGTGGGCTCACGGAGCGAGGCTGCCCGCATGGCCGGTATTCGCCCGCAACTGACCTTGCTTTCAGCTTATGTGGGTTGCTCGCTCCTCGCGGGAGTCGCCGCTGTGCCGATGATGGCGCAGGTAGGATCCGGCGACCCGAGCGCAGGCATCAACTACACGCTGGCGAGCATCGCAGCCGTCGTCATTGGCGGGGCAAGCCTGTTTGGCGGACGCGGGTCCTTTATTGGTTCCCTGCTGGGTGCCCTCCTCATCATCCAGGTCAATGTGGTCACCTCATTTCTGGATATTGGTGATTCATGGCAGTCCTATCTGTTGGGCGGGATGATCCTGGCATCTGTCGCCCTCTATTCCAAGAGCCGCGAAATGGCGGTGGCAAAATGAGAAAGATCATGAGCAATCAGCCAGACGCGGTATCGGATCTCTTGCTGTCATCCTCCGCGGATTCGAGGTCAGCCCGAATTCCGGCATTCAGTGAGTTCTCGTGGATCTGGGTCGGATTGATCCTTCTCTTCTCCGTCAGTTCGGTGGTCGCGCCAGGCACCATGACCCGTGGTTCGATTCTGGCCATGCTTCCGTTCGCAGGCATCCTCGCCATTGTCGCAACAGGACAGACCCTGGTTATCCAGCAGCGGGGGCTCGACATGTCGGCAATCGGCATGGTCTCGCTGGCGGGCGTGGTGATGGCCCGCACCGGATTTGGTCTTGATTCCATCGTCCTTGCCGTGATCTTCACCGTGTGTGTGGGCGCGATTGTCGGAATCGTCAATGGAACCCTGGTCTCGCAGTTTGCAATCACACCACTGGTTGCAACGTTGGCGGTCAACGCGCTTCTCATTGGCGGCGTGCGCTCATTGACCGGCGCGGTGCCAGTCAACGTCCCGACCGTTATGCAAACGATCTCCCATGCCCAGTTCATCGGTTTGCCCGCCAATGTGCTGTTCGCCTTCGCGTTCGTGATAACGGCGTGGTTCATTACCCGGAAAACCGCGATCGGACGCCGCTTTGTCGCCGTGGGTGTCAATCCGCGCGCGGCAGAAGCTGCCGGGGTGAGAGTCCTGCAGTACAGGATTGGTGCTTACGTCGCGTCCGCGGTGTGCTTCTCTGCCGCCGGAATGCTCCTGGCCGGGTTCATTGGCAGCGCGTCGCAGACGTCGGGCAATGACTATCTGCTTCCGGCCATTGCGGCTGTCGTTGTTGGCGGCACGCCGTTCACTGGCGGGAAAGGCAGCGTTATTGCCAGCGCGGTCGCGGCGCTGTTCATGGCACAGCTCAGCCAGCTTGTGCTGGCGCTGGGTGCGGGGCCGGCAGTTCAGTTGCTGGTCCAGGCCTGCGCGATTCTGCTTGCGACCACGGTTCGCTATCTGCCGACGGCGATACGAACGTTTCGCAAGTGCTCGTAGTGGAAAGTAGTAGGTGAGGTCTGCCGCCATTCTCTTCCGGGCCCTGGCGTTGTATTGACTCGAAAGACCGGAGTTTCTGGCTGAGGACCTGATTTTGCAAGCGGATTGCAACGACCCGGAAGAGGTCGTCAAGCAACCACTGGATATTTTTCTATATATTAAGGATGACGAAATGAGAAAGATCATTTATTGCGCATCGTTGATGGCTTTCTGCGCCTGCAACACCTACGCGCAGAGCACGGTGACCCTGTATGGACGCGTCGCATCGGGTCTCGATTTCGTCACCAACGTCGCAACGCCAAACGGCCAGTCGAAGACAAATTTCAGGTTGGGCAGCGACCAGTACGGGTACAGCTGGTTTGGCCTGACAGGCAATGAAGACCTCGGGGCGGGCGTACACGCTGTCTTTAAACTCGAAAGCCTTTTCACCTCAGGAACCGGGCAGACTCCACCTAACACGATCTTCACCCGCGACGCCTATGTGGGTTTGTCCCACGACAAATTCGGAAGTATCTGGTTCGGAGAGGCCATGAGCCTGACCGACGCAACCGGCTGGTACATTGACCCGCTGGGCGAGCAGGTAGGGATAGGTGTTGGCAACTTCGCCTACGGGCGAGCGTGGGGGCCGCGGTCAAACGTCGTCACTTACAACTCACCCGAGTGGGCCGGCTTCTCTTTCCGCGTGCAGAACGGATTTGGCAATGTGGCTGGAAACTTCCAGGCCGGGCGTCAATTCAGTGTAAGCGCACAGTACACAAGCACCAGCTTCGCCGCGTACGGAGTTTATGAAGAAATACGCGACGCCAACGGGCATTTTTCAGACCTGTACGCCGCGTCACGAGAATACATGGCCGGCGCCACTTATACGTTAGGCCAAGTCAAGTTCTACACCGGCTTTCAGCAACTGGTCTCATCCGGACAGGACACAGTCGTCACATCGTTTAATCTTTCCGGCGCCACACGCAGCCAGCAGGAGTGGATAGGCGCCTCGTACCAGGTTTCCCCTGCCCTCGCGTTCCAGGCCGGCTGGTATCACGGTAATGTGAATCATGGCGGCGGAGAGGGAAATCTCGGCGCCATTGCCACCACCTACAACCTGTCGAAACGGACCTTCCTCTACCTGACCCTCGGAGCGATGTTCAACGGCAAGAACTCAGCGTTCCCGGTTGAGACGGCCGACTCCCAACCACTGCCGGGCCACAACCAGCAAGGCGGCTATTTCGGCATCATGCACTACTTCTAAGCGATGGCTTGATGGCGTACAGAGACCTGTACGCCATCGCCTGCAGTCGCGCACGCCGCGTTGGAACAGCACCTTGCCAGCTTCGCACCCCTGGTGCTGTTGGTTCGATGCCCGGCGGTGACGATGATTCAAGTCACCGTCGCCGTCGGGCATCGAACCGGCTGTGCCTGCTGCCTGATACCTCGTCGCGCCTCAGATTACGCCCTTCAGACACTCCTCTGCTCGCCAGCCGTGCAGCCATTGCAGTGCGTCGTAGAACTGCTCCTGCGTGCGGCCGACCCAGAGGGAATTCCGAACTTGTCTCTCGACGCCCTTCGCGTGATAGATACGGCCCATCTCACGTGCCGAATACAGCACGCGCGCCGTGCGTGGAATACGTGCGGTCTCGTATAGCTTGAACGCAGCTTCGAAATCGCCATCTGTGGCAGCGACAGCGGCGCCAAGCGTAACGGCGTCTTCGAGCGCCTGGCAGGCGCCTTGCGCCAGGTATTGCGACATCGGATGCGCAGCGTCACCGAGCACCGTCGCGCGCCCATAGCTCCATTGCTCGACGGGGTCACGGTCCGCCGTGGCCCAGCGCTTCCATGAAGTCGGCCGGTCGAGCATCTGGTGAGGCAACGGATGAATGCCTTCGAAGTAGGACAGCACTTCCTGCTTGCTGCCTTCGCGCACCCCCCATTCTTCCTTCTCGCGACTGTGGAACGTGACGACGAGGTTGTATTGGCGGCCGCCGCGCAGCGGATAGTGCACGAGATGGCAATGCGGACCGGCCCATACCACAGGTGCATTGATCTGCAGATCCTCCGGCATGTTTTCGACTTCAACGACGGCGCGATACACGACATGCCCTGTCACGCGATGTTCGTCGCCGATCAATGCCTTGCGTATTGCCGACTTCACGCCATCGCAGCCGATCACGGCATCCGCGTGGTACCGCTCGCCGTTCTGATCAATGACAGTCACACCGTCGGCGTTCTGGTCGAGCTCGCAGACCTGCGTGTTGGTGCGAAACTGGATCAACGGATGATCTTTCACGGCTTCGAGGATCGACAGGTGAATGTCGGCACGATGAATCACCGCATACGGATTGCCGAAGCGCGCACGGTACGGGGCGCCTACGTCGATCCGCGCCACTTCCCTTGCGTCAAGCGCATCCATCAATTTCAGGTAGTCGGTGAATACGGCGCGGCTGCGCGCTGCCTCGCCGACGCCTAGCGCATCGAGTGCGTTGAACGCGTTTGCGGCCAACTGGATTCCCGCGCCGATTTCCCCGATCTCAGGGGCCTGCTCAAGCAATTGCGCGCGAATGCCTTGACGCGCTAGCGCCAATGCGGCGGCAAGGCCTCCAATGCCACCGCCGATGACGAGCACGCGCCGGTCTTTGTTGTTTGTCTCACTCATGTCTGTCTCCATTGTCGACGGGAGTTAGCGCTTTAGCGCTTACTCCCGTCCCATGCAAAGCTATTACGCCACCCGCATTCAAGCGATGTAATCGGGCTGGCGCTGCGGCTGCGCGGCGTCGAATGCCGGGTGTTTCAGTGCGTGTTCATATACCGCAAGACTGCGCGGGTACGGACTCAGATCGCAGTCCATGCGCAGCGCGTTGGCGATCTGTGGCACAAGGCACACGTCGGCGAGTGTCAATCGCGCACCAAAGCACCAAGGACCCGTGTTGCTGCGTTCGAGCAGGCGCTCGACGCTTGCCATGCCCTCCTCGATCCAGTGCCGATACCACGCGCTCTTCTGCTGTGGCGTAACCTTGAGTTCGCTTTCCAGATATCGCAACACCCGCAGGTTATTGAGGGGATGGATATCGCAAGAAATCAGCGCAGCGAACTCGAGCACGCGCGCACGCAGTATCGGTTCAGACGGAATCAGGCGCGGCTCGGGGACCTTCTGGTCGAGGTAATCGATGATCGCGAGCGACTGGCCGAGTCTGAAATCGTCATCAATCAGCGCAGGCACCGACGCGGATGGATTCACGTTCGCCACATAGTCCGCTGCGCGATGTTCGCCAACGCGGATATTGACGGGCAGCGTCTCATACGCGATGCCCTTGAGCGTGAGCGCAATGCGTACGCGGTACGACGTCGAGCTGTTGAAGAAGCTATGAAGTTGCACGGGTAAATCTCCGGTCAATGCAGGTTACGCATCTCAAGCGAAATATCTCAAGCCACACGCACCGTGACTTCCCCAAGACGCTCGACGCCGACCTTCATCGTGTCGCCCTTCTTAACCGCTCCGACGCCTTCGGGCGTGCCCGTGAAAATCACGTCGCCCGGTTCGAGACGGAAGAACTTCGACAGATACGCCACCGTCTCCGCGACCGACCAGATCAGATGCGACACATCGCTCTTCTGTCTGGTCTCGCCGTTGACCGTCAGCCACAGGCCGGCGTTCTCGAAGTGACCGACCTCGCTTGCCGGATGAATCGGTCCGATAGGCGCCGAGTCGTCAAACGCCTTGCCAATCTCCCACGGACGGCCCATCTCGCGCATCTTCATCTGCAGGTCGCGGCGCGTCATGTCGAGGCCGACTGCGTAGCCCCATACGTGATCGAGCGCCTGTTCGACGGCTATATCCGAACCGCTCTTGCCGATCACAGCGACGAGTTCAGCTTCGTAGTGGTAGTTCTCCGTCTGCGACGGGTAAGCCAGTTCAAGCGTGTCGCCGTAGGCGACAGGCACGACGGCATCGGCTGGCTTGCAGAAAAAGAACGGCGGTTCGCGATCGGGATCGAAGCCCATTTCGCGCGCATGCGCCGCGTAGTTGCGGCCCACGCAATAGACGCGGCGCACCGCGAATTGAGCGTCGCTACCGGCAACGGGAACGGCGACGGGCGCTTCGGGCGGGAATACAAAAGACATGATGAGTTCGACTCGATAGATAAAGGGTTAATCACGCGCCGCCAAGACGGCGCATGGAAAGGAAGCAGATATGTCTAGCTGCGTTCTTCGCGCAGCAGATTCAGCGCGGCGAGCACGGGGCGATCCGAATAGCTGAACACCACGCTTTCCGCCGATGCTGCCAGTTGCACGGGGGCCCACGACGGCGCGACGAACACGTCGTGCGGCTCGAACGTGAATTCGTCGTTGCCGATCTTCACGGTGCCCGTGCCTTCGACGACGCAGTACACGGTCGCATCGGTGCTGCGATACGTGCGGCCCTTGAAACCCGCGGGCAGGTATTGCATGAACGTCGCGATGGTCGGCATCGGCCAGCCGCCTGTCGCCGGGTTCACGTAGCGCAGCTTCACGCCGTCCCACTCGTCGAGTTCGCCGTTGCGATACAGCGCGTCGAGCGCTTCGCGGCTGCGCTCATACGGGTAGCTGAAAATCGGCGAGGTCGGATCGGACACGCGATGCCGCACCGGCACCATGTTGTGACCGAAGCGCGCGAAGCTGTCGCCTTCGGGGCGCGACACTGGCTGCGTAGCCTCGGGGTAGTTCTCGGCGAAACCGGCGTCCATCTGGGCGACGAGGGGAATGTCGAGGCCATCAAGCCACACCACGGGCTCGCCGCCGTCTTCCACCGACGGGTTGCCGTGGTCGTGCCACGTCCACGACGGCGTGATGATGAAGTCACCCGGATGCATGGTCGTGCGCTCGCCGTTCACGGCCGTCCACGCGCCCTTGCCTTCGACGATGAAGCGCAGCGCCGACTGCGTATGCCGGTGACTTGGCGCGATCTCGCCAGGCAGGATCAGTTGAAGTCCGGCGTAGAGGTTCGGCGTCATGCTCGACTTGCCGGGCAAACCGGGGTTTTCGAGCACCAGGACGCGGCGCACGGCTTCTTCGGCGCTGATGACGGAACCGGCCTGCATCACCAGATCGCGCACTTGGCGGTATTTCCAGATGGCGGGCTGGGCTTTCGGTTGCGGCGCTTTCGGCACGAGGTTGTGAAGCGATTCCCACAGCGGCGCCATGCGCTGCTGCGCGATTTGCTCGTAATAGGCCGCGCGCGCGGCGCCTGGATTGTTGTTTGTCATTCGTGTCTCCTTTGATGTCTCTTAGGTCGTGCGTCGGCTAATCACGCGTCTGTCTCATCGGCCCCCTACTTGATTTATATGCGACAAAGCCATACCGCGTAAAATGGCAAAAACATCTGATCCATATGGTTTCGGATATATCTCCGCAGCCTTAGCGGAGAATCTGGGCAACAACATGTTGCAGGGGACTGGAGGATTGCGCGATGGACTGGACTTATCGTCTTCGTCTGAGGCATCTGCAGGTGCTGCTGAGCCTCGCGAGCACAGGCAATTTGAGTCAGTCGGCGGCGGCGCTCAACACGACGCAACCGGCGTTGTCGAAATGGCTCAAGGAACTGGAGGAGGACGTTGGCGTGCCGCTATTCGAGCGGCACGCGCGCGGCTTACGGCCCACGTCGTATGGCGAGGCGCTGATCGAACATGCGCGCCGCATCGAAGCAAATCTCGATGTCGCCCGCGACGACATGCAGGCCATGCGCGAAGGCGGCAGCGGTGTCGTGAACATTGGAACATCCGGTGTATCGGCGGCCGATACAGTGCCCCTAGCCGTGGCCCGGCTTCTGGAGCGCATGCCTCGCGCGCAGGTGCGGCTCGTGGAGAGCACGATGAACCAGCTCATGCCGCAACTTGCGCGCGGCGAACTGGATATCGTCGTCGGGCGGTCGGGTCAGCAGTACGACGATCCGCAGTTGCAGACAGAGACGCTCTACACGGAGCCGATCAACTTCGTCGCGGGACCGCAGCACCCCCTCGCCGGGAACTCCACGCTCACCTGGGATGACGTCCTCGCCTACTCGTGGATCGTCTGGCCGCAAGGCACGCCTGTGCGAACCGCGCTGGAGGCAGCACTTGCGACGGTGGGACGCGCACTGCCAGGCCATTGTGTCGAATCCAATTCCTCGATTCTCAACCTGACATTGCTGAACAACACGGAACTGGTGGGCGTCGCGTCGCATCGGGCCGCCCTTCGATTCGAACAATTGAACGCGCTTCGCATTCTGCCCATTCAACTTGAGGGCTTTGGATCCGTCTCGGTCTACTGGCACTCGGAAAACGTCAATCGCATTGCGGTGGCCACAGCATTGGAGAGTCTTCGCACGTTCGCGGACCCGCACATGGAGGAATGGCACACCGTTTAAGGCTTTCCCTTTGTCGGCTGGTGTTAGCGTGTCGGCTGGTGTTAGCCTGTCGGCTGGCGTTAGCGCTTCAGCGCTTACTCCAGCCCCATGCAACAACATGGTTGCTGCTCAATCCACGACCGTGTCGCCCTGAGCTTTCTGCGTAAGGTTTGCTTCGATCTGATGCATGACCTTCCAGAAAACGCGCATATCTTTCTGGGTGATCCCGTCGAGCGACGCGGAGATCATGTCGGTCAACTCCGGCAAAAGCTCATCGACCAGGCGCTTCCCCTCCGGCTTCAGATTGACGAAGTACTTTCGTCTGTCGTTTGGGTCGCGGGTTCTTTGCACGAGGCCGCGCTTCTCAAGGTTGTCCAGGGCGGGCACCGCGGTAGTCGATGCAATCCCCACGCGTTTGCTCAGTTCAAGCTGATTCAGTTCGCCCCGTTCCGCCAATACCCGCAAGTAGTACCAGTACGCAATGGCGATGTTCTCCCGGTCCAGAATCTTCTGCGCCTGGGAGTCGTAGAGCCGGTGCACCGTTCTGGCCATCCACGGAACGGTTCTGCCGCGATCATCAAAAACCTCAGACGGTTGTTTCGCCGCAGGGACCAGTGACACGGCAGCTTCTTTAATTGCCTTGACCGCAGCGGCGTTCGACTTAGCCATTCGCTCATTCCTCGACATTGGGATTTCCAACCGGACATGAATCCGATTGAAGAAAAAAGACGGCAGCTAACAGCGTCGGACCAAGGGCATTCCCTAGGGTCCTTGACTTTATTCATTCTAAAACACATCATTCGATATAAATCGATCTTAACTGGAATCATCTTTTTACAGATCATCCGTCACAAGAAATATCATACAACATACGGCCAAATTTGCGACCGCTTCGTCGGAAAAACTTAAGGTCAGCCGCTGCGCCACGCGCAGATGTATTTCAGCTCAGGTTCAAGACGCACATGCAAAGACATATCCTCGTACTCATACTCTGGCTGATGCCGTTCGCTTTACGGATGGCGGCGCGAAAGTTTCCCTCCGTACGTGAACATCTCGGATCAGGACACTGGGTCATCCAGCTCCGGCTGCGGGACAACAGTCTCGCGAGGCAACTTCATTTTAGAAACGGCACGGTGTCCGCCCAGTGGGGCGTGAACAGCAAGCCCGATGCCGAGCTTGTCTTCATGGACTTGGCCACGGCACGCCAGATGCTTGCGCCCACGACCGATCACGCGTTCCTGATCGACGCGCTCAAGAACTTCAAGATCACACAGGGCGGCAGCGATGAGGCTCTCGTCTGGTTCGGTCAACTGGTGAACACGATGAAGACGGGGTCCTGGCGCAAGGGCACCCGGATGAAAGATGGGACCACCCGTTATGTCACGCTCACCAACGGGGGGCCGGTCTTTGTCTTCGTCAAGGACGACAAGATCATCCGGACAACGCCCATTGATCTGGCGGATGAGGACGGACCAAGCTGGACCATCACCGCACGCGGTCGCCGGTTTTCGCCTGCACGGCGTGCAACCGTCAGCCCGCACGCGCTCTCACTCAAATCCCTCGTTTATTCCGACAAGCGAATTCTTTATCCCATGAAGCGGGTTGATTTCGACCCGAAGGGTGAACGCAATCTGCAGAACAGGGGAATTTCAGGCTACGAGCGAATCAGTTGGGACGAAGCGCTCGACATTGTCGCCGGCGAAATCCGCCGCATGAAGCAGGAGCATGGTCCCGGTGCTATCGCGATGGCCACGGGTGCGCACCATCAGTGGGGGAACATCAACTACTACCTGAGCGCCATGCAGCGCTTCGGCAACCTGATTGGCTACACCCGCGTCGAAATGAGCCCGATCAGTTGGGAAGGCTGGTACTGGGGCGCCATGCATCACTACGGCAACAGCTTACGTCTGGGCACACCGAGCTTTTACGGCACAACGGAGGATTGTCTTGAACACGCGGAGGTGATCGTCTTCTGGTCGAGCGATCCCGAGTCGACCAGCGGGGTCTATGCCGGATTCGAAGGCACTGAGCGTCGCTTGTGGGCCAAGCAGCTCGGAATCCAGTTTGTTCACATTGACCCGTACCTGACGCAATCCGCGCAGTTCCTCGACGGAAAATGGCTACCTATCAAGCCTGGCACCGACTCGGCGCTCGCGATCGCGATCATGCACGAATGGATGATCAGCGGAAGCTACGATAAGGAATACGTATCATCCAAAACAACGGGCTTCGATGAATGGCGTGCTTATGTTCTCGGTGAAGAAGACGGCACGCCGAAGACGCCGGAGTGGCAAGAGTCTGAAACCGGCATTCCCGCGAAAGATGTCCGCAGTCTCGCGACGTTGTGGTCGTCAAAGAAGACCTACCTCGCGGCCGGAGGCCTCGGCGCAGGCTTTGGCGGAGCGTGCCGCACCGAGGCTGGGGCCCAATGGACGCGAAGCCTCGTCATGATGATGGCCATGCAGGGATGGGGGAAGCCCGG
>Ga0073928_10003145_pt1 | contig 26548 bp, 24 predicted proteins | sample PaiPotPPA55metaG_FD_76969 | JGI IMG/M metagenome (GOLD analysis project Ga0073928, IMG submission 76969) | Iron sulfur acid spring bacterial and archeal communities from Banff, Canada, to study Microbial Dark Matter (Phase II) - Paint Pots PPA... ...
AAAGCCCTGCAGCTCGACGACCTGCGGCTCGAGCGTGCCGTCGGCGGCCCGAGCGATCGCGAAATCGACGACGGCGAACTGCGGCAGCGCCTCGTCCGCGCCCCCCGCGAATTGCGCCGGCACGGCGCCGCGCATGCGCGCGAGACGTTCCGGCTCCGCGAGCTGCGCGACGATCTCGCACGCGGCGCGTTCGCAGCGCGCGGCGAGGTCGGGCGGAAGGAACACCGGCGTCTCCGCGAGCCGGAAATCGACGCGCGTCCCGAGCAGCGCTTGGAGTCGCCGGACATACGAGCGGTACAGCGTTTCGTCGTAGGTTGCGTTGTAGCTGCGCCGGTGTCGCGCGTCCACGACGCTAGCCGCGAACGAGGCGCGCGAGCCGCTCGTGCACGAGATCGGTGAAGACGGCGCGGCCCACGTCGAGCCGTTCGGAACGCCGGTCGTCGCGCAGCATCGGCAGCATCGCCGAGCGCTGGCCGTAGACGGTGCGATCGATCGCACCGCGCGCGAGCAGCCGCTGCAGCAGTTCGGCGACGCGTTCGGGCGCGCCGATCTCGGGGTGGCTGTTGACGGCGAAGAATCGCGGCATGCCGTCGGGATCGCGCGCGATCTCGACCATCGTGAGCGCCTCGCCCGGCCCGTCGCCCGCGGGCGACGACTCGAACGCGATCGCGGTCGCGCCGGGCCGCATCGTGCCGCACGGCAGCAGATCGTAATGGCGCGAATCCAGAACCGGCACCGTGCCGCGGCCTGCCGCCGCGAGCGGTCCGAGCCGCCCGAACCACGGGTGCGCGAGCGCTTCGGGCGTGAGCACGTTCGTGCCGACGCCGCTCATCGGACCACCCTTCTCCGGTCCGCGCAGGGCGGGTTGCGCGATGCCCGACCACCGGCAGATCAGGCCAAAGGTGTGGCACACACCGTACAGCGCCGCGCGTTCGTCGGCGGCAACCGAATCGAACAGCCGCCACAGCGGCGCTTCCCAGCGCGGGTCTTCGAGAATTTCTTCGGGCGCGCGCTCGCGCCGGTTCTCGCGCGGGTTCAAATGTCCCGGCCCGCCGGTCCCGACGTAGAGCCGGTGCCGCCCGTCCGCATGCTCCGGAAGCACCCACTTGTCTCGAACGGCGTACGAAAGGACACGCACGCGGCGACCGGTACGCGCGAGATCCTCGGCGAGTTCATCCGCGCAATCGGCGACGATCGCGACGATCGCATCGTGACCGACGTTGGCGTGGCCGGCGTTCATGTCGAGCACCGCGACGTCGAGCGCGCGCTCGTCGCGCGCGGGAACGTCGCTCGACGACTCGATACGGAACGTTTCGACGCCGGGCGCGGGCCGCGGGTCAACCAAGGGGAATTCTGTGTTCGGTTTCTTCGATGATGTACTCCACGACCGAGGGCAGGCTGCCGGTTCGCTCGTATACGGCGAGCTGACGGTCGGCGCCGGTGCGGCGCCGGAAGATCTCGTGCACGTACGACACTTCTTCGGCCGAGCCCAGTTCCCGCACCACGTCGTCGATGAACTCGAGTAGCTCGACGATCAGCGCCGCGGTCGGCACCTCGACCTTCTTCCCCAAATCGATCAGTTTCTCATCGAGCCCGAAGCGTGCCGCGCGCCACTTGTTTTCCAGGATCAGCGAACGGCGGTACTGGCGCCAGCCCAAATTGTTGTCGTAGAGCTTCCATAGCTTGTAGGTGACGGCTTGAAAGATCGCGGCGAGGCAGATCGTCTCGTCGACCCGCATCGGGATGTCGCAGACGCGGTATTCGATCGTCGGAAAGAACGGATGGATGCGCGCGTCCCACCAGATCTTCTTGGCGTCGGCAATGCAGCCGGTCGCGATCAGCGTGTCGATGTAATCCTGATACTCGACGCGCGAGGCGAACGAATCCGGGATCCCGGTCCGCGGAAAACGTTCGAAGACTTTGGCCCGGTAGCTCTTCCAGCCCGTGTTCTGGCCGAGCCAGAACGGCGAATTCACCGACAGCGCGAAGATGTGCGGAAGAAAGTAACGCACGCCGCCCAGGATCGCGACCCGCGCGTCGTCGTCTTCGACCGCGACGTGGACGTGCAGGCCGAAGATGAGGTTGGCGCGCGCGACCATCTGTAAATCGTGCACGAGCCGGTCGTAGTGGGCGCCGGGCGTGATCGGAACGTCGGACCAATGGGTGAACGGATGCGTCCCGGCCGCCCCGATGCGCAGCCCGCTGCGGCGCGCGAGCGCAATGACTTCCGACCGCAAGCGGGTGATCTCGAAGCGCGCCTGCTTGATGTCGGCGCAGATCGGCGTTCCGACCTCGATCACCGGATCGTGCAGCTCGCGCTTCATCTCGTCCTTGAGCCGCAGCTGGCCCTCGGCGAACATTGCCTGGATGTGCGACTTCAACTCCATCGTCGCGGGATCGATCACTTGGAACTCTTCCTCGATCCCAAGCGTGAACGACGGTCGTGACATCGCTACGCGCGCCCAGCCCCGGCGAGCGCTTGCGGCCAGGAACCCGTCAGCTCGAACGGGCGCGGCCGCAGCGCCCGCTCGACGAGCACCTCGGCCATGTTCTCGACGATCCAGCCGAAGTTGTCCTGACCGATCGAATGCACGTCGGCGTCGGGCGCCGGATTCGTGAAATCGATCGCATACGGGATGCCGCCGCGAACGGCCAGCTCCACCGTGTTCATGTCGTAGCCGAGCGCCGCGCTGAGTGCGAGCGCGTCGCGTCGCAGCCGCTCGGCGAGGGCGTTCTCGAGCGGCGGCGGATTGCGCACGTAGCGCGATTCGAACGGCACCGAGGGATCGTAGCGCATCACGTGCACGCGCTCGCGACCGATCACGTAGATCCGAAAGTAGGATTCGAACGCGATCGCTTCTTGCGCCATCATGACCAGATCCCGCGACGAATCGTACGCGGTGAAGAACGCGCCGGGATCGTCGACCTTGTAGACGTCTTTCCAGCCGCCGCCGTACGCCGGCTTCAAGAAGATCGGAAACCCGAGATATTCGAAGACGGCGTTCCAATCGACGAACCGCAAGTTCCGGTACGACGCGGCTTCGGTATTGGGCGGCCGGTGCTTGTGCGGCAGCAGCATCGTGCGCGGCGTCGCGACGCCGACCGATGCGGCGACGACGTTCCCGAAATACTTGTCGTCGGCCGACCACCAGAACGGGTTATTGACGATCTGCACGCCGCGCGCGGCCGCGACCTTGAGGAACGTGCGGTAGAACGGAACTTCGTGGCTGATGCGATCGAGAATCAGCGCGTAGTCGAAGCTCTCGTCGTCGCGCAACGCCGAAATCGAAACCGGCTCGGCGACGACCTTACCGCCGCCTTGCGCGCCGATCGCGTCGACGAGCGCCCACGGAAAACTGTCCTCCATTCCGAACAGCAAGCCGATTTTTTTCACCGAGTTCGACATCGTAAATCACCAAAGGCGAGGGCGAGGCGCCATATCTTCGGTGGAACGGTACCCGGGCCTACGCGAAGCAATGCTGCGAAAAAAAGGACGGCCGGCGAACGCCGGCCATCCTCAGACGAGCGTGACGTGGGCTAACCGAAAGCGCCCAGATTGCTGAGCGTACTCACGACCGAAGTCGCTCCCGGCAGGCTGAACAGCAGCGTCGAGACCTGGTGTGAATCCGGCAAAGAGTACAGGAAGCCAAAAAAGCTTCCGCTCGGCAAATGGCTCCAGATCTGGTCCATGATCGGGGCCAGGCTGGCAAGGAACAGGTGCATCCGTGTCTTTCCTCCGTGAAGCAAGGGTTGGGGGAAGGTGATGATTCGTGCTTGGCGGGCGGTCTCCCGCGAGCAGGCGTCGATCGTCGCACGCGAAGAAGCGCTCGCGAATGCAACGCCGCTATGAGAAATGGTATAGTCCCGCGCTCGGCCGTGAGATGGAACTCTTGCACTTCGGCTGGAGCGGGTTTCCGGTCGTGCTGTTTCCCACGTCGATGGGCCGGTTCTACCAGTACGAGGACACGGGTCTCATTGCTCGGCTCGCACCGAAACTCGACCGCGGTGAGATGCAGCTCGTGTGCGTCGATTCGATCGACGGCGAGAGCTGGTACAACGAGTCGGCACCGCCCGAACTGCGCGGGCGGCGGCACGAAGCGTACGACGCGTACTTGCGTGAAGAGATCCTTCCGTACGTTCGCGACCGGGCGCAGCGAGCGGACCTCGGGCTCTTCGGTTGCAGCTTCGGCGGATATCACGTTGCAAATTTCGCCGGCCGCTATCCGGACCTCGTAACCAAAGCCGTCTGTTTCTCGGGCATCTACGACGTGCGCCGCTTCGTCGACGGCTATTGGGACGACACGGATTATTTCAACTCGCCGGCCGACTTCATTGCCAATGCCGACGCGTCGTTCACGACGGCACTCTCGCGCGTCGAGTGGGTGCTCGCGACCGGTGAGTACGATTCGCTCGCGAACGATCAGCGCCGGTTCGATGAAACCCTCTCGGCGAAGGGGATCCCGCATCATACCGAACTCTGGCCGGGCGTCTTCGGCCACGACTGGCCGTTCTGGAACGAGGCCGTCACGCGGCTGCTCTAGCAAACGCGAAGCCGCCGGATCCCGTAGGACCCGGCGGCTTGCGCGCTTCTCTCGATCGAGTTACGTCAACTGTGTTTGATGAACACGACCTCGGTGTAGGCCCCGCTCGGTTCGAGACCTCCCGACGATGACAGGTTGATCGTAAAGCTGATCGTCTGATGATCGGACTGGAACGGTGCGGCCTGCGCCGTTTCGAGCTCCGTGTGGCTGAAGCCGCCGCCGTTCACGAACACGTCCACGACGTAGCTGGCCTGCGAACCGTTCGGATTCGTGAACGGGATCTCGCACGGCGCCTTGGCCGAGACCGTGATGGTCTGATTCCCGCTGAACGTGATCGTCTGCGCGGGGAGCAGCGTCGAGGCGCTGTAGGTGATCGCCGTGCCCTCGCCCGGCGCCGGCGTCGGGATGTTCCCATTTCCGCCGCCGTCGGTGAAGCTAACCGTCGACTCCTGGATCTGCAGCTTCGTCCCCGCCGAGGCATTGTTCGGCGGGATCATGATGCTGCCGGTTTGATCGCCGAAGGCCGGGAGCGGGATGGTCGTTGCGCTGTCGGACCACGGCTCGGTCGTCGTGATCGGTGCCGGGGTCGTGCACGAGCCGCTCGACGAGGTCGGCGTCGGCGTCACGGCGGCCGAGGACGTCGGCGTGGGCGTCACGGCGGCCGAGGACGTCGGCGTCGGGGTCGCGCCCACCGGCGTCGGCGTCGGCGTCGGACCCACCGGTGTCGGCGTCGCACCCACGGGAGTCGGGGTCGGCGTCGCGCCGACCGGCGTTGCTGTCGCGGCTGTCGTAGGCGTGGCGGATGCCGCCGGGGTGGGTGTGACTTTCGCCCCAGTACCGGCGGGCGGCACATAGATGCCGGAACTACAGCTGCCGAGGACGATCGCGCTCACCGCGAAAATGACGGAGACGACGCCGCGCGCAGTAGAAGTCATGGCGTGAAAGCTTTCCTCATGGGAACCGGACTGGGGCCGAAATATTGGCGAGCCGAGCCGCAATCGTACAAATGGTTTTTTCAGTTGTTCAACAAACCTCCTCCCGGCTATGTCAGCAATGCGTTTGAAGCAAGCTTTCGCTCGGTAAAGGATTACGTCGGACCTGGGTAGACTACGTTACGTTCGATTTTTCGATCGTTCCATGCGCCGGATTCGCCCTCGGCATACTTGCCGGCCGGGGCACGAGCGCACTTTTCGAGCGACTTTCTCGTTGACAACTACTGCGTCACACCGGCGTCGCCGGCGTTTACGTGACCGATCATCACTTTTTGCCGAACCCGTAACCGCAGAAGGAAAATTCATCTCATGAAACTGACTCGAGAGGCTCTGCTCGCAGGCCTAGGAATCGTTGGTCTTGGCCTCGTCGCGCCGGCGATCGCGGCTCCGAGCGACTCGCACGGTAGCCCGTCGGTCGTCGCCCAAGCGACGGCTGCGTCGTCGTCGGCGGCCCCGTTGCTCTCCGGAACCCCCGAACCGACCGAAGAACCCACGACCCCGCCCTCCGACGCGCTCGTCGCGGCGGCAGCGGTCGGACCAGAATGGAGCGCCTACGCAAAGATCGTCGAGGGCGCGAACGACTTCATCGAAGTGATCCACTCCAAGCAAGAGCGCGAGGGGCTGAAGTTCGACAAGACCTTCAAGATCTCGTCGCGCAAGCCGACGTTTGCCCGCTGCGAGATCATCTCGGGCGACGGTAAGGGCGGCACCGTGGTGTGGCGCGGCGGCACGAAGATCCAGGCGCACTCGGGCGACGAGCACTCGGCGATCATCGTCGTGCTGCCCCGTCACAACAAGCGCGTGATCGACCTGATGGGCTACGGCTGCGGCGACACCACGCCCGACAACGTCGTCGGCTACACGACCCACAACGGCAAGCTGAGCGAAGCCGCCGGACCCACCATCGACGGACAAGCGACCGACGACGTGACGTGGGTCGTCAATCCGGGCGACCAGGTCTGGGTGAACAAGGAAGACTTCTTCATCTCGAAGACCACGCACCTGATCATCGCGAGCAAGGGCTACCACGCCGATCAGCTCGTCGAGGATTCCACCTGGCAGATCACCGTCAATCCGGGGCTGAAGTACAGCACCTTCGATATCGGCGGTTAGTCAACGCGACGGCGCGCGACGCAGGTCGCGCGCCGTCTCTAGTCCCCTTCGTTCCCGGCATCTCTCTCACGCAACGGAAGGTTAGGGCCGAATATGAAGCGGCGTCTCGGAAGCCTCGTCTTAACGCTGGTCGGATTCCTCGCAGCCGCGTGCGGCGCAGCTTCGGCGCAGGTCGCGCCCTACATGAGTTTCGGCCTGAGCCAGACGACGTCGGCCGCGCTCGCCGGAGCGCTCCGCTCCCGGCACGACGCGCAGGACGCCCAGCACTACCTCGCCGCGGCGTCAGCGCCGAGCGGTGAAGAAACGCCACCGCCGCCGGTCACCGAGAGCATGGGCGAAACGATCGGTTTCCCCAAGGGCTTCACCTACAATTTCGACGAGACGATCTCGTATCCGTACGGCGACACGGGCGAGGTCCGCAACCAGTTGCCCGGTGGGTTCGACATCAACTTTCTCGCGCGCGTCGAGCCGCGAACGAACGTTTTCGTCCAGTACTATCAGATCCAGCCGCAAATCCTCGGCGTGAACAACGGCACGACGCCGGTGTTTTCGTCAACCGGCGTTCGAGCCGGCACCCTCCCGCTCAGCGTGCTGAACTACAGCGTCTCATCCAAAATCGACGCCTTCATCGTGGGCCTGCAGCGCTTGTTCTTCGTCGGCGGCTCCGCGATCAACGGCGGCCACCCAATCGTGTTCGCGCCGATCTATGCGGCCGTCAAGGGCGACATCGGCGGCGGCATCCTGAACAGTCAAACGCAGTTCAATAACGGCCAGATCCAGCGAGTGACGCAGCGGATCTTCGAGCAGTACGCGGCCAACCTCGCGATCCCGTTCTCGCTCACGCCGAAACTGTACGTCCTCTACATCGCGACCGGCGAAGCGCTCGTGAATCGGCAAGGCTTCAACCAGACGAACCACGTGCAATACGAGCAGCAAGCGCTCATCGAGTACAACCCCAACCCGCAGACGACGATCTTCCTCAACCCCTCGAAGGCGATCACCTACTTCCCGACCGATACCTACCCCGTTTCGACCGGGAACTTCGTCTACGGCATCACGCACCGGTTCCGCCACGTGAACAAGTACAACTGGTTCCCGGTCTTCATCCAGGGCGAAGTCATCACGAGCAACCCCGACAACCCGATCTACAACGCGCTCGGCGTCGCGCGCGTCACGGTTGCGCGCGGTGCGCTGCTCCCAACGGTCGGCGGCAACAAGTTCACGACCGTCCAGCTCTCAATCGGCCTCGGCACCCCACCCGAAATCATCCCTTATCCGTAGAAATGGGGGGTAAACCCCCCAAACCGTGCGAGCCGGAGGCGAGCCTGCCGCGCGGCGCAGGATGCGCCGATAGCGCGGCCCCGGCGCGGCCTCCCGCGCCTGTCCACGGGCGGGCCTGGGTCGCGCGTTACGGCGCTTGACCCCGCGCCGACGCGCGTGCGCGCCGCTTTCGCGGCGCGCGGTCATGGTTTTTGCCGGAAGTTGCTCGTGGCCCGCGCGGCGCTTCGCGCGCGCTGTCCGCGCGTGCCGCCGCGCGGGGGGCGCGCGGCGCTTCGCGCGCGATCGGAGTTGGCGAGCGAGACGGGACGTTTTAGGTATTATTTTTTCGCAGGGCGAGCCGATGCGGCCGCCATCCGTGGCTGCATCGGCAGGCTCGCATCCGGCTCGCACGGCGCCGGGGGGCGAAGTGTGCTTCAGCACATGAGCCCGCCGGCAACGACGCCATGCGGAAAAAGAATGCCTAAAACAAATCCCAGTAGTCTTTGCGGGCGCGCATCTGGGCGTTGGTTTCTTCGAGGATGATGCGGCCGGAGCGCATGACGTAGAAGCGATCGGCGACGCGGAGGGCTTGGCCGATGTTTTGCTCGAGGATGAGGACGGAGAGGCCTTCGGAATCGGCGAGGCGGCGGATGGTGCTGAAGATCTCGATGACGACGGCGGGGGCGAGACCGAGCGACGGCTCGTCGAGCATCAGCAGCTTGGGGCCCGACATCAACGCGAGGCCGAGGCTCACCATGCGCTGCTGACCGCCCGACATCGTGCCGGCTTTTTGGTTCGAGCGTTCGGCGAGGATCGGAAACAGTTCGTGGACGCGCTTCCAGCGCTCGTCGCGCGCGGCGGTCGATTTCTCGTGCAGCGCGCCGAGGAGAAGGTTATCCTTGACCGTGAGATCGCCGAAGACGAAGCGCTCGGCCGGGATGAGCGCCATTCCGCGGGCGGCGTTTTGCGTCGCGAACGATTTTGTCGTATTCTGGCCCAGATATGTGATCGTGCCGCCCATCGCAGGCAGCATGCCGTAGATCGTTTTCAAGGTGGTCGTCTTGCCGGCGCCGTTGGCGCCGACGATCGAGACGATTTCGCCTTCGGCTACGTGCAGATTGACGTCGAACACGACTTGTTTGCGCCCGTAGCCGGCTTTGAGTCCGGCGGCGACTACGAGGTCGGGCTTGTTGACCTGCGCCGCGGGCGCAGGCGCTATTTCGGAGGTGTCATGCAGTTCCAAAGTACGCCTCCGCAAGCCGCTTGTCTGTCGTCAGTTCAACGAAGCTGCCCTGCGCGGTGATGCGCCCGAGTTCCATGAAATAGGTGTGATCCGCAAGCCGCTCGACGACGTGCAGGTTGTGCTCGACGATGCAAACGGTGCGGCCTTGCTGCCCGATCTGCTCGATGAGTCCGAGCATGACGTCGACCCACTGGTGATCGATTCCCGACGCCGGCTCGTCCAAGAGCAGCACTTCGGCTTCGGTCGCTAGCACGCGGGCGAGCGCGACGAGCTTTTGCTGTCCGAACGCGAGGCCGCCGGCGGGTTGGTCTGCAAAATCCGCCATGCCGACGAACGTCAGCCACTCGCGGGAACGTTCGCGGACTTCCTTTTCGACCTTCATCGTGCGGGGGACGTTACCGAAGAGTTGCGCGAACGACTCGCCCGGCTGGTGCTGCACGCCGAGCGCCACGTTCTCGAGAACGGAAAGCCGCGGGAAAATGCGGACGGCTTGAAACGAACGTGCCATTCCGCGCTTCGCGATTCGGTCCGGCGTGAGCCCGACGATGTCCTCACCGCCGAGGTATACTTCGCCCGCATCCGGCCGGATGGCACCGGTCAGCAGGTTGAACACCGTCGTCTTGCCCGCGCCGTTCGGACCGACGAGTGCGGTGATCGTTCCGCGCCGCAGCTCCATATCGAGGTTCTCCGCCGCGACGATTCCCCCGAAGCGCTTCGAGAGCCCGACGACTTTCAAAACCACGTCGCCAATGTTGACGGCGCTCGTCGCCGGTCCGTTTCCGCTCGTTTCCTTGATGGCGAGGGCGCGCGGCATGACGCGCACTTTGTCCTCGGTCGAGAGATGCTCTTCGATCGCGTGCATCTCTTGCAGATCCGGATGCGGAACGAAGTCGCTGCCTTCGGCGGGCCGGTCCTTCATCTTGGCGAGCGTCTTGCCCAGGCGCCGCGTCACCTTGTCGGGCAGCAAGCCCGCGGGCCGCACCATCAACACGACGATGAGGACGACTCCGAAGGCGATCAAGCGCCACAATGCGGCGGCGTCGGCCCCGAAGTTGAGGACGTGCTCAAACAGCGGCTGCATCAACACGAGCACGGCGACGCCGACGAACGATCCGAGGAGATTTCCGGCGCCGCCGACGACGACCATCGAAACGATCGTCGAGGATTGGCTGAAGTCGAAGAGCGGCGGCGACGCGACCGTGTTGTTGATCACCTGCATCGTCCCGGCGAGCCCGGCCATGCCGGCCGTCATCCCGAAGGCGATCGTCTTGAACAAAAAGACGTTCTTGCCTAGCGACCGGCACGCGATCTCGTCTTCGCGAATCCCGCGCAATACGCGCCCGTAGGGCGACTCGCCCATCCGCCAGCATACAGCGAACACGATCAGCGTCATCGCGAGGAAAAACGGGAACATGTCTGCGGGCTGATCGAGTTCTCGCCCGAAGATTTTCAGGCCCGAGATGTTCTGCAGCCCATAGGTGCCCCCGAGCTTCGAGACCGTCTGCACGAGTGAGACGATGATCGTCTGGACGGCGAGCGTCAGCAGGATCAGCCATTCCGTCGTGAGCCGAAGCGCCGGAAAGGCGACGAGCGCCCCAACGATCGCCGCGCCCACGGAGCCGATGATGACCAGCAGCAGCGCACCGAGCGGCGTGTTGAGCGACGAGGGGTCGTTGAGGAATAGGTAGCCCAGCGTGTAACCGCCGACTGCGCCGAACGCGGCGGGCGCCACCGACACCTGCCCAGCGTACCCTTGCAGCAGGTTGAGCGACAATGCGAAGACCGCAAAGATCAAGACCTGATTGACGTAGCTGAGCGTGAGCTGCAAATGTTCCATGCGCGTTATCCGGCGGCGACTTGCGGCTTGGGTGAAAACCGCCGGCGTAAATCCTTGAAGTTCACCGGCCGGAGTGCCACATAGAAGAATAAGATCGCGAACACGACGAGCGGGGTAAACTGCGTCGGCAAGAGCAGCGTGCTCATTGCTTCGACGACGCCGAGCGCAACCGCGACGAGGGCGATGCGGATCGGTCCCGACGTCAGTCCCGCGAGAAACGCGACGACGAGCGCATAGAAGAACGGCGGCAGGCCGAGGTCAGGGGTCGCCGATGCAAACGTCGCCTGGAAGACGCCTGCGACGCCGCTGAAGAACGATCCGATCACGAAGACCATCACGAAGATCAGCGACGGATCGATCCCGATGCACAAACTCATCTCCCAATTCGCCCGGACGGCGCGGATCATGCGCCCGAGGTTCGTGAGGTTGAGGACCGCCCACAACGCGAAGATCAGCCCCCAGGTCGTGAAAAAGGTCGTGAGATTCAGGGTCGTCACGGTGATCGGGCCCCAGTTGATGCCCTGGTTGTTGAAGCCCTGAATGTTGACGCTCGACTGTTGCAGCGCGGCGAGCGCGATGCCGTTACGCACGATGACAGTCAGGCCGAGCGACGCGACGAACATCACGAGTAGCGGATCGGCTCCCCTCGAAAGGGCGCGCAGCGACAGCGGCAGGTAGACGAGTCGTTCCATGAGCGCGCCCAGCAGCGCGGCGGCCAGCGCTCCGAGCAACAGTGCCGGCCAGAAGGGCACGTGGTATGCCGTACCCATCCACGCCGCAACGTAGGCAGCGAGCGTGTACGTCATCGCGTAGGCGATGTGAAAGCGTCCGCTGACGCTCAAGATCAAACTGAAGCCAACTCCGATCAGCGCGTAGGCCGTGCCGTTGAAGATCCCGTCGGCCAGGAGCTGAAGGAAGTTCGCGAAGTTGACGCTGCTCATGCTCGCTACTGGAGCATTTTGAAATCTGCGCCGCCGACGTCGAAGTGCGCCAGCTGGTTGACCTTACCGCCCTTGAACTGCGCGACCATCATCGGACGGTGCTTGACCGAATGCGTCTCGGGGTCGAAGACGATCGTCCCCACTTCGCTCGCCGAGCCGCCGTACAGGCTCGGGAACACGGGGTTCGAGATCAGCGCCGCTTGAAGGTCGTCGGCGTTCTTCGGATTGCCGCCGCGCTTGAGCGTGCGCATGATGAGCTGCCAGAGGGTGAAGGCGTCCTCGTAGCTGTTCGCCGTGTAGTAGTCGGGTGGAACCTTCGCGTTGATGTTCTTCGCGTACTCGTCCACGAAAAACTTCGCCCACGGGTTCGGGGGCCGGGTCGCATCAAAGTAGTCGAACGAGAAGTACAGCCCCTCGTACGCGGGCCCGGCGATCTGCTGCGCGGCCAGCGTGTGCGTGAACGTGATGACCGGCTTGTTGATACCCGACGTCGCGTACTGCTTCATGAAGTATCCGACGTCTTCGGCGTACACGATCGCGAGGACGACGTCGGGATTGCTCTGCTTGATCTTCTGGATGTTGGCCGAGTAGTCGGTCGCGCCCATCTTGCTGCGTTCCGACGCCGCCTGCACGAAGCCGGTGCCGTCGAAGAAGTGCTGGATCCGGTCCAGAACCATGTCGCTCAGACCGCCCAGATCCCAGCCGCAGCTCGCGACGCGCTTGGCGTTCGGCCACATGTGTTGGATGAACTTGACCACGCCGCCGACCGCGTCGTCGGGCGTGATCGCGATGGTGCCCCAGAAGTATTTGCGCGCTTGTCCGAAGTCGGACGTTCCGCCGCTGCCGTCGAGGCTGAAGATCTTATACTGCTTGATGCCCGTCAGTTCCGCAGCGAGATCGGCGACCTCCGACGTCAGCATCATCGGTACGTGAGCGAAGCCCAGCTCGCGCACGCTCTGCACGCCCGCTTGCGGATCGCCCGACTTATTGTCCTTGAGGATGATGTTGAACTTTGGGCCGCCCATCTGCGTGATCTGCTGGAACGCCATGTTCGGTGCGTCCGTGACGTGCGATCCGAAGATCGCGGCTGGGCCCGTCACCGGGTAGCTGCACCCAACGTCGAACGTCAAGCCTTTTCCGAGATGCTTGGAATCGACGCCGAGCATCTTCGCGAGTTCTTGGAGCGATGCTGCGTCGGATGGACGCGGAACGCCCGCCACCGCTGCCGCCGCGCCGAGACCGGCAAGCATTTCCTTGCGCGTCAGACCATTGCCGACGCGACCGCCATTACGTGTATTCACTGCACGCTCCTTACGAAATTGTGATGACGTTTCCGTGCGTGCACCCTGTCGCGGGGAAGCGTGCCGGGGCGCGCAAATGTTACAATCTTACAAAAGCGTTTATCGCTTGCTTCTGGGAGTTTCCTCCCCACTCCAGCGCGGCTCTCGTCATCGTCATATAGATGGAAAGTTTCAGAGAACGCACGTAGAAAACGTTGCGTCAGGAGAACCTCACCTTGCCGACCCCACATCGCCACACCCCCATGCGGCGCACTGCCTCGTGAAAGCGCACCTTGGCCTCCCGCGCGCCGCATTGCGGCCGGTCGCGGGGCCCGAACGCCGGCGTTACGCCGGCCTCTCGGCGCCCGAACGCCGCGCCGGCCGGCGCGCGCGACTCCTCGAAGCCGGCCTCCAGTTCTACGGCACGCTCGGCTTCCGCCACACGACGATCCCGCAGCTGTGCAGTGAGGCGGGCGTCACCGCGCGCCACTTCTATGAAGAGTTCGGGACCCAAGAAACCCTGTTGCGGTCGGTTTTCGACCGGATCGCCGACGATCTGCTCGAGGCGATCCGCTTCGAACTGTATGTTCCGGGCCGCACGTGGTCCGAGATCGTGCGCGAAAGCTGTGCCGCCTACTTCCGCCATATGACGGCAGACCGCCGCCGGGCACGCGTCTTCGCCCTCGAGATCGTCGGCGTCTCAACCGAGCTCGACCTCCACCGCAAACGCGTCCGCGACGCGTTTGCGGCCGTGACCTCCGAATCGTGCGAGCGGCTCACCGCTCACGGCGGCGCACCCGACCTCGACGTCCGTCTGCTCTCGATCGGCCTCGCCGGCGCGGCCGAAGCGCTCACGATCGAATGGGTCCTCGCCCGGCCGCGCCCCGCCGTCGACGAGCTGATCGACCAGCTGTCGAACGTGTGGATCCGGACGTTGCAGATCGATCACCTGAACCCGGCGCTCGCGCCCTAGCCTTCAGCACCGACGAGGCCGAGCGGTCGAGGCGGAGGTTTCGCGGGACCGCGCGCCGTCTCGATTGCGGCGGCCGATCGGGCGACGCAGAGGCCCCGCGGGGCCGCGCGCGGTTTTTGCATCCATGCAAAAAAAGCTGCTGCCTTCGCGTCCGCTCCCGCCATCCGTGGCTCCGCGGCCGCCTCAGAGCCCCCGCGAAACCTCCGCGTCGCCCGCTCGGCCTCGATGGTGCTGATCTGGGCGACTTCGGGTTGGACGGCTTAGAGAATCGTCTTCCCGAGCGCCGACAGGATGAGTTCGACGGCGAGTTGGGCGGTGCGGTTGTGTTCGTCGAGGATGGGGTTGGTTTCGGTGACTTCGACCGAGCCGAGCACGTTGGCGGAGGCGACCATCTCCATCGCGAGATGGGCTTCGCGGTAGGTGAGGCCGCCCGGGACGGATGTGCCGACGCCGGGAGCTTCGCGTGGGTCGATGCCGTCCATATCGAACGAGACGTGGACGCTGCGCGGGCCGCCCGCGCCGACGATCGCCAAGGCCTCTTCCATCACCCGTTCCATGCCGAGGCGGTCGATCTCCGACATCGAGAACGCCCGCACGCCGAGTTCGCGGATGCGCGTGCGTTCGGGCGCGTCGACGTCGCGCAATCCGACGAGTACCGTGCGCTCGACCGAAATATGGTGCTCTTCGAGCGCGATCGAAACCGGCATGCCGTGAACGTTGCCCGACGGCGAAGTGAGCGGCGTATTGATGTCGCCATGGGCGTCGATCCAGATCAGGCCGGGCTGGGCCTTACGGGCGCGCTGGACGCCCGCGAGCGTCCCGATCGCGATCGAATGATCGCCGCCGAGGACGATCGGAAAGCCGCCTTCGCGGATCGCTTCTTCGACCAGGCGCGACAGCTCGTCGCACACCGACAGGATGATCGGGAGGTACTTCGCGTTCTTGACGGCCTGCGCGGCGTGGGATTCGGGCACGGGTACCGCGAGGTTGCCGTGGTCGAGGATCGTCGCGATGCCCAGAGCTTCGAGCCCTTCGCGCAGCCGCGCGTAGCGGATCGCAGATGGGCCCATGTCGACGCCGCGCCGGTCGGCGCCCAAATCCATCGGGACGCCGATGACGTCGACCCGTTCGGGCGTCACCGCGCTGCGGTGGTCTGAAATTGCTCCGGTCGCCATCCCGGCTCGCTACGAAAGCGGAACGGCCGGCGCCTGCGGGCGAGCGTCAGGCGCGGGCGCGGCGGGCTTTGGGCTTGGCGGCCGGCGGTGCCGGCGGGGGGTTCGTGATCGCCTCGGCCGTCTTTTCGGGAATCGGCCGGCGAGCCGCCGGGACGGCGTGCATGATGATGACGCGCAGGGCGGCAGCGATCGGCACGGCGAGGAACATTCCGCCCAGACCCAATAGCGTGCCGCCGATCAGGATCGCGACGATCACGGTGAGCGGTGTCAGGCCGACCGACTCGCTGACGATGCGCGGCGCGACAAAATGGCCTTCCGCTTGGAAGATGCCCGCGAACACGAGTGCGACGATCAACGCGTGCTGCCAGCCGTCGTTGAGAAATGCGAGCGTCACTGCCGGAACGAAGCCGACGATCGCGCCGACGTACGGAATCACGTCGAGCAACCCGGCCGCGACGCCGATCAGCAGCGCGTACTTGACGTGCAGGATGAGCAAAGCGACCGTGATGCAGGTGCCGATCGTCGCGCCGACGAGCAGCTGGCCGCGAATGAAGCCGCCCAGCACCGCGTCGAGATCGTGCAGCAGCGCGATCGCCGCCGGGCGGTTCGACGCCGGCACGACGCGCAGGAGCGCAGCGATGATTTCCGGCGCTTCGAACATCATGTAAACCGACATCACCGGAATGATGATGACGGTCGCGACGATGCCCACGACCGAGAGCGCGATCGTGACGGCTTGCGCGGCCGCGTCGCCCGCGTACTGCTGCGCGAATCGGGCGAGTTGCGGCGGAACGCTGGCGAGGTACGCGCGCATCGAAGCCGGCAGGCGCGCCAAGAGCGGGTTGTTGGGGTCGGTCAAGAACCGCTGCGCGCTGTGCACGAGGGTCGGCGACGTGCGCACGAGGGTTTGCGCTTCCTCGTACAGCGGCGGGACGACCGTCGCGATCAGGAGTCCCGCGACGCCCGCGATGACGGCGTACACGACGAGGATCGACAACGCCATTGGCATGCGGGTGTTGAGCCGCCGCACGGCGGGGTAGATGAGGTAGGTGAAAAACGTCGCGCCGATGACGATGATCGCCACGGACGAAATGCGTCCGACGAAATCGAGAAACCACGAGAGCATGATCGCGGCGACGGCGACGAGCAAGACCACTTTGAGCGCGTACGTGACGCGCCGCTCGCCGCGCGAACGCGCGGCAGACGAGACGGGAGCCGTTGGCATGGAACAAGCCTACCACATTCACGCGCTCGAGAATCCGCCCGAACCGCGCGAGATGCCGATGGATCCGCCCTATCGGCCGCCCGAAGAGCCGGCGCTTCCGCCGACGCCGCCCGTTGGTCCCGTGAGCGACCCGCCTCCCCCGATCGGGATTCCGGCACCGGTTACGACGTAGCGTTCGCGCGAGAGGCGAGCTTCGCGCTCGCACCGTAAAGCGCGGCATGCCGTTGCGCGCGCTCGCTCTGCTTGCGGCCTTCGTGGCCGCCGGGTGCGCGAAGAGCGCCGGCCCGAGCGGCGGCGCGGGCTCGCTGCGGCTTGCGATGGTGACCGACACCGGTGGTCTCGGCGACCGGTCGTTCAACGATTCGGCCTACGCTGGCTTGCTCGAGGCCAAGCACGTGCTGCACGCGCAGATCGAGGTTCAGCAGTCAAAATCGGCGGCCGACTATCAACCGAACCTCACCGTCCTCGCGGACGGCGGCTTCGATGAGATATTCGCGATCGGTTTCTTGATGAACGACGATCTGACCCAAGTCGCCAAGAACTATCCGAACAACCACTTCGCGATCGTCGATGCCGTCAACGATCAACCGAACGTGGCATCGGTGACGTTCCGCGAACAGGAAGGCTCGTTCTTGGCGGGTGCGCTCGCCGCGATGGTCACCAAGACGAAGACGGTCGGATTTCTCGGCGGAATCGATAGCCCGCTGTTGCGGAAATTCGAGGCCGGTTTCGCCGCCGGCGCGCGCGAGGTCGATCCGAACGTGAAGCTGCTCGTGAAGTACGTCGGGTCGTTCGAAGACGTTGCGTCCGGGAAGGAGCTGGCGGCCGTGATGTACGGCGGCGGCGCCGACATCATCTACGTTGCGGCGGGGAAGTCGGGGCTGGGCGCGATCGATGAAACGCGCGCGCGGACCGGCGTCTACGCGATCGGCGTCGATTCGAACCAAGACGCGCTCGCGCCCGGGAAGATTCTCACGAGCGTCATCAAGCGCGTCGATGTCGCCGTCTTTCGAATCGCCAAAGCGGTCGCGTCCGGCAAACCCGCGGCGGGCGCCGTCGAACTCGGGCTGAAGGACGACGGCGTCGGGCTTACCGACTTCAAATACACGAAGGCCGCGATCGGAGCGGCGCATCTGGCGCGGATCGCCGCGTTGCGCGCAGCGATCGTCGCGGGCAAGATCGTGCCGCCCAAGACGCGCGAAGAACTCGCCGCGTTCGTTCCCGTCAAGATCTAGTTTGGCGGTGCGCGCGAGTTCCGGCGCGACGCTCGAGGCACGCGGCATCGTCAAGCGATTCGGCTCCGTGCTCGCGGTCGACGGCGTCGACCTCGCGCTCGAGCCGGGTGAGATTCACGCGCTATGCGGCGAGAACGGCGCGGGCAAATCGACGCTCGCGCGCATCGCAGCCGGCATCTTGGCGCCGACGGCGGGCGAAGTCGTCGCGCGCGGTGCGGTGGGCCTCGTACATCAGCACTTCGAGTTGGTCGATCGGCTGCGCGTCTGGGAAAACGTCGTGCTCGGCCGCGAGCCGCGGCGCGGCCTGCGGCTCGACGCGAGCGCGGCGCGCGAACGGGTTCGCTCGCTCGGCGCAGCATACGGTTTGGACGTCGATCCGGACGCCGTCGTCGAGACGCTGCCGGTCGGCGTCGCGCAGCGCGTCGAGATCCTGCGCGAGCTGGCGCGCGATCCGGCAACGCTCGTTCTCGATGAGCCGACCGCGGTACTCGCGCCGGCCGAGATCGACGCGCTGTTCGCGACGCTGCGCGCGCTCGCGGCGCGCGGTACCTCGATTGCGGTCATCACGCACAAGCTCGCCGAAGTGGTCGCGCATGCGGACCGTGTCACGGTCATGCGGTCGGGCCGCGTCGTGTTGCGCGCCGCGACGGGCGACACCTCGATCGAGGCAATCGCGCACGCGATGGTCGGCGCCGACATTCCCGCGCTCGCCCAACGCGTCGAGGTCGCGGCGCGGCCGGCGTTCGCGGCCCGCGGCCTCTGCGCCGGGGACGGCGCGCACGCGCTGCGCGACGTGAGCTTCGCGGTCGGTCGCGGTGAAATCGTCGGCATCGCGGGCGTCGAGGGGAACGGCCAGTCCGCGTTGACCGACGCGATCGCGGGCATGTCGACCTACGAGGGCGAGCTGGTTCTCGACGGGCAGCCGCTGCGCGGCACGCCGGCGGCGCGGATCGCGGCCGGGGTGCGCGTCATTCCGCAAGACCGGCGCCGCGAAGCGCTCGTGCTGCCGTGGAGCATCGCCGAAAACGCGGCGCTCGGCGATCACGCGCGAGCGCCGCTGCGGCGCGGATGGACGATCGATCGCAGCGCTCGCGACGCGCTCGCAACGCAAATCGTCGACCGGTTCGACGTCCGCGCGCCGTCGATCCGAACGCCCCTCGCCGCGCTCTCCGGCGGAAACCAGCAGAAGGTCGTGGTCGGCCGGGCGCTCGGGCATGCACCGGCGTTGCTCGTTGCGTACCAGCCGACGCGCGGCATCGACGTGGGCGCGGCCGCTCTCGTGCAATCGCGCTTGATCGAAGCGCGCAACGGCGGCGCGGCGGTGCTGCTCATCAGCTTCGAACTCGACGAAGTGCAGGCGCTCGCGGACCGGATTCTCGTGCTGTACCGCGGCGCGGTCGCCGCCGAATTCGTTCGCGGCCACTTCGATCGCGCGCGCATCGGCGCGTTGATGGCTGGCGCCGCATGAGCCGCGCGCAACGGTGGATCTTGGGTGGCTTGCTCGTCGCCGTTGCGGCCGGCGTGATCGCGCTCGCCGGCGCGAGCCCGCTCGCCGGCTTCGCCGCGCTCGTTCGGGGCGCGCTCGGCGGCGAGCGCCAGATCAGCGAAACGCTCGTGCAGACGACCGCGCTGTTGTTCCCGGCGCTCGCCGTCGCGTTCGCGTTTCGCGCCGGACTCTTCAACATCGGCGCCGAGGGCCAACTGATCGTCGGCGGACTCTTTGCGGGCGTCGCCGGATCCGCGCTGCCGGGGCCGGGCTTCGTGACGATTCCCTTGATTCTCGCTGCCGGCGCCGCGGGCGGCGGCGCGTGGGGTGCGATCGCGGGCGCGTTGCGCGCGCGATTCGGCGGCAGCGAAGTGATCGCGACCTTGATGCTCAACATCGTCGCCGCGCTGCTTGCGAATTATCTCGTCGCGGGACCGCTCCATCCCGCGGGCGTCGCGGGGGCCGAGACCGCCCCGCTGCCGGTGAGCTCGTGGCTGCCGGTGCTCCTTCCCGGCACGCGCTTGACGATCGCGCTCGTCATCGCGCTCGCGCTCGCCGCCGGCTTAGCATTCGTGTTCGCACGCACCGTCTTCGGCTACACGCTGCGCGCTGCGGGTGAAGCGCCGCAAGCCGCGGCGCGCGCGGGGATCGACTTGCGCCGCACCGCGCTGGTCGCGATGAGCCTTTCGGGGGCGATCGCGGGCCTGGGCGGCGCGACGCTCGTAGCCGGTGTGCTGCATCGCTTCAACGTGGCGCTCTCGCCCGGTTACGGGTTCATCGCGATCGCCGTCGCGCTCGTCGGTGGGCTCGATCCCGTTCGCATCGTCGCCGCCGCGTTCGCGTTCGGAATTCTGCAGAGCGGCAGCCTCTCGATGCAGGCGCTCGCCCATGTTCCGAAGGACGCCGTTGCGTTCGTGGAAGGCCTCGCGATCGTCGGTCTCTCGGCGCGCCGGATCGCGGCCTCCGCGGCGCGGGCGGACTGACGGCGCGATGGGCGACGCCGCGGGCTTCCTCCAACTGACGCTCGTGAAAGCCGCGCCGCTGATCTTCGCGGCGCTGGCGGGCGTCGTCTGCGAGCGCGCCGGGATCCTGAACATCGCGCTCGAGGGCGGCCTCACCGTGGGCGCGTTCGCCGCGGTTGCGATGTCGTACGCGACGGGCAGCCCGCTCGCGGGCGTCGCCGCGGGAATCCTTGCCGGCGCGATGCTGGCCGGCTTGCTCGGGATCGCGGCGACGCGCTTCAACGTCGACCAAATCGTCGCCGGGACGGGCCTCAATCTGTTGGCAGCGGGCGGGACCGCATTCGGGGTCGCGGTGATCTTCGGCGCGCCGGGTGCGTCGCCCGAAGTTCATGCGCTCGGTCCGCGCGGCGAGGCAATCCTCATCGCGGTCGCGCTCGCGCTCGCCGCGGTGCTCCAGCTTGGTCTGGACCGGACCCCGTGGGGGTTGCGCCTGCGCGCGTGCGGCGAAAATCCACGCGCCGTGCTCTCCGCCGGCCTCGACCCGCGGCGCATCCGCATCGTCGCGACGTTGATGGGCGGCGGCCTCGCGGGTCTGGGCGGCGTGTTCCTTTCGCTCGGGGAGCTCGATCTGTATTCGGACGGCATGACCGCGGGCCGCGGGTTCATTGCGCTCGCGGCCGTGATCTTCGGCCGCTGGACGCCGCTCAGCGCATGCGGCACCGCCGTCGCGTTCGGTGCGCTCTCGGCGTTGCAGTTCGTTTTGCAGCGCTCCGGCGTTCCGAGCGAGCTCATGCAAGCGCTGCCGTATGTGGCGGCACTGGCCGCATTGACCGGCATTGCCGGCCGGGCGCGGGCGCCCGCCGCCGATGGCGTTCCGTTCGACGCCGGCTGACGGTTTGCAAAGCTTTCGTATTGGACCCATGTCCAAAAGGTTTGCCCGCCGATAAGGTTGATATGTCGCGCAAGCCTATGACGCTTCGACGCCAGGCTCTATGCCTATTGCTCGCCGCTGCGACCGCGTTTGCGCCGGTTTGCGCCGGCGCGACCGACCTCGCCGGACCGCTCGCCGACCTGCAGCTGCGGCTCGCGACGATCGCGGTGCACGCTCCGGGTCGCGTCGGAATCGCGATCGAGGACCTCGCAACCGGCATGACGTCGGGCTACAACGACGAGGCAAGCCTGCCGGCCGCGTCGACGATCAAGATTCCGGTGATGATCGAAGTCTTCAAGCAGATGGAAGCCGGCAACCTCGATCTCGGCACCGTGGTTCATCTCGAGAACCGCGACCGCGATTGGGGCTGGGGCGATCTTGCCGATGCGCGCGCCGGCGCGGCCAAGACCGTCAAGCAGCTGCTGTGGCTCATGATCACGCGCAGCGACAACACGGCGACCAACATGCTGATCCGCAAAGTCGGCCGCACGCACATCAACACGACGATGGACGATCTCGGCTTACATGCGACGCACTTGGGCGACTACATCCGCTCCGAAACCGATACGATCCGCTACGCGCTGCGCACGAGCCCCCACGACATGCTCAAACTCCTCGACGCGATCGCTCGCGACGAGATGATCGACGAGTGGTCGTCGCGCGAGATGCTGACGATCCTCGAAGGCCAAACCCACAACGGCCTGTTGCCCTCGCCACTACCGAAATCGGTGAAGATCGCCCACAAGACGGGCTCGCTCCACGACACGCTCAACGACGTGGGCATCGTGTTTCAGAACAACGAGCCCTACGTGATCGCGGTGATGACGACGCAGCTCCCTGATTTGGGACTCGGCCGCGCGTTCATCCACAAGGTCTCGCGCATCACCTACGACGAGTTCGGCCGATTCGCAACGTGGCGCGAAGGTGAAGGCATCGCCGCGTTCACCGCGGGTGATCCGAACGCCGCCGCAGCGACGACATGGCCCCCCGCCGCCAGCGCCATCCCTGCACCCGACATGAAGATGTGGGATTCCGCGCCCGCCGGTCTTCGCGCCGCGCCCCCACCCAACTCCGCGCGCGCCGACGACTGAGGTCGACTGAGCGAACAGCCCGAAATCCGTTACGGCGTTTGCGGGACGGGCATTGCGGCGCTTACGCTGTCGAGGAAGGCTTCGATCGCGGCGTTGACGGCTTCGGGCTCTTCGATCGTCGCCGAGTGGCCGGCGTGCGGGATGACGACGAGCGTTGAACCGCCGACCCCGTCGCGGATCGCTTCGGCTTTGTCGAGCGGGGTCGCGACGTCTTCGTCGCCGACGATGACGAGCGTCGGGGCGGTGATGTTCGCGAGTTCGGCTTCGACCGGGGCGCGATTGATGACGCCCGCGAGCGCGCGTTCGATGCCGACCCGATCGTTTCCGATCAGCCGCGCGCGCCAGCCGTCGCGTTCTTGCGCGCGGGCGGGATCGTGCATGTACGTCTTGCCGAACATGATCGGCATGACTTGGCCCGCGACCAGACCGTAGCCCAACCACCGTCCGACGGCCCCGAGCAGCTTGTAGCGCGGCACCTTCTCCGGCGGTTCGGGGCCGGCGGAAGTTTCGAGCAGAATCAATGACCGCACGAGGTCCGGCCGCCGCGCGGCGACGCGCATTGCGACGAACCCACCCATCGAGAGGCCCGCGAAATGCACGGGCGCGACGCCGAGCGTTTCGATCAGCGCGATCGCGTCGCCGGCAAGCGTGTCCATGTCGTAGCCGGCTGGCGTGACCGGCGTTCGACCCTGGCCGCGGAAGTCGAACGTGATACAGCGATACCGCTTCGAGAACTCGGCGACTTGCGCCGCATACATCTCGCCGCTCCACAGCAGGCCGTGGGCGAACACGATCGTCTCGGGACCTTCGCCCGTCGACTCGTAGTGGACGTGCGCGCCGTTGACCTCGAGCAGCGTCACTGCTACGCGGCTCCGACTTTCCGGGCGGCGTACGTCGGCGTCACAAAATGACGGTACTTCGCCTCGCGGCCGCTCGTGACGCGCACGAACAGAGCGGCGAGATCGCGGGTGATCGGGCCCATCTTCCCGTCACCGACCAAACGATGGTCGACCGACTGAACGAAGCTGATGCCCGCCGCGGTTCCGGTGACGAACAGCTCGTCCGCGCAGTAGAGTTCGCTGCGATCGAGCGCGCGTTCGATGACGGTCACGCCGAGCTCAGTGCGAGCGAGCATCGCGACCGTGCGGCGCGTGATGCCCTCGAGGACGTTCTGCGTGGGGTCGGGCGTGAACAGCGTCCCGTTGCGCACAAGAAACAGGTTCGCGGCCGATCCTTCGGCGACGTGGCCGTCGTGCGAGAGCATGATCGCCTCGTCGAAGCCGTTGAGTTGCGCCTCGCTCTTGGCGAGCGCCGAATTGATGTAGGCGCCGGTGATCTTCGCGCGCGCCGGCGCCATCGTGTCGTCGATGCGCCGCCACGAGCTGACGCCGGTCTTCAGACCCGCCTCGGCGTCGAAGTACTTCGTAAACGGGATTGCGATCATCGCAAACGCGTCGGGAACGCCCATCAGGCGCACGCCGACGTCTTCGGCGGCTTTGTAGACGAGCGGCCGGACGTAGACGTTCTCCTCGTAGCGGTTGCGCGCGCACAGCTCGGTTGCGATGCCGATCAGCTCGTCGACCGTGTACGGAATCTCCATCATCAGGATGCGCGCCGAGAGGTGCAGCCGTTCGAAGTGCTCGCGCAGCTGCAGGAGATACAGCTCGCGCTCGTCGGCTTGCCAGTAGCCGCGGATTCCCTCGAAGCAGCCGGTGCCGTAGTTGAGGCCGTGAGTGAGCAGGCCGACGCGGGCCTCGTCGTAACGGCGGTAGCCGTCTTGGGCGAAGACGATCGACTCGTTGATGTTCATCGTGGCCGCTTCTTCGCGACGGGCGGGAAGCAGGCATGCTCCGGCCCCTCGCGGATACCGCAAATCGTGAAGCAGACCGACGTTTTCGTGCGGTTCTTGCGGCTCGGGTGCACGGCGTTCGGCGGTCCCGTCGCGCACCTCGGGTACTTACGGCGCGAATTCGTGACGAAGGCGCGCTGGCTCGATGACGCCGCGTTCACCGAAACCGTCGCGCTGTGCTCGGTCCTTCCCGGCCCCACGAGCACCCAGATCGCGATTCTGATCGGCGCGCGCCGCGCGGGCGCCGCGGGCGGCCTGCTCGCGTGGCTCGGATTCGCGCTGCCGTCGGCGCTCGTGCTCGGAGCGTTCGGCCTCTTGCTGCGCTCGGCGGCGCTGGGATCCGCGCCCGCGTTCATGAAGAGCGCGCGCTTCGGCGGCGCGCTCGAAGGGCTGGCTGCCGCGGCGGCGGCGGTCGTGCTCGTGGCCGTCGTTCAGCTCGGCCGCAACGTCCTGCGGTCGCGGACCGACGTCGGGATCGCGGCACTCGCGTTCGGCCTCGCGCTCGTGCTCGATCGGTTCGCGCCGTCGTGGCAGTGGCTCGCGCTCGCGGCCGGTGGCGCGCTCGGGTGCGCGTTCGGTCGGCCCGAAACGAAGCTGCCGGCCGGCACGCGGCCGCTCGCGATTTCGCGCAACGCCGGCTTCATCGCGGGCGGGACGTTCGTCGCGCTGCTCGCGGGCTTGCCGATCATCGCGCCGCCCGGAACGTACCTCGCGCTGTTCGCGACGTTCTTTCGGGCGGGGTCGCTCGTCTTCGGCGGCGGCCACGTCGTACTGCCGTTCCTGCAGAGCTTCATCGGCCCGGGCGTTTCGGAGCGCTCGTTCTTCGCGGGCTACGGCGCAGCGCAGGCGGTTCCGGGACCGCTGTTCACGTTCGCCGCCTTCTTGGGCGCCATCGTTCAGCCGCTCGGGGGCGCGTGGGGCGCACTCGTCGCGATCGCCGGAATCTTCTTGCCGTCGTTCTTGCTGCTCGCGGCGGTCGTGCCGTTGTGGAGCGCGTTGCGCCAGCTACCGCGCGCGCCGCAGACCCTGAGCGGGCTCAACGCATCGGTTGCGGGAATGCTGGCTGCCGTGTTCGTCGATCCGATCGCGACGACGCTCGCGCACGACCTCGCCGCAGTCGCGATCGCCGTGGTGGCGCTCGGCATGCTCGCGTTCGCGCGCTTTCCCGCGTGGCTCGTGGTCGCCGTGTGCGCGGTTCTCGGGCTCTTAATCCGTTCTTACGCTCTCCCAACTACGGTGTAGCCAATGCGTCATCTCACCCTCGCAGTTCTGTCGATCTTCGCCGCCGCGACCGCCACGCTCGCGAGCGCGAGCCCGGCCGGTACGATCCTGCCGACGGAATGGCGGCTCGCACCACCGCCCGACCGCGTCGCGACGACCGGCACGCTGCCGCAAGGCGTTGCGTACACCGCCGACGGCGCGCACCTCGTCGTCGTCGAGAACGGGCAAGCCGGCGCCGGCGTCCGCATCTTTGCCGGCCGTTCGCTCACCGAAGAACGCATGGTTCAGCTCGAAGGCGCGAGCGGCGATCCGTTGCCCGATCCGTCGGGCGCCGGCGTCTGGGTGAGCGAAGCGGGCCTCGACCAGCTCGCGCACGTCGACGCGGCGACCTGGTCGATCGATCGCACGATCGCGCTCCCGGAACCGTTTTGGGCTGCGGCGATCGCGCGCTCGCCCGACGGAACGCTGCTCGCAGCGAGCGGCGAGCAGGCGGACGCGGTCGTGCTCATCGACGAGCACAGCGGCACCGTGGTCGCGCGCGTTCCGGTGGGCCGGCATCCGTACGGGATCGCGTTCGCGCGCGACGGCAAGACCCTTTACGTTGCCGATTGGGGTGAATCGTCGGTTTCCGCGATCGACGTCGCCGAGCGCCGCGTGCGCTCGCGCAGCGCGACCGGCTTGCATCCCGAGCGTTTGCTGATGTCGAGCGACGGGTCGCGCTTGTTCGTTTCCGAGACCGACGACGACACGATCGGCGTCATCGACCTCGCGAGCGGCGCCCGCGTGTCGGGTGCGAGTGCCGCACCCTACGGCGGGCGCGTGTACGGAGCGTCGCCGAGCGCGATGGCGCTGGCACCCGACGGCAACCGGCTCTTCGTGACCGACGCGGCCGCGAACGCCGTCGCCGTGCTCGACGTCGCGCGCTCCACGCCGCGACTGATCGGCGCGATTGGGGCCGGCCGCTATCCGACCGCGCTCGCGTTCGAGCCCACCGGCGACGCCATCGACGTCGTCGACGGCAAGGGCGAAGGCTCGCATCCGAATCCGCAGTTCCAGCCGTACGTGCACGGCGCGCGCGGCTACGTCGCCGCGATCGAAACGGGATCCGTGCGCCGGATTCCGGTGTCGGCGGACGACGCGCTCGCGAGCGGGCTCGACGAACTCGTCGCGCGCGCCGGTCCGGAACTCGGCGC
>Ga0073928_10003146_pt1 | contig 26547 bp, 27 predicted proteins | sample PaiPotPPA55metaG_FD_76969 | JGI IMG/M metagenome (GOLD analysis project Ga0073928, IMG submission 76969) | Iron sulfur acid spring bacterial and archeal communities from Banff, Canada, to study Microbial Dark Matter (Phase II) - Paint Pots PPA... ...
CCAGGGGCGGCGCTCCGCGGCGCCCGTGGCACCCTGCGGGCTCATCCGGCTAGACGGCCGATCTCTGCGTTGCCGGCTGCGCTACTCGCTTACAGGTCTACCGACATGCGCGCTGCGTTGCTCGCCGGCGCCTTGATCTCGGCCGTCGATCCGGCGATTTTCCGCCGAACCTCCGGAGCAGGACACTAGCGGTGATCGAGTCTTCGAAGCGTGCGCCACGCCGCGCGCTCAATTCCGGTTTTACAGAGCTCGGCTCGCTGCGCGTGCACCACACGCGTGGAGGCCACGGGTCGCCGGTACTGTTCATCCACGGCCTCGGCTCGTCCGGCTACATCGAGTGGCGGTTCAACCTCGAGGCGACGGCGGAACGGCATCGGGTCTATGCACCAGATCTCCCAGGCTTCGGCCGCACCGAGAAGCCTCGGGCTCGCTACGGCATCCCTTACTTCACCCGCTTCATCGAGCGCTACATGGAGGCGCGCGGGCTCCGTTCGGCGGCCGTCGTCGGCACTTCGCTGGGTGGCCGCATCGCGCTCGAGCTGGCGCTCGAGAATCCACGGCGCGTAAGCCGGCTGGTCCTCGTCAACTCGCTCGGATTCGGACGCCCCAACATTCACCTCTCGTATGGCCTGGTCACCATCCCGCGCGTAGGTGAGGCGGTGATGAACGTGGCACGCGACGCGCTGCGGTGGGCGCCGTCTCAATTGATCCGGCGGGTGGCCGGCCGGCTTTCGGGCGCCAGTCACGACCTCAAGCGGACGATGGACGACACCTACCTGGACCACCTTCGCGAGCTCTACTCCGCAGAGGGCTACCACGATGCCTATCTCGCCACAGTCCGCTCCCTGGTCTCACCGAAAGCGCTGTTTGGCGGGCACCACGACGCGAGCAAACGGCTGAGCGAGCTGAAAATGCCCGTGCAGCTGATCTGGGGGGCGGACGATCCCCTGTTCCCGATCTCGCACGCGGCGCTGGCGCATTCGTTGATTCCGCACTCGAGGCTCACGGTGATCGAGGGCGCCGGCCACACGCCCCAGGCCGAACGGCCAGAGGAGTTCAATCGCGTCCTCCGAAAATTCCTCGACTCCTGATCTGGGCCCCACGAACTCCGAGGCTTCGCCGTGAGTTCGCCGGGACCCCTCGACCCGGTAGGGGATCGCAAGCAGTACACAAGCCCGGAATACCGGGAGCTTGTCGCCGGTCCGTTCGACCCGCTCGTCCATCCCTATCCGATGCGGCCGCATCGGTTCTATCGACTGGTGCGCCGGATCGTCAGGCGGCTCGTGCTGCTGTTCTTTCGCGTCAACGTGACAGGCCTGGAGAACATCCCCGCGCCGCCATACATCATCGCGGCCAACCACCAGGCCTGGTTCGACCCGGCCTTCATCATCCCGTTCTTCCCCGAGGCGCCGGTGATCTACACGATGGCGAAACGGGAAACGGTTTTCAACCGAGCCTGGAAGCGCCGGCTGCTGCCCCTGATCGGAGTCTTTCCCATCTCTCCGCACCGCGGCGAGCTCGACGAGGCAGGTCTGCGCACGGTCTACCAGGTGCTCGAACGGCACGGCGTCGTGCTGATCTTTCCCGAGGGCCGCTACTCGCGCGGACGGGCCCTGCGCCCGCTCAAGGTGGGGATCGGGCACTTCGCGCTGCAGGCCGGTGTGCCGATCGTTCCGGTAGCCGTGCGCGGCACGGACGTGCTGCGTCCTTTCAGCCGGATCGACGTCACGATCGAACCCCCGATTCAACCGAACCCACCCGCCTGGTGGGAGCTCAGCCGGCGAGTGACGCAGGTTGTAGACAACGTCCGGCAAGCGTTAACCAAAGGATTGAGGGGCCGCCGCTCACAACCATCCGCTTAGAATCGCTGGCGCGTTGCAACTGGTCATCGGCGCGGGAGAATTTCTAGGCGATCACGTGTCGCGCGCGCTGGCGGCCGAAGTTCCGGTCATCGAGCTCAGCGCGGACGCCGACGACGAAACGCTCTCGGACGCCATCAGCGCGGTCGAGGTCGTCATCAACTGCGCCCAGACGTGGTCGCCGGCCCGGCGGCTGCGGTTTCGCAAAAGCCCATCTCCGCTTTTGGAACGGATCGTTGCGGCCGCCCGGCGCACCGGCGTCCGCCGGATCGTGCACGTGTCGACCGCAGACGTTTACGGCTCCGCGCAGCCAGGCCAGGCCAACGAGAGGTCTCCCGTGAAACCGGTGCACGTGTTCGAGCGGTTGAAGCTGAACGAAGAGCAGTGGCTGATGGAGGCCGCGGGAGACCTCGAGGTCGTCATCGTGCGGCCGGCGCGCATTTTCGGCACGGGAGAGGACTGGATCCTGCCGAGGCTCATGGGCTCGCTCGCCAAAGGTCGTGTGTGGCTCCCGGGCGGGGGACGCGCAAGGCAGACGTTCGTGTCCGCGGCAGACGTGGGCCGCGCGTGCCTGGCGGCGGCCGACCGCGGCCGGCCCGGGCACAGCTACCTGGTGGGCGGTTTCGACTCGAGCTGGCGCGACCTGCTGGAATCCGCCGTTCGCGCGGTCGGGGTCGGAGGCACGATCGTCAACCTGCCCTATGACCTGATGTACCTGAGAGCACTCGCGGTGGAGACGGCGACCGCGCCCGGCGCGGTGGTCTGGCCGGGAACCTATGCGGTGGACGTGCTTGGCCGGCACCACTTCTACGACGACTCCCAGTCCAGGCGGGACCTCACCTGGTCTCCTTCCGTCGGCAGCTTCGAGCAGGAGATGCCGCTGATGACGGCGTGGCTCTCGACGCTTCCCGAGGTGGCGGCAGCGCTCGCCAGGGATCAGATGGAGGCTACTTCACAGCCAGGCAGGTGATCGTCTTGAAGACGCCGTCGATCTTCTGGATCTTGTCGACGATCAGCGAGCCGATCGAATTGACGTCGGGCGCCTCACAGACGGCGATCACGTCGTACTCGCCCGTGATCGCATCCGCGGCCGTGATGCCGCTGGTCCCTTCCATCTTCTTGGCCACCTCGAGCGCGCGCCCTGGCGACGCGTTGATGAGGACGTAAGCCTTCATCGTTCAACCCCTCCAGCAGTTCGTTACGGGAACGTTTCCAAGCGTAACTCTGTCACCGACTTTTTAGTGCCCGGAGCATCACCTCGTCGGTGACGTTGCCGCCCGACAGGATTACCACCACTCGCTCGTGCGGCACCGGGCGGTAGTGGTACAGCAGCGCCGCGAGGGCGGCAGCGCCGGCCGGTTCTGCCAGCAAGTGCTCCCATTCGAACAGCAGCCGGATGGATCTCAGCATTTCGGCTTCCTCGACCAGGATCACCTCGTCGACGTACTTCTGTGCCAGCTCGAAAGTCAGCTTCCCGGGCGCGGAAGCCGCGAGCCCGTCGGCGATCGTGCTGACCCGATCCAGCGTCACGATGGTTCCCGCCTCGAGCGAGCGGTACATCGCATCAGCCCCGGAAGGCTCGACGCCGATGACCTTGATCCCAGCCTTCTTCGACTTGAGATACAGGGCGATGCCACCGATCAGCCCGCCGCCTCCGATGGGCACCAGCACCGTGTCGAACGCGTCCAGCTGGGCCAGCAGCTCGATTGCGATCGTGCCCTGTCCCGCGACCACGTCGGGATCGTCGTATGCGTGCACGAAGGTTGCGCCGCTCTCTTTCTGCGCGGCGAGCGCTTCGATGTAAGCCCCGTTGTAGTTGCGCCCGGCGGTGACGACGCCTGCGCCGAACCGGCGGATCGCCTCGACCTTGAACGGGTTGGCCGTTTCCGGGACATAGACGGTGGCCGGCGCCTGGAAGGCAGCGGCGGCGTAAGCGACGCCGAGGCCGTGGTTTCCGGCGGACGCGGTGATGACCCCCGCGGCACGCTGTTCGCCGGTCATGCGGATCAGCTTGTTGAGCGCGCCTCGAACCTTGAAGGCGCGAATCGGTTGGATCGATTCAATCTTCAGGTGCACGTGGCAGCGCGCTTTGTCGGTGAAAGCGCGCGAGTACTGCAGCGGGGTGGGTGGCAGGTAAGGCTCCAGGTCCTCGGCGGCTTGCTCGACGCCGGCGGGCGTGACGCCCGAAGTTACCATCTGGGCATGAGCGACGAGCTAGACCGGGTATCGCCTACGGAAAGCGCACACGTCAAGGCGCGCGACAAGAAGGTGAGGGGACCCAAGGTGATCGCGGTCAACCCCGGCTTGAAGAAGCTCGCCCAGCACCTCGCTGACAAGCGGACTAAGAAAGTGAAGGGCTGACGGGCGGGGCTCCAGGCACATAACCGTAAGCCGGCGCCTGGTCGATCTCCATTCGACGGAAGGCGAGGGTCCAGTACGTCGAGCTCTGTGCGATCACGAACCCCTCGACCACGAACGCGATAGGCAAGAAGATCACCGTTCCGACGATTACCACGACCCAGAAGAGCGGCGACCCACCAGCATAGGTGGCGAAGCCTGCGACCGCGATGGGAATGACCACGATCGCCAGCACGATGGCGGAGCAGATTCCAACGGCGATCCCCACCGCGATCGAGAGCAGCCAGACCAGGAGCACGCGGCCGAGCCGCTTCCTCAACAACCGGTGGCCCCGGACCAGCGCGGCTCGTGCCCCGACCTGTTCGAGCACCGCGGCTCGCGTTCCGAGTCGGTCGAGGAAGCTCAGATACAACACGTAAACGAACGCCGCCAGGAAGATCAGCAACCCGATCAGCCCGATGCCCACGGCGAGGCCGTAGCTGTGAGAGAGGATGGCGAAGGTAACTACCCCGACGAGGGCCGCCACCACGAGGACGACCGGTAACCCCAGCGCGATCAGGAGAAGGCGGAAACGGATGATCCTCCCCATCGTGGACACACCGGCTCGCCAGGCCAGGCGCAGGCTGAAAGGGCGGTCGGCGTCGTGCTCGGCGGATCCCCGCACGAGGGCGCCCTCGCAGACGGCCGCGAGGATGAAGAACCCGATTGCCAGGATGAGCACCACTACCCCGATCGTCACCAGCAGGCCGATGTTCTGGCTCAGCCATGTCGCCACCTGTTGCGGAGCGTTCGCGAAGTCCGGAGGGTTGCCGCCTTTTCCGCCCGGCTGGTAAGGCGAGCTGTAGTTGAAGCTCGCGCCTCCGCCGCTTTCGCCGGCGAACACGGCCAGCAGCCACAGGTACTTGTGACGCCACGTGATGGCGAATGAGCGCGAGACGATGTCCCAGTACTGCACGGCTAGAACTCAGCGGGCACGATGGCCCGCTTATGGATGCCGGAGCCGATCAGCTTCTCGCCCTGCCGGCATTCGACGTCGAAGTACAGCTTGTTGCCCTTGACCTCGGTCAGCTTAGTGGTGACGAGCACCGTGCTCCCCGGCGCCGCCGGGGCGAGGTGGCGGACGTGGACCTCGTAGCCGACCGAGGTGTGGCCTTCGGGCAGGAGAGGTTCCACCGAGCGGTGGCTGGTGATCTCCATCAGGCCGATCATCGCCGGCGTCGCAAACGTGCCGGCGCCCCCCACATGCCGGGTGATGAGCTCGCCGTCCACGACCCGCTCGAGCCGTCCCTCGAGTCCCGGCCGGATGCCGTCAAGTGTTGCCAACCGATAGATTGTCCTCCGTGACCTCATGGTCCCGTTCAGAGAGCGCCGCCGGATCTTTGGCGTCTAGGCCACCCATCTGCGTCGTCGCCGACTGTGCGCGCGAGGTCGCGCATGCCGAATGCGCTCCCTCACATGCTCGTCGGCTCCTAGCATCTGGGCGGCCGATCCGCCAAATCTCTCGGCGGGGTCTCTGACCGTGACCATGCCTCCGGTACGTAAAGCCATCTTTCCCGCCGCCGGGCTTGGCACGCGATTTCTTCCGGTCACCAAGGCGCAGCCGAAGGAGATGCTGCCGCTCGTCGACAAGCCGACGATCCAGTACGGCGTCGAGGAGGCCATCGCCAGCGGAATCGAGCAGGTGATCATGGTCACCGGCGGCGGCAAGCGCGCCATCGTCGACCATTTCGACCGCTCGCTGGAGCTCGAGCATTACCTCAGGCAGCGCGGCAAGAGCGACCTGCTCCACATCCTGAGCGAGGTGGACGAGCTCAGCAACCAGGTCGACATCACATACCTGCAGCAGAAGGAGCCGCTCGGCCTGGGCCACGCGGTCTGGACGGCGCGGCGGCTGGTGGAAGGCGAGCCGTGCGCGGTCCTGCTGGCCGACGACGTGATCCTCGGCGACGCGGACCCTTGCTTGAAGCAGCTGATCGACGCGCATCACAAGACCGGGGCGACCGTGCTCGCGGTGCGCAGGTTCCCGCGCAGCCAGGTGGGACGCTATGGCGTGGTGGCGATCGACGGCAGCGAGGGCCGGCTGCACAACGTAACCGACATGGTCGAGAAGCCGGAGCCTGGAACGGAACCCTCGGACCTCGCGATCATCGGGCGCTACGTGCTCACCCCCGCGGTTTTCGTCGAGCTCAACCGCTCGGAGCCGGGGACCGGGCAGGAGATCCAGCTGACCGACGCGGTCAAGCGGACGCTCGGGACTCACCCGGTGGTCGCGCTCGAGTTCGAGGGCGATTACTACGACACGGGGACCGTGCCGGGTTACCTGCGCGCGAACCTCATGCTGGCGATGAAGCGGGAGGGCCTGCGCGAGGAGCTGGCGCCGCTCCTGCGGGAGCTCCTGGACGGGAACTGAAGGCGGACCGGCTCCGGTTTGGCTTCGGCAGCCGAGGGCTATAATCAGGTAGCTCAATGAGCGGAATGCCCACCCGAGTGAATTACCTATGGCTGTATCAGGACGAAGAAGGTTCGACGACGACAAAGTTGTCAAGTACGAGACCGCGGAGAAGGACTTCGAGGTCGAGGTTTCGCGCACCCTCCAGAAATGGTGCGTCACCGTATATCAGCTGCCTGATCGGCAGATCCTGGTCCAGGACTTTTTCCCGGAGCGTTGGAAGGCCCTCGCGCGGGCGCAGGACTTCATCCGCCTCCTGAACCAGCGCAAGAAGAAGGAAGAGGAAGGCCTGGCCGGCAACTCGGCCGACGCCGACGACTACTAGTCCTCTTCCGGCCTTCGGTAGAATTCTGCGCTCGTGAACTGGTCTGTCCTGCGCAAGGAATGGGGGGCGGTCACATTCGTGTTGACCGTCATCGTGGGCATCATCGTCGTGCCGCTCGCGCTGTACTTCACCAACCAGGGGCCGGCGGCGATCGCCGCGCCACCAGTCGCGACGGCGAGCGCCGCCAGGGCCAGTGACGTGACGGCTACCTCGGCGAGAGTTTCTCCGACTCCCTAGGAAGCGAGGCCCCAGAGGAGCCGCTCGCCGTTGGGCCGGACGATGTCCTGGAGCGGCATCGAGAGCTCGGCCACGGATTTCTGCTCGGCGCTCACGCGCATCTCGATCACTTCGGAGAGGCGCAGGTGGGCGATCATCGCGCAGTCCCGCAGGAAGGTGAAGACCGCCGGGCACACGAGGTTCATCACGTAGTCGGCTGCGCGGGCGCCATCAGACAGGGTGCCGCCCTTGGCGATGCGGTCGCGAAACGCGAGCACCACGACCTCGTCGCTGAGCATCACGGGGTCGCTCCACTCGTATGACGAGGAGCTGATTCCGCTCAAGAGCTGAAGCAGCTCGGCGAGCCGGTGCATCGGGGGCTGGGGACCTTCGATGAGGAACGGAATGTCGGGCTGGGGCTCGTTGAACTGCTGGGCGCGGTACTGGGCCGTGAACCCCAGGTCGGAGATCCCGGCGAACGGTGCCGGGACCTTGATCGTCATCTCGCCAAGCCGGGGGTTGCTGGAACGCATCCTGGGACGTGAGCCTTTCATGCCGTATTAACGCATGAGGCTGGGGGTTTGTCTTCTTCGAGCGCTCTTTTCTAGAGGGCGACCCCCCACCCGGCCGGGCTCGCGTTGCGAGCCGGGCCGACCTCCCCGGCGAGCGGGGAGGTTGCCGGGCCGACCTCCCGGGCGAGGGGGGGTGACAATTGAACCGTGCCTTTGACTGGGATTCGGGTGCTTGATCTCACCCGCCTATTGCCTGGGGCCTACTGCACGATGCTCTTGGCCGACATGGGGGCCGACGTGGTCAAGGTCGAGGAGCCCGGCGCCGGCGACTACATGCGCTGGTCCCCGCCGATCGTGCAGGGCCAGAGCGCCCTCTTCGATGCGATCAACCGCAACAAGCGGAGCATCGCGCTCAACCTCAAGTCAGAGGCGGGACGCGATCTGCTGCTGCGCCTCGCAGAGCATGCCGATGTCCTGGTCGAGGGAAACCGACCGGGAGTGATGGCGCGCCTTGGCCTCGGCTGGGATGTGCTGCACGCTCGCAACCCGCGCCTGGTCATGTGCTCGATCACCGGTTACGGTCAGGACGGTCCGTTTGCATCGCGCGCCGGCCACGACCTGAACTACATGGCGACGGCGGGAGGGCTCGGGCTCAACGGTGCGAAAGATGGACCTCCGGTTCCGCTCTCTGTCCAGGTGGCGGACATCGGCGGGGGCGGCCTGCAGCCCGCGGTCGCGATCCTCGGCGCGCTGGTCGCAGTGCAGCGAGGCGGGGAAGGACGGTGGATCGACGCGTCGATGACGGACGGCGCCGTCAGCTGGCTCGCGCTTGCGTTCGCCGCGCGGGCGGGAGGGGAGGCGGTAGGGAGGGGAGACCAGCGCCTGGCCGGCCGGTACGCGTGCTACCGCGTCTATGCATGCAAGGGCGGCGGGTTCTACAGCGTCGCCGCGCTGGAGCCGAAGTTCTGGGCCACCCTGTGCAGCGCAGTCGGCCGTCCGGACCTTATCGATCAGCAGTTCGCGGAAGGGAAACAAGGCGAGGCCGTGCACCGGGCATTCGAAGATCTCTTCGCTTCACGCAACCGAGCTGATTGGGAGAAGGAGCTCACAGAATGCGACGCGTGCTGCGAACCGGTGTTGGAGCTGGACGAGGTGATGTCGCACCCGCAAATTGCGGCGCGCCAAAAGCTTCGCAAGGTCGACGGAGATGCGCCGCGCCTGGGTGAGCACACGGCGGTGGTGCTGGCCGAGCTCGGGGTCGATCCGTCCCGTTACGAAGAGCTGCAGCGCCTGGGCGTCATCTGACCTCGAGCGCGTCGTGCCAGAGCCGATCGACCTGATCTCGAGTCTCCTCGCGGGTGCCGCTGTTGTCGATTACGTGATGAGCGATTTCACGCTTCTTGTCGATGGGCATCTGTGAGGCGATCATGGCGCGCGCCCTGTCCTCGCTCAGGCCGCGGCCACCGACGAGTCGTTCGACCTGCACGGGTTCGGGCACGTAGACGAGGACCGAGGTCGAATAGAGCCGCTCGAGCCCGTTCTCGAACAGCAGCGGCACGTCCTGCACGACGATCTCGGCGCCACCCTCAACGGCCTCGGCCGTGCGCACCGCCATCCACTCCCGCACGAGCGGGTGAACGATCGCGTTCAAGCGGTGGCGGGCGTCCTCGTCATGGAAGACGAGCTGACCCAGCCGGGTGCGATCGATCCGCCCGTCCTTCGCGAACTCGGGCCCGAATTCGCGAACTACAGAGTCGAATCCAGGGCTGCCGGGCTCGTACGCGGCATGGGCGGCCTCGTCCGCGTCGATGACGGTCGCGCCGAGCTCTTTCAGCATCGCCGAAACCGTGGACTTCCCGGAGCCGGCGCCGCCTGTCAGCCCAATGAGTTTCAATTTGCGTGAATGGCTGACGAGGAAAAGTTCGACGCCGTGGTCGTCGGCGCGGGTCCAGCGGGCTCGGCGGCCGCCATCACGATGGCGAAGGCGGGACTGCAGGTCGCCCTGCTGGAACGCGGAGCCAGGCCGGGATCAAAGAACGTCATGGGCGGCATCCTCTACAACCACTACCTCGAAGAGATCGTAGGCGACGCGTGGAAGGAAGCTCCGCTGGAGCGGCCGATCATCGAAGAGCGGCGCTGGATGATGACGCCCGACGCCGCGATCGGTCTCGACTACAAAAACCTGCGCAACAAGACGAAGCCGCACTCCTACTCGGTCCTCCGCGCCAAGTTCGATGCGTGGTTCGCGGAGCAGGCGGAGAAGGCAGGCGCGGTGGTCGTGCCGGAAACCGTGGTCGACCGGCTCATCACGAAGGACGGTCGCGTGATAGGCGTGGGCACCGGTCGTGGCGACGACGTGTACGCGGACGTCACGATCGTGTGCGAGGGCATCGGCCTCGGCACGGGGCTGCTGGAGAAAACCCTGATCAACGGCAAACCGCTGCGGCGAAAGCTGCGCCCGAACGAGGTGGCGATGGCGGTCAAAGAGATCATGCAGCTCGACGCGAAGCTGATCGAGGAAAGGTTCAACTGCGACCCGGGCGACGGATGCACGATCGAGTGCTTCGGCGATTCGACGATGGGGATGTCCGGGTTCATGTTCATCTACACGAACAAGGACACCCTTTCCGTGGGCGGCGGTGCGCTGCTGAGCGAGTTCAACCAGACGCTGCGCAGCCCGAACGACCTGATGGAGCATTTCAAGAAGCACCCGGCAGTCAAACCGTTGCTGCGCGGCGCCGAGACGGTGGAGTACCTGGCCCACTTGATTCCGGAGGGCGGTTACCGCGGGATCCCGAAGGTGTACGGCCCGGGCTACCTGGTGTGCGGAGACGCGGCGATGCTGTCCAACCCGGTGCATCGCGAAGGCTCGAACCTCGCCATGGAGTCAGGCCGGCTGGCGGGCCTCACGGTTGTCCACTGCAAAGAGGTCGAGGACTTCTCGGAGCGCCGCCTGGCGGAATACAAGGGCAAGCTGGACCACTCGTGGGTCATGGCGGACATGAAGAAGTACGACGGGGCGGTGCCGCTTCTCGAGCACAACCCGCAGATGCTGACGAAGTACCCGCAGGTTCTCGACAACGTGCTGGACGAGTTCCTCAGAGTCGACGGCAATTCCAAGTGGAAGAAGCAGTCCAACATCGTGAAGATGGTCCGCAAGGAGGGCTTGTTCCGGTTGGGCTGGGACACGCTGAAAGCCCTCTGGACGATGAAATAAGAGGCTGAATCTGCCTCGACCGCGGCGGTGGCCCACTCTACGCCGAGCCAGACCATCCGGCAGATTAATTCCGAGCGGCTCCCCAACCAGTGCCAATACAGGGTCGCTTCGAAGGAAATTGATGGTATACGGGGGGGTGTGGCAACGGTAGTCGTCGTCGAGGACAGCGCGCCCGACCGTCAATACGTGGCGAGCCTCCTCAGGTACGCGGGACACAAGGCGATGCTTTGCGCTGACGGGCAGGCTGGGCTTGACCTGATCAAGAAGGTGAAGCCAGACCTGGTGATCGTCGACCTCATCACGCCAGGCATCGACGGTTACGACGTGGCTCGTGGCGTACGCGCCAACCCCGAGACGGCCGCGACGCCAATCATCTTGCAGACCGCCCACTACCTCGAGTCGGAAATCCGCCGCATCGCGAAGCAGATCGGCATCGAGCACATCATCATCAAGCCGGTTGAGCCGCAAGCCTTCCTCGACGTGGTGGCCGAAGCCCTTCATCACGAGGCGATAGTTCCAGTCAGCTCGCAGGCGACGCTCGACAGTGATTTTCACCTCGAACACCTGCGCCTGGTGTCGGCCAAGCTCTACCAGAAAGTCTTGGAGCTCGAGGCCGCCAAGGGGGAGCTGCGAAGAACAGCCACCACGTACCAGGCCTTGTTCAGGTCCCAGCCAGAGGCCGCCTGGGTCTTCGACCTGGGGACTTTGCGCTTCGTGGAGGTGAACGACGCGGCGGTCCAACGCTACGGCTACTCGTCCGACGAGTTTCTCGCCATGACGATCCAGGACCTCAATGCCCCAGAGGAAGCGCCGGAGCTACCGCCGATCCTTCGATCGGAACAATCGGGCTTGCGGCACCATCGCAAGAAGGACGGCACTGTGATCGACGTCCAGATCTCGACGCAGGACGTTTACTTCGGGCAAAGATCTCGCTACGTCATGGCCCAGACGGTGACCGAGGGACTGAACACCGAAACTCCCGACTGACTTTGATCAGCTCGTTTGGCGCCAAACGAGCGAAATCCGACGTCGCGAAGCGCACGGGTGGCGCCAAACGTGCGTAAACACACCCAAGCCCCGCCCCGCCGCCCTCTTCCCAGTCCCTTGCGTCGCCCTACCTACTGATATCGATGTGGATGGTGTGGTACCCGCTCGCGCCGCTCGGGTAGCTCGCCGCGCTGCGCGCATCCTGCAGCGCCCCCGTCCCGTCAGTCGCCCGCGCCATGATCCGGTATGCCCCCTCACCCGACGGCGTCCAGGCCGCCGACCACAAAACCCACGTCAACGTCGACAGCGGCGCCTTGAACGGCGCCTCGCTCCAGCTCGCCCCGCCGTCGGTGCTGTACTCAACCTTCTTGATCCCGCGCGTGCCCGCAAACGCCACCCCCGAGATCGTGACCGGCCCAAGCTTCACCACCCCTCCGTCCGCCGGCCCGTCGATCCGCGTGGTGGTCTTGACGATCGGGTCGTGGTTCCAGCCCTGCTGCTCCCAGTAACCGCCGCTCTCGTGGTTGACGAGATCGATCCGCGTCAGCCACTTCGGCCCCTTCATGCCGTACAGGCCGGGGATCACCATGCGCGCCGGATAACCATGGCTCGTAGGCAGGGGCGCGCCGTCGAGGTCGTACGCGACGATGATTTCCGGCGAGGCGCGGACGAGACTCACAGGGATGCTCTCCGTGTAACCATCGACAGCCGCGAACGCCACCCACGTGCCCGACGCCTTGGCGCCGGCCAACGTGAGGAGGTCGGTCAGCCTGACCCCGGTGAAGCTGCCCGTGCTCATCAAGCCGCCACCAACGTCATTGCTGACGCACTCCAGGGTCACGTACTCGCTGACTCCGGGCAGCCCCCGGAGGTCGGTCAACGACAGCTTGAGCGGCCGGTCGACCAGACCGCCCACCGCAAGGCTCCATCCCTGCGCGTCCACGACGGGGTCGACGAAGTTCTTCGAAACGACGTAGAAATTCTCCACCGGAGTGATCTCCGGAGCCGGGCCCCGCAGACCCGCCTCGGGCGGACTGAAGATGGCCGAGTACCAATCGGGGAGCAGCCTGAACGCAAGCACGCCCACGCTGATCGCCCCGATCGTCAGCGGGAGAGTCCCGAGCAAACGCCGGCGGCCCATGTCCACAGCCGCCGCGCTACCCGTGTCCCGACCCAGCTGCAGCACGACGCTGTACACGGCGAAGAGCGCGGCCCATATCAAAGGTGTGGCCGGCCCGTCGTTCAAGCCCAGGAACCCGACGCCTCCTACCGGCAGCAGGATGGCGGCCACGACCAGCCATCCGACGCCCGCGAACACAAGGCCGAGGTACTGGAAGTTCCAGCGAAGGCTCGCCACGGCCCAGGCTGAGCCGAGCACGCCCAGCCCGACGACCATCGCGACGATCAGACCGAACTCCTCCACGACCTTGCCGGCGTGCTGGAGGGTGTCGATCAGGAACCCGAAGACAAATCCGGGCATGAGCGAGAGGATCGGCTGGTTCAGCAACGCGGGCAGCGTGCGTAGGCCGAGCAGGAGGTTTGCCAGGTACATGAGGGCGACCAGCGCCAGCCCGGCGATCGCGCCCCAGCCGAACCCTCGAAACGCCGCCTGCCGCTTGCTGATCCCTGTCTTCACGATTGCTTTACCCGGAGACGATACGGGGCCGCGGTTAAGTGGGCCCTTACCGAAAGCACGTTGGCTGCTGATAGCATCGATCCACCGCGATGGCCGGCCCGATAAGCGCTGAAGACATTTATCGATTTCGCTGGATCGATCACGTCCGGCTGAGCCGCGACGGCGAACGCGTCGCCTATCAGCTCGGTTGGGCCGATGCCGAGTCGCGGCAGAACCGCAGCCGGGTCGTGGTGCGCAAACTGCTCGAGCCCGAGCCGATCGAGCCGACGGGCGCGCCGCGCCGGGATCACTCGCCCGAATGGTCGCCTGACGGCCGCCGCCTTGCCTTCATGAGCAAGGTCGGCCCGGTCGATCAGCTTTTTGTGCTCGACCTTGCAGCCGGTGTCGAGCCCCGCCAGATGAGCTGGGTGCCGGAGGGCGCGGCGAACCCGCTCTGGTCTCCCGACGGAACGCGCATCGCATTCGCCGGCGCACTCCTCTCCGACCCGGACGCAGTGGTCGACGACCCGCGACCGCCCGACGGAAGAGACCAGCCACGCCGCACCCCCGTGGCGCGCGTCGTGCGCCGCCTCGACTACAAGCACGACGGCCTTGGTTACGTCGATGGCAGGTACCACCACCTCTTCGTAGTGTCCGTGATGGGCGGAACCGTTACGCAGCTGACGAGCGGCGCGTGGGACGTCACCGGTTTCGATTGGGCGCCTGACAGCAAGAGCCTGGTCGTCTCCGGAAACGCCGAGCCAGGCGCCGACCTACAGCGAGACCTGAACCTCTACATCGTCGACCTTGCCGGCAACCGGCACCGGTTCGGGGGCGGCTACTACCTGAGCGCGCCCGCCTGGTCGCCTCGGGGGGACCTCATCGCCTTCATCGCTCCGAGCGGGCTCGACCCCGGGCTGCTCGAGCGGCTGTGGGTGGTACCGCTGACCGGCGAGCACCCGCGCTGCTTGACCGCGACCTTCGACCAGGCCGTCACCGACAGCCTGATCACCGACATGCGCGCAGGCCATGGCAGCCGGCTCTGCTGGTCGTCCGAAGGGGATCGCATCTACTTCCTGGCGAGCGGTCCCGGCGTCACCAGCCTTTACTCGAGCGACCTGGACGGAAACGTGCGGCAGGAGGCCGGCGGACAGAGGCGGATCTTCGACTTCGACCTCGCGCACGGGGTGTTCGCATTCGCCTCGTCCGACTCCAACCGTCCGGGAGATCTGCACATGCTCACCCAGGGCGCCGAGGCGCGGCTGACCGACCTGAACCCATGGCTGCACGACCGTTATGTCGCCCAGCCGGAGCGCCACCAGTTCACCGCGCCCGACGGCTGGGTGCTCGAGGGCTGGCTCCTCAAGCCAGAAGGCCTGGACCCCGAGAAGGTCCACCCGCTGGTGCTCGAGGTGCACGGCGGCCCACACGGCCAGTACGGCTGGGCTTTCTTCCACGAGCTGCAGGTGCTCGCCGGCATGGGTTATGTCGTCCTCTACCTCAACCCGCGCGGATCGGATGGATATGGCGAACGCTTCCGGCGCGAGGTGGTCCGCGACTGGGGCGGCAAGGACTTCGTCGACCTCATGAGCGCCCTCGACCAGATCGTCGAGCGCACCGGCTACGTGGACGCGGCCCGGATGGGAATCGGCGGCGGGTCTTATGGCGGGTACATGACCAACTGGGCGATCGGCCAGACGGACCGGTTCTCGGCGGCCGTCTCGATGCGCTCGCTCTCCAACCTGGTCAGCGAGTATGCCCAACACGACATCGTGCTCTGGGGCACGTACGAGCTCGGGCCGCCGCCGTGGCCGGACCTGGATGAGCTGTGGCGGCGCTCGCCGATCCGGTACGTCAAGAACATCAAGACCCCACTGCTGCTCACGTGCGGCGAGATGGACCTGCGGTGCGCCATCTCGCAATCGGAGGAGATGTTCGGCGCCATGCGACTGCTCGGCAAGACCGTGGAGCTCGTGCGCTTCCCCGAGGAGTCGCACGACCTCTCGCGCAGCGGCCGCCCGGACCGCCGCGTGGAACGGCTGCGCCGCATCTCCGGCTGGTACGAGCGCTTCCTGGGCACGGCGGCGACGGATCGGGTCAGCGAGGAGGCCGCCACGCAGGTGCTTCCGGTGCCTGACTTCGCGACGCGCGAGTTGCCCACCGACCACCCGCCGGTCGAGGCGGCGGGCGATGAAGGCACTCAGCAAATCGAAGCTGAGGCACCGAAGGCGCTTCTCGAGACCGAGACCCTCGTCCTCCCGACGGTGGCGCCCTCCGAGCCGACAACGGAAATCGAGGCCGTTCAGCCCGAGCTCGCGGAACCAGAAGCGCTTCCCGACCTGCCGGAGCCGGAGCTCGCGGCCGCAGGCGAGCCGGAGCCTGAGCCCGCGGCGGAGGCCGAACGTGAACCCGAGCCTTTTGTGGCTTTGGAACCGGAGGCGGACGAGGAACCTGCAGTCGCGATCGAACCGGAGCCCGAGCCGGCTGTGGCGAGCGAGCCGGAGCCCGAGCCGGAAACCCTGGTCGCCGGCGAGCCGGAATCGCCGGCCACAGCCGAGCCCGAAGCGGAATCCGCCGTCCAATTGGAGCCTGCAGGGGAGTTGGAGCCTGCCGCGGAGTCGGAGCCTGCCGCGGAGTCGGAGCCGTGGCTGCAGGCGGAGCAGGACTCGGATTCCGGCCGCGAGCCCGAGCTGGCGCCCGCACCCGAACCGATGCCGGAGCCGCAGGCCGCCGCCGTCGAGTCCGAGCCGGCGCCTGAACCTGAGCCCGAATCCGAGCCGGTCGCTGCCGTCGACAAGTCCTGGCAGGAGACCATTCCCGACACTTCCCGGGAACCCGAACCGGTCGCCGCCGTCGACAAGTCCTGGCAGGAGACCATTCCCGACTCCAGCCCAGAGATCCCCACGAAATCCGAGGCTTCGCCGCGATTTCGTGGGGGCCCCTTGGAACCGGAGCAGGAGCCGGCGGTGATGGCGGCCGAACCCGAGCCACCTGCGGAACCAGCCCAGGTCACGAACCCACTCGCGCCCGACCCCGCGCCCGTTTCGGTGACCTCGACGATGGTGCGCTGGCCGGGCGGCACGTCGCCCGGCAACGGATTGCCGGCCCAGGCGCCCGCTGAGACCTTTGAGGAGGCAACCTCGATCATCCCGGCCTGGCAGCAGTCCGACGCTGCGTCCGACTCGAGGCAAACCGTCTCGCTGCAGGCGGTGCCGATCGAGCAGATCGCGTCCGGCACCGGGTTTGCGGCGCTGCTGACGTTCGAGTCCGGGCCGTTCGCCGGCCGGATCGTGGCTCTTCCAAGCCAGATGGTGACCATTGGACGCGCCCCTGACAACGACGTCGTCGTGGGCGACCCCGCGACCTCCGGGCGCCACGGCAGGATCGAGGTCCGAAACGGCTACTTCTGGATGAGCGACCTCGGGAGCACCAACGGCACACTCGTCAACGGAGAGCCGGTGATCGAGAAGCAGCTGGCCGACGGCGACCTGATCGCGGTCGGCCAGAACACCATGCGCTTTACGCTGGAAGCATGAGAGAAAACCCGGATGATTTTCTCTCATCGCGAGTGCGGCGTCGCCGCAGTCGCTGCTCTCATTCCGCGATAGGGAGCTAGGACCGAGCTGCGAGCTCCGTGCAGCGCGCTGCTGCTTCTTCGAGTCTCGTGGTGAACTCCTCGACGTCCGGCACTATGCCCGGGTCGGCGGTGAGCCCGAAGTACGCGTCGCCGTTGTAGGAAACGATCGCGACCCCGAGGCCCATCGAGGGATAAAGCGGCGCGAAAGGCCACACCTCGAGCAGCTCGGCGCCGCCTGAGTAGAGCGGAAACTGCGGGCCGGGAACGTTGGTGACATTGATGTTGGCCCCCGCCTGGGGATTCGACATCAAGCGTCCCGCAAGCACCAGCAGTGACGGCGGAGCCCAGTCGGCAAGCCCGGCGAGCGCGTCCGCCGCGACCGCCTGTCGCGTTCGCTTGAGGTCGCTGGTGGTGACCTTGATCTGGCGCAGGCGCTCTTCGATGGTCAGGTCGCCGGTGGGCAGCTCGAGCACCATCCCGCTGATCTGGTTGCCGAGGCGGCCGCGTCCGTCTTCGCTGCGAACGCTGACCGGGCAGAAAACGCGGACCTTCTCCGGAACGTTCTCGCCACGCCCTTTGAACCAGCGGTGGAGGCCCTCCGAGACGACGGCCAGCACAGCGTCGTTGACGGTGCAGCCGAAACGTTCCTTCAGCGCCTTGAACGCCGCGAGCGGAACCTTCAACCCGCGTCCGGTGCGCTGGGTGCCGATCTTTCGGTTGAAGAAGAGATCTGGACGCGGCGTGACGATCTTGCCGCTCAGCTTGAGCATCCCTGTCCACGGCATGCGCCACGTGCTCCACACGGCGGGAAGCCTGGTCCGGTCCGACTTTTCCGCGGCTTGAAGATTCCAGAGCATGGGTCTGATGAGCTGCCAGTTCGAGGGTTCCGGGCGCGGCTGCCATCCGTCCGCCGGCGCCTCCGGCGTGTAGCCCTCTGGACTCGGGTCGAGCAGCAGCGAGAGGATGTCGACGGACGATGCGCCGTCGACCATCGCGTGATGCGCCCGGTTCACGAGCACCACGCGGCCGCCGCGCAAGCCCGAAACGATCGTCATCTCCCACAGCGGCCGGCGCATGTCGAGCGGCCGCGCCAGGATCCGCATCACCAGGCGCCTCAGCGAGGCGCCGTCTCCCGGCGGTGGAAGCACCTCGCGGCGGATGTGCGCGCCAAGGTCGAAATGCGGGTCGTCGACCCAGACCGGATGCGTGAGGTTCCAGGGCACGCGGTGGATCCGCTGCCGGTAGCGCGGGACGAGATGGATCCGCTCTTTGATCGTCTCCTCGACGCCGAGGGCGCCGCGGCCGCCGGGAACGCGCGAGCCGCCTTCGAAGACGTACACGGTGCCGAGGTCGAGCGGTGTCTCCGGACGCTCGGCGTAGAGGAACCATGCGTCACGCGCCGAAAGCGGCTCGTGGAACGGCGCGATGATCGTCCCGGAGGGCACGGCGCCATCGTAAGGGGCAAAGGCCGACGTGCCGTAGGCTTCTAGTCGGCGTCTTTACCGGGACAGGAGGAAAACATGACCGTCAATGCGTTTTCGGACGAATGGGCGACGCAGTTCAAAGACGAGGTCAACAAGTCCGCCGCTTACAAGGCGGCGGCGAAGGGGTGGAAGTGGACCGTTGGGCTCGTCGTCGAAGCCGAGCCGGACAAGCATTTCCCTGAGTCCCGTGGGCTGGTGATGGACCTGTTCGATGGGGACGCGCGTGACATCAGGATTGGGTCCGCGGGCGATGCGCAGAAATGCGACTTCGTCATCACGGCTCCGTACTCGCGGTGGAAGCAGGTCGCGACCAAAGAGCTGGATGCGACCAAGGGCATGCTGCAGGGCAAGCTCAAGCTGAAGGGCGACCTGCCGACGATCGTGCGCTACACCAAGGCGTCCCAGGAGCTGACCGAGTGCACGACCCGGGTACCGACCCAATGGCCTGACGAGCAGTAAGGGAAACGACGCTGGTCACTTACGCGAGCAAAGAGCCCAGCGCGTTCGCCGAGATGCTCGGCGGATTGATCGAAGCCAACGTGCAGGCGAATGAGAGCAAACGGCAGGACTTCGATACGCTGGCCGCGCGCGTGGGCATCTGGGTCACCGACATCGACGAGGGCGTGACGCTGGTGTTCGAGTCCGGACGTCTGTCGGTGTACAACGGCCTCGAGCCCCAGCGCACGATCACGATCCGCGCCGAGGCTGAGACGGTCATGAGCCTGAGCAATTTGAAGATCGGACCGTTTGGGCTCCCGGTCTATTACGACGGCGTGGGCCGGGGAGTTGCGCTCAAGCTGCTGCAGGGCAAGCTGAAGATCGACGGAATGATGGCCAACGTCACGACTTTGAACCGGGTGACCCGGATCTTCTCTGTTCAATGACTGCAAGGTCGGGTCGCCCCACCCGGGCGCCGCAAACGGTGCCCGACCTCCCCACGGGGTGGGGAGGTAAATCATGAAGCTGGCTGTGATTGGGGCTGGGAGCATGGGGGCTCAGATTGCTCAGCAGGCCGCGCTGTGCGGCGTCGACGTGTCGCTTCACGACAAGAGCTCCGACCAGCTTCAAAAGGCCCGCGAGTCCAATCGCGGCCATGTCATGCGTCGGGTCGAGAAAGGAAAGCTTGGCGAGGCCGAGGCTCAGAAGGCGCTGGCCGGCGTTCGCGAAACCACCGATCTCTCAGAAGCCGTTGCGGGTGCTGATTTCGTAATCGAAGCGGTGTTCGAAGACCTTGGTCTCAAGCGATCGGTGTTCGCCGAGCTCGATCGCGCGGCGCCGCGCGACGCGGTCCTCGCAAGCAACTCCTCGACGATGGGGATCAGCAAGATCGCGGACGTGACCTCGCGGCCCGAACGCTGCGTGAACATGCACTTCTTCTATCCCGTGCTGGTCATGGACCTCGTCGAGATCGTGCGCGGGCCGCAGACCTCGGACGAGACGGTGGAGCGCGCGATGTCTGTGGCGCGCGAGATCGGTCGCACGCCGGTGCTCATCAACAAGGAGATCGACGGCTTCATCGTCAACCGCATCCTCCACGCCGCCACGCAGGAGGCGTACCGCCTGCTCGACGCGGGCGTCGCCGATTTCGAGGACATCGACACGGCGGTGGAGAAAGGCCTCAACTGGCCCATGGGCCCTTTCAGGCTCGGAGACTTCAGCGGTCTTGACGTGACCTACAACGCGAGGCTCCACATGTTCAAGACGACCGGGGAGGAGCGCTTCCGCCCGTCGCCTCAGCTGGAGGCGAAGGTCAAGGCCGGCAAGCTCGGGCGCAAGACGGGTGAGGGTTGGTACAGGTATTGAGCGGGCCGGATCGCATCCACCACATCGGCGTTGCCGTCGCGGATCTCGATGCATCGATCCATCTCTATGAGAGCGCGCTGGGCGCGGAGCTGGTGCATCGCGCCGCGAGTGACCACGAAGGCCTTGAGGCCGCCCTGCTCCGCATCGGCGATGGGGAGATCGAGCTCATGGCCCCGCTGCGCGAGGACTCACCCGTGGGAAAGTTCATCGCGAAGCGCGGACCTGGCCTGCATCACGTGGCGTACGGCGTAGCCGACATCGCCGCGGCGCTCCTGGCGGCTCGTGCGACAGGCCTCGAGCTGATCGACACCGAGCCGCGCATCGGCCTCCACGGCCGGCGCATCGCATTCGTGCATCCCAAGAGCATGGGCGGCGTTCTGACGGAGTTCGTCGAGACGTGAGCGACGCGATCAACGACAGTGGCCTTCCGATCAAGCCTGTCTACTCGGTCGAAGACCGGCGCGCCGAAGAGCCGCTCCCGGGCCAGTTTCCGTTCACGCGCGGCATCCACAAGGACATGTATCGCGGGCGTCTGTGGACGATGCGCCAGTACGCCGGGTTTGGCTCCGCGGTGGAGTCGAACAAGCGGTACAAGTTCTTGCTGAAGCAGGGGCAGACCGGCCTTTCGGTCGCCTTCGACCTTCCCACGCAGATCGGTTACGACTCGGACGACCCGATGGCCAACGGCGAGGTCGGCAAGGTGGGCGTCGCGATCGATTCGCTCGAGGACATGGAGACCCTCTTCAAGGACATTCCCCTTGACCAGGTGTCGACCTCGATGACGATCAACGCCACCGCGGCGATGCTGCTCCTGCTCTACCAGCTGGTCGCTGAGAAGCAGGGCTGCCCTCCCGCAAAGATCACGGGCACCGTGCAGAACGACATTCTCAAGGAGTACGCCGCCCGCGGAACGTACATCTTTCCGCCGCAGCCTTCGATGCGCCTCGTAACAGACCTCTTCGCCTACTGCGGCCGCTCGCTCCCGAACTGGAACACGATCTCGATCTCCGGCTACCACATTCGGGAGGCCGGCTCGACCGCAGCCGAGGAGATCGCGTTCACGCTGAGCCACGCGATCGCCTATGTCGAAGCTGCACAGTCGGCGGGGTTGTCGGTGGACGACTTCGGCCCGCACCTCTCCTTCTTCTTCGCCGCGCACATGGATTTCTTCGAAGAGGTGGCGAAGTTCCGCGCCGCCCGGCGGATGTGGGCGCGCATCATGCGCAACCGGTTCCACGCCGTCGATCAGCGTTCGCTGGCCCTTCGCTTTCACACGCAGACCGGTGGCGTCACGCTGACCGCGCAGCAGCCGTTGAACAACGTGGTGAGAACCACGCTCGAGGCCATGAGCGCTGTGCTGGGCGGCACGCAATCGCTGCACACGAACGGTTACGACGAGGCGCTGGGCCTGCCTTCGCAAAGCGCGGCGGAGCTTGCGCTGCGCACGCAGCAGGTGATCGGATACGAGACTGCCGCTGCTTTGGTGGCCGATCCTCTCGGCGGGTCGTACTACGTCGAGAATCTCACGGACCGGGTGGAAGAGGAGGCGCTGGCGATCATGGCCGAGGTGGATGAGCTTGGTGGCGCTGTGGCGTGCATAGAGACCGGCTGGACCCAGCGGAAGATCGCCGACAGTGCGTACCGGCTCCAGCGGCGGATCGAGTCTGGCGAGCGGGTGGTGGTGGGGGTCAACCGCCACGCCGAGACGAGTGCGGAGCCGGTCGAGATCATGAAGATCAGCCCGCAACACCAGGTCGCGCAAACCCGGGCGCTGAAACGCCTGCGGGCGCGCAGGCCTGAGGCCGTGGTCGAGAAGCATCTCGCCGAGCTCGAAAGCGCAGCGCGCGGGACCGACAATTTGATGATCCCCTTGAAGGCCGCCCTAGCGGACTACGTGACCATCGGCGAGTGCTGCACCGTGCTGCGGCGCGTGTTCGGCGAGTACCGACCTGGGGAGGCGGCCTGATGCAGCCGCGCAGCGGACAGCCAAGTGAAGTTGAGCCCGACGTGATCCCGATGCTCGCCTACGAGGACGGCCCGGCGGCCATGGATTGGCTGGCGAAAGCGTTTGGCTTCGACGAGGTCGTGCGCAGGGTCGAGCCCAATGGCCGGCTCAGCCACGGCGAGATGATGACCGGCGAGGGAAGCGAAGGCATGGTCATGCTCGCGACTCCATCCCCCCACTATCAGTCGCCCCGGCACCACCGAGAGAGCTGCGAGGCCGCGGCGAAGTGGTCGGAGGTCCCGTACATCATCGATGGCGTGCTGGTGTACGTCGAGGATGTGGACTCTCATTTCGAGCGTGCTCGCGCGGCCGGCGCCACCATCCTTTCCGAGGTCGAGTCCGGGGGTCCGGGCAAGCGCTACCGGGCTGAAGACCTCGAAGGGCATCGGTGGATGTTCATGCAGCGTCGCTGATGGCGGCCACTCCGCCGAAGCGACGCAAGGTCGATCCGCTCAACGAGCTGCGGCAGCGCAAGTACGAGGCGGGTCACGGCGACGCCGACGCGTTCAATCGCCAGCACGCCAAGGGCAAGCTCACGGCGCGCGAGCGCATCAACCGCCTGGTCGACCGCAACTCCTTCGAGGAGATCGACATCTTCGCCAAGCACCGCGCGTCGGGCTTCGGGCTCGAGAGCAAGCGCGTGCCCGGCGATGGCGTGGTCACGGGCATGGCGAAGATCGATGGGCGGGACGTGGTCCTGTTCAGCCACGACGCGTCGGTGTTCGGGGGATCCCTCGGGGAGGTGTTCGCCGAGAAGGTGATCAAGGTCATGGACCTCGCGCTGCGGAACCGGATTCCGATCATCGGGATCAACGACTCGGGCGGCGCGCGGATCCAGGAAGGCGTCGTCTCGCTGGCCGGCTATACGGAGATCTTCTGGCGCAACGTCGAGGCCAGCGGCCTCGTCCCTCAGTTGAGCTTGATCCTGGGGCCGTGCACGGGTGGCGCCGTCTACTCGCCCGCGATCACCGACTTCACATTCATGGTGCACGAGGTGGGCTACATGTTCATCACCGGGCCCGAGGTGATTCGCGTGACCACCGGCGAGGACGTGACGTTCGACTCGCTGGGGGGCGCCGAGGTGCACAACGTCAAGTCGGGCGTCGCGCATTTCCTCGCCGAATCGGAGGACGAGTGCTTCGCCCAGGTGCGCCGTCTCTTCAAGTACATCCCGCAGAGCTTCGATCAGCAGCCACCGGCGCTGGCCTCGACCGATGATCCAGAACGTGCGGCGCCCGGCCTCGCGACGATCATCCCCGACAACCCCAAGGAGCCGTACGACATCAAGGACGTGATCGGGATGGTCGTGGACGGCGGCGACTTCTTCGAGGTGCAGCCGTATTACGCCATGAACATGGTGGTCGGCTTCGCGCACCTGGACGGGCATCCGGTCGGCGTGGTCGCGAACCAGCCGAAGGTCATGGCGGGCGCGCTCGACATCAATGCTTCGGTGAAGGCCGCGCGCTTCGTGCGCTTCTGTGACGCCTTCAACATTCCGCTGGTCACGTTTGTCGACGTGCCCGGGTTTCTGCCCGGCACGGCGCAGGAGTACGGCGGGATCATCCGCCACGGCTCGAAGCTGCTGTACGCGTTCGCGGAGGCGACGGTGCCGAAGTTGACGGTGATCACGCGCAAGGCTTACGGCGGCGCCTACTGCGTCATGTGCTCGAAGCACCTCCGGGCGGACTTCAACGTCGCGTGGCCTACGGCCGAGATCGCGGTGATGGGTCCGGAAGGGGCGGTCAACATCATCTTTCACCGTGAGCTGGAGGCGGCGGCCGATCCGGTCGGACGGCGTCGCGAGCTCGTGACCGATTACACGGAGCGGTTCGCCAATCCCTACATCGCGGCCGAGCGGGGCTACATCGACGACGTCATCGAGCCGGGGCGGACTCGGTGGGAGCTGATCCGTGCGTTGAGGATCGCGCTGCGGAAGGAACGGCGGAGGAGCCCGCGCCTGCACGGAAACATCCCGCTCTGAAGGTTGGTCCGGAGCGGGTCCGGCTGGTGCCCTGGGCCGAGGACGACCTCGCGCTTCTGATCCGCCTGAATGCGCCCGAGATGATGGAGCACCTGGGCGGCCCGGAAACGGCGGTGCAGGTTCTCCAGCGTCACGAGAAATATTTGGGCATCGCTCGATCCGGCACGGTTCGTGACGCCGGCGCCGAGATCAGGGCGTTCGTCTTCAAGATGGTGCTCGAGCCGGAGGGGGCGGGGGTCGGGTCGGTGAACTTCTGGGACCGCGAGTGGAAGGGCGAGCAGGTCTACGAGATGGGCTGGAGCGTGGTGCCGGAGTTTCAGGGGCGCGGGATCGCCTCCGTCGCGGTGGCGCAGGCGGTCGAGGTGGCTCGCGCGACCAGGCGGCGGCCGGCCGTCCACGCGTTTCCGTCTGTCGAAAACCCACCCTCCAATGCGATTTGCCGGAAGGTCGGATTCGCGCTGCTCGGGGAGGTGCGGTTCGAGTATCCGAAGGGTCATTGGATGCAGTGCAGTGATTGGCGGTTGTCTTTGGGGTGACGAGATCGAGCAGTTTTGGACACGCCGCGACGAGGGCGGCTGCATAGCATGAGGGTCGGAGTTCAAATCTCGTAGAGGAGCGGAGCAATGGCTGAAAGGAAACCGGTAAAGAAGGGCACTCCGGTGTCCGTGAAGAGGACTAGCGCTGGGTCGAAGGGATTCACGGACGAGGAAAAGGCCGCGATGAGGGAGCGGATCAAAGAGTTGAAGGCGAGCGCGGGCAAGGAGGACCAGGAAAGGGAGGTGCTCGCGAAGATCGCCGCGATGCCGGCGGCGGATCGTGCCCTGGGCAAGCGGGTCCACGAGATCATCAAGGCCACCGCCCCATCCCTGGCGCCGAGACTCTGGTACGGGATGCCCGCTTATGCCAAGGAGGGCAAGATCGTTTGCCACTTCCAGGAGGCGAACAAGTTCAAGACGCGGTACGCGACGCTTGGCTTCAGCGACGAGGCGAACCTTGACGAAGGGGCCCTGTGGCCGGTCGTCTTTGCGGTGCAAGAGCTGACCCCCTCGGTCGAGGCAAAGATCGTCGCGCTCGTGAAGAAGGCGGTGAGCTGAGGAGCGGCAGGCTTGTGGACGAGAGGGCGTGATGGGGGGCGGCGCAACGTGGGGGAAGGACTGTGATGGGGGTGTCGGGCGTGATGGGGAGCGGCGCAACGTGGGGAAGGGACTGTGAAGCGGGGTGTCGGGCGGGGCCCGGAGGCGGGATGGTCGGTGCGAGAAATTGGGTTGATTTTGCGCATTGTTAAGATCAAAATCTATTGACTGTCGAACGTCTGTTTGGTAGTCTTTGCTTATGCTCGCGACGCAAGACGTGCAGCCTTCGGCCGGTGAGCAGCTGGCGTTTGAAGTGCGTTCGATTGACGGGGTCGAGGAGGCTGGGGAGCTCAAGCAGATCTTCCGTCAGGTGGATCTGCTGCTCTTGCGGGCTTCTGGCGTAGCCGCCCGATTTGCGGCCAAGCCGTATTACGAAGAGCAGGGCTATGCCAGCGCGATCGAATGGATCCGTTTCGAATGCCACCAGACCAGCACTGCCGCTGCTGACCTGATCGCGGTCGGCGAGAACCTGGAGCGCTTGCCCCAGACCGTCCAGGCGTTGACTGGTGGCGAGATCGGCTTTCCACATCTCAAGACGATGGCGAGGACAGCCAACTTCGTCGGCGGTGGTTTCGACGAGGTCAAGCTCCTGCCCAAGGCGCGGGACAACTCGGCGGGCAAGTTCTATTACATCTGCGACCACTACCGGCACTCCCTCGACCCCAAGGCTTACGAGGCTGAGCAGACCGAGCGGGTAGAGAACCGCAAGCTCAGCATCACGACCTGCGACGACGGAGCAGTACTGATCAAGGGCGTCTTCGACCCTGAAGGTGGCGCTGCGCTGCGCACCGCCTGGGAGGCGCTGGCGCGCCGTTCGGGCGCGCATGACGACCGCAGCCGGCAGAAGCGGCTGGCGGACGCGGCGGTCGAGCTCGCCATCCACGGAATGGACATCGGAATGATTCCGCAGCAGGCGACGCAGCGCACCCACCTCCAGGTCACCGTCCCACTCGAGACCATGCTCGGACTGCCTGGCTCGCCTGGTGGGGACCTCGAGTTCTCTCCGCAGCCCATCTCCGCCAAGAC
>Ga0073928_10003149_pt1 | contig 26525 bp, 18 predicted proteins | sample PaiPotPPA55metaG_FD_76969 | JGI IMG/M metagenome (GOLD analysis project Ga0073928, IMG submission 76969) | Iron sulfur acid spring bacterial and archeal communities from Banff, Canada, to study Microbial Dark Matter (Phase II) - Paint Pots PPA... ...
TAGAAGGTGCCGAACGTCAGAAAACTCCGAATGAAATCGCGCTAAACATTCTTCTCGCAGGCCTGACTATTATTTTCCTGCTTGCGGTTGTAACCCTGCAGCCGATGGCAGTTTACAGCGGCGCTCCTCAATCTGTGTTTGTTTTGATCTCATTGCTCGTGTGTCTGATTCCTACGACCATCGGCGGGCTGCTGTCTGCCATCGGGATTGCGGGAATGGACCGCGTGGTTCAAAGGAACGTTCTGGCAATGTCAGGACGCGCGGTGGAAGCAGCGGGCGATGTAGACACTTTGTTACTCGACAAAACCGGGACGATCACGCTGGGGAATCGCCGCGCAACGGAATTGGTTCCAGCGCCGGGCGTGAAAGAGCAAGACCTGGCCGATGCGGCGCAACTGGCGTCATTGGCTGATGAGACCCCGGAGGGCCGCTCGATCGTTGTGCTGGCAAAAGAGAAATATGGCCTGCGCGGCCGCGAACTCTCGTCCTACGCCGCAACCTTTATTCCGTTTTCGGCGCAGACCAGAATGTCGGGAGTAGATCTCGATGGGCGCGAGATTCGCAAGGGTGCTCCGGACGCCATTATTCAATTTTGTTTGCAATCGGGCTGCCGCGCTCCACAAGAGGTGGAAGAAACGGTTAAGGCAATTTCGAATGCGGGGGGCACGCCGCTGCTGGTGGCGGAAGATCGCCGTGTGTTGGGCACCATCTACCTGAAGGACATTGTGAAAGGCGGGATGCGCGAACGGTTCGATCAACTGCGCGCCATGGGCATTCGAACGGTGATGATTACCGGAGATAATCCTTTGACGGCGGCAGCTATCGCGCGAGAAGCGGGCGTGGATGATTTTCTGGCACAAGCAAAACCAGAGGACAAACTTGCGCTGATTCGCAGCGAGCAAGCCAAGGGCAAACTGGTAGCCATGACCGGTGACGGCACAAACGATGCTCCGGCATTGGCGCAAGCGGACGTGGGCGTGGCCATGAATGCGGGAACGCAAGCCGCAAAAGAGGCCGGCAATATGGTGGATCTGGATTCCAATCCCACGAAATTGATCGAGATTGTAGAAATCGGGAAACAACTGCTGATCACGCGTGGCGCGCTCACCACGTTTTCCGTCGCAAACGACGTAGCAAAATATTTCGCCATTATTCCGGCGATGTTCGCGGGCGCATTTCCACAACTCATGTTGCTGAACGTCATGGGACTGAAGACGCCGCAGTCCGCCGTGCTTTCTGCAGTCATCTTTAACGCGCTGATCATTATTGCGCTCGTGCCGCTGGCGCTGCGGGGTGTTCGGTACATTCCCGTAGGCGCCGAAGCGTTACTGCGCCGCAACCTTTTAATCTATGGGCTAGGCGGCGTCATCGCGCCCTTCCTAGGCATCAAGCTGATTGATTTGCTTATTACCCATATTGGTCTGGCAGGAGGTTAACGTGAAAAGAAATCTGCTTACTTCGATTTGGATGACGCTTGCGACTAGCGTGCTTCTTGGAATCATGTATCCGCTCGGGGTTACAGCGCTCGCGCAGGTCCTTTATCCTCGCCGCGCGAATGGAGAGATTATCGAATCCCGCGGCAAGCTAGTGGGTTCGCGGCTGATCGGGCAGCCGTTCACAGCTCCGGGCTACTTTCATTCGCGGCCTTCTGCAGCTGGGCCGGCAGGTTACGATCCTACTCAATCGCAAGGCTCGAATCTCGCACCCACGAACAAAGCGTTGCTTGACCGCGTTTCCGCAAGCGTACAAACGCTGCAAGCGGGGAACCCAAACGCACCAATTCCGATCGATCTGGTGACGGCATCGGCTTCCGGGCTGGATCCGGACATCTCACCGGCTTCGGCGGAATTTCAGATTCCGCGGGTGGCCAAAGAACGCAAGATGAATGAGGCCGATCTGCGGGCGCTGGTGCAGCGACATACCCAGCAACGCCAGTTCGGATTCCTCGGCGAACCACGCGTGAACGTTCTCGAACTGAATCTCGACTTGGACGAGATCCACGCGCTGCAATAAAAACTATTCCTCGGGGTCGATGGCGACGGACTTCTGTTGCGGCGGATCGAATCGATAACCTACCCACGGTTCGGTATGGATGTAGCGGGGCTTGCGCGGGTCCGGCTCGATTTTTTTTCTTAATTGGTTGATGAACACGCGCAAATACTCCGTTTCTTCTCCGTAATCCGGTCCCCAAACAGCCTGCAGTAGCCGGCGATGCCCCAGAGCTTTTCCGCTATTGGCCACCAAGTGGCGCAGAAGCTCGAATTCTTTCGGCGTAAGCCGGACCGCATTGTTTTTTACGGTTACCGCTCGTTTTTCGAAGTCGATTTTCAGATCGTCAGATGAGAAAGCGGGAGTGGCATCGCCCGGGCCGCTTCGCCTGAGCGCGGCGCGGATGCGCGCCATCAATTCCTGAACGCCAAAAGGCTTAACGACGTAATCATCAGCGCCGGCGTCGAGCGCCTGAACCTTGTCGCGTTCGCTATTTCGGATGGTCAGCATGATGATGGGCACATCACTGGAGGTACGGATTTCGGCGCAGGTTTCGAGCCCGGACATTCCCGGCATATTTACATCGAGGATGATCAACTCGGGCCGCTCGGTGCGAATTTTTTCGAGGGCCTCCTCGCCGCTGGCGGCTTCCACCACGGAATAGCCGTGTGACGACAATGTCGTGAGCATTACTCGTCGGATTTGGGGTTCGTCGTCAACGATCAAAATAGTTGACGGGTTCATGTGTTCGCCACGCGGCTGTGGTCCACCGGCAACGTGAAGGAAAAGACGGAACCTTGACCCCGTTGGCTGGTCAAGCTCATCGAACCGCCATGAGCCGCGACGATAGCTTTGGCGATCGGCAAACCCATGCCGGTGCCCTGTACCAGGAACCGCTGATCTTTGCCGCGATAGAATTTTTCGAAGATAAGACTTTGCTCCAGGTCGTCGATTCCTGCGCCGCGATCGGCCACGCTGGTGACCATGAAATCGCCGCTCAACTCGGCGGTAATCGTAATCGGCTGGTCCACCGGAGAGTATTGGCTTGCGTTTTCGATCAGATGCGAAAGGGCTTCTTTTACCAGCACAAGATCCACTCGCACGCGCGGAAGACCGGGCGCCACGATGACCCGCACGTCGCGATTACCGAGGGCGGTCTTGGATTGGCTCAACGCCGCATTGATTACGCCTTCGATGGCGATGGGCTCTAGCTTGAGCTGCACTTCGCCGGCATCCAGGCGTGCCATTTCGCCGGCTTCGCCAACGAGGCGGTTCAGACGGTCGCTTTCTTCGTTGATGACAATGAGGAGATCTTGGCGTTGCGCTTCGCTAAGCCCGCCATTGGTTAGAAGGTTTGTCACGGAAGCTTTGATCGAAGTGAGCGGAGTTCGCAGGTTATGCGTTACCGACTCCGTCAGTGCCGTACGCAGACGTTCGCCTTCGCGCATGGCCTCGGTCTGTCCAAGCTGTTCAATGGCGCGGGCGCGCTCCACGGCCACGGCGATCAAGGTCCCCATGGCTTCTAACGTTTGGCGCGAAAGAGTCGAACCGGAAATTCCCAAGCTGCCGATCGGGCGCACTCCCAAGCGGACGGGAACGAAGCAGAGGCTGTTGGGAATGTCGATGACCGGTTCTTCTCGAGCAACAATGGCTTTCAGACTGTCGATATCGAGACGTGGAATCGCCGGCCCCGAACGATAGACTTTCTGTTTCTCGGAAAGCAATAACGCTGCGGCGCCCACCTCGAAAGTATTTACGATCTGCGCGGGAATTCGGTTGAGCAACTGAATTACGTTGCCGGATTCGAGCAAAACCTGGCTGAAGGCATATAATTTTTCGATTTCCCGGCGGCGCGCGGAAGCGTCTTCAGCCTTTTGCCGCGCGCGCGTGGAAAGCGAACTCGCTGAAACAGAGACCACCAGAAAAGCGAACAGCGCCACCCAGTTCTGGGGATCCGCCACGGTGAATTTCCCGACCGGGGGAAGAAAATAATAATTGAATGCAAGCATTGCCGCGATCGACATAAACACCGACACAGCAATGCCCCACACCGTGGAAACCGCTAAAATGGCTAGGAGAAATGTAAGCGCAACCGTGGTGAGATTAACCGGAAGCACGCGGCGATAAAAAAGAGATATTCCCAGGACTAAGCCCAAAGCCGCCGCAAATCGCGAAAAACGGAAGAGAAAGGGCTCGCGCACGTGTGCCATTCTATCGTAGCTTTACCAGTCGCCCCCAAAAGAGATTAAGCGGAATGCCCAAAACTCCTGAAGAATGGCTGGCGGTTTCCAAGCCTCCGGAAAAAACCAAGGGAATACTGAAGCTGTTCCTCGGCTACGCGCCAGGCGTGGGTAAAACCTACAGCATGCTGAGCGAAGCGATCCGGAGGAAGAACCGGGGAGAAGACCTGGCAATCGGCGTGGTGGAGACACACGGAAGGAAAGGCATCGCGGAACTGGTGCCACAGCTTGAAACCATTCCGCGGCGCAAAATGGATTACAAAGGCACGCTTTTTGAAGAGATGGATACCGATGCGATCATCACGCGAAACCCGAAGGTAGTTCTGGTGGACGAACTCGCGCATACGAAGATTCCCAGCAGCAAGCACCGCAAGCGCTATGGAGACGTGCTAGAAATTATAGAGGCCAAAATCGACGTTCTTTCGACCCTAAATATCCAACATATCGAAAGCATCGCGCCCACGGTGCGCGCAATTACCGGAGTGCAGGTTCGCGAAACCGTGCCAGACTGGGTTCTGCAAATGGCGGACGAAACAGTGATGATCGATTTGACTCCCGAGGCTCTGCAGAACCGCATGAGGCGTGGCGATGTTTATGGCGGCGAGAAAGTGGAGCAAGCGTTGAAGAATTTTTTCCGCCGCGGTAACCTGATCGCATTGCGCGAACTCGCACTGCGGCAAGTGGCGGAGCAGGTGGATCGCAGCTTGGAATCCTATATGGTTGAAAAAGATATTCGCGAAAGCTGGGCCGTGCGCGAGCGAATCGCCGTTTGTATCAGCGGAAGTCCAAAGGCCCAGTACTTGGTGGCGAGAGCGGCGCGCATGGCGCGCCGCATGGACGCGGAACTTTACGCGGTGCACGTTGACGATCGTCCGACAGACGAGCAAGAGGAAAAGGCCCTCGTTGCAAATTTACAGTTTGCGGAAAGCCTGGGAGCCAAACCAGTTCGTCTGAAGGGCGAGAATATCTCCGACGTAACCGCGCAATTTGCGCGAGACAAGCACGTAACACAAGTTATTTTTGGCAGGTCGGCCGTGGAAGGCTGGCGAAAACTTCTTTACATGAACGCCATTAACCGGTTTCTGCGCGATGCGCCCGCCGTAGACGTTCATATCGTCACCCAAGAACCGGATTAAATCGCGATCGCTTATTCGTCTTCAGCGGGGACATCAAACTTTACCAGGTCGGATTCGAACCCTTTTGTCTTTACCGCGCCATACGCTATTCCAATCACCATCCAGACGCCGCCTGCTATTTTTGCCGCGGGGCTAAGATTCAGCCAGATGAAGAAACAAATTAGAAATCCAAGAAGAGGATACACAAAGTTTGTCCAGCGCTTTTCTTCCGCCCGCAGGAAATACCGGGCGAATGCAGCACCGTTTACTCCCATAAAGGCTATCAACGCGCCAAAATTCAGCAATTCTGCGCCTCGTTCATAGCTGATTAGAAAAGCTCCCGTAAGCGCAAGGGCGCCGACGAATAGCACGTTGTTTCGCGGAATATGGTTCTTGGGATCAATCGCGCCAAAAAACTTCTGCGGTATTCCATTGCTGCGTCCCATTCCATAAAGCAGACGCGCGGCACCCAGCTGAGAGCCCATCCCCGAGCCGATATTCGCAATCAAAACGGTAAAGTTCAGTAAATGGAATAAGAAGAAGCCGCCTGCACGCAGGGCCACGAGTGGAAATGCAGATTCAACTTTGTCCGGAGGAAAGGGATTCGAGCCCCACACAAGCTGCGCCGCGTACACTTCGAGCGATGCCAATATTCCGGTAATCACGCAGACAAGAACCGTCGCCAGCATGATATTTCTCCGGGGATTTTCCACTTCTTCTGAAAGGGTAGAGATTGCGTCGAAACCAATATAGGTAAGGACGGCGATCGAAGTGCCCCGAAAAACACCGCTGAAACTGAAAGTCTGCGGATTGTAGAAAGGCTGCCAGAAAAAACCGCTGCCATATTCCTGCAGTCCCCAGATAAAACGGATCACGAATGCAAAAAATATCACCACAACGATCGACATCCCGGCGGCCAACACGTCATTAATACGTGCGGAAGTTTTCACCGCACGCAGGTTCAGAACGGTGAAACCTACGGCATAGCCGATAGCGAACACCCCATAGGGCACGCCAGGCAAAATATTCTGAGTCAGCTTGCTGCAAATCACTGTGCAGATCAGCGGGTTCAAAATGTAGTCCATCAACATCGCCCAGCCGGTGACGTAACCAAGCGCAGGATGAATCTCCTGACCAACATAAGTGTAGGCGGAGCCAGCGCTCGGATAGGCGCGTGCCATTTTTCCGTAACTAACGGCGGTAAACAGCATGGCCACCATGGCGATGAGAATGGTGGTGACGACATGTCCGCGGGCAGCATTGCTGATCACACCGTAGATACCCATGGGCGCGATCGGTTGGATGATGACGATGCCAATAATAATAAGATCCCAAAGGAGAAGAGTGCGCTTCAATTTTGGTGCGGGCGCGGCCGAGGCTATTTCTGTGCTCATTCGCTAGTGACCGATTTTACTAGGTTTCTGGGGTGATCCACATCGCAGCCGTTCAAGGTGGCAAAGTGGAAAGCGAATAGTTGTAGCGGAACAACTTCGAGCATGGGCTGGAGCAATTCCGGCGCTGGGGGAACGTGGATGACCCGGTCGGCAAGAGTGGCGATGGCGCGGTCTCCTTCCGACGCGATCGCAATTACTCTTCCGCCCCGGCTCTTGATGTATTCCAGCACGGAGAGAGACTTTTCGTAGCGCAGCACGGAATCCGGATCACTGCGATCCTGCGTCGCTAGAACTATCACCGGGAGCTTTTCGTCCACAAGCGCGTTGGGGCCGTGACGCAATTCGCCGGCCGGAAGGCCTTCGGCTTGAACGTAGGAAATTTCCTTTAGCTTTAGCGCTCCTTCACGGGCGATCGCATAGTGAACTCCGCGGCCAAGAAACAGAAATGCCTTAGCATGCTGATACTCGCGAGCGCAACCGGCTGCTTGCGCATCCCACGAAGGAAGGGCCTTTTCTATTTCCGCGGGAAGCGCGCTGAGAGAGTCTAAATGAGCGCGCACCACTCCCGAAGTGATCCGGCCGCGCTTGCGTGCTAGAAACAATGCAAGGAGATAGAGCACGGTCAACTGCGAGGTGAAACTCTTGGTGGCCGGCACAGCTTTCTCCAAGCCGGCAAATGTATGGAGCGTGGCGCTTGCTTCGCGGGCGATCGTGGAATCGGCGACATTCGAGATTGCTACGGTTTTTGCGCCGCGACTGAGGGCTTGGCGTTGCGCCGCGATGGTGTCGGCCGTTTCGCCCGATTGCGTTATGACCACCACGATAGGCTCGGTGTCGGCATGCGTGGAGCGGTAGCAATACTCGCTCGAGTATTCCACGTCCACGGCGATTCCCGCGAGGTCTTCCATCATGATCTCGCCTGCCAGTCCTGCATGACGGCTCGAACCGCTGGCCGCGATAATTATTTTTTTGAAGGCGAAAATTGCGCTTTCGATCGGTTGCAGCGCGTCCGGAAAAATAGAATCCGCTTGCACGTTGCCGCGGATGCATTCGCGAATCGCGTGTGGCTGCTCGTAGATTTCTTTGAGCATCGAATTTGGAAAGCCATGTGGCGTTGAAGGAGCGGCTTTGGAGTGCTCGTTGGGCATCAGCGCCGGCCGCCCGAGCCTGGTGGGGAAGCTGCAATCCTCTCTTGCAAAGGAATTGTGGCGGGCTCAATGTTCCATCCCGCGAGGGTAAGTTCAAGCGAGTCAGACAGGTCCGATGTTGGAAGATATCTTGCGGAGATTTCTCGCGATTCGCCAGGAATCAACTCGATATAGTTGTCGTCCCAAAAAACTGGAAGAATTTCCGCATCTTGACCTTTTTTCCGAACTCCGAATCGCACTTGGAATGCTAAATGGTCGCTGGAATTTTTCACCGTTAAATGAACTACCGGGCCGTCCGCGGTTGAAGCGGCGCTTCCGCTGACATCGATTTTGGCCTTGGGCAAGTTCTGAAGAGCAGTGAAATCTTCGTAGGATGATACGGGCGTGTATTTGTAATCGGTCTTGCCCCACTCGTAAGTATTCTTTTTCGGAGAAAGCCAATAAAAATTGGTGCTCGCGGTCTTTCCATCATTTGTCTGGAGATCCAGTTTGACGAAATACACGGGAGACGTAGGCCTAAAAGCTTCCGTTGGGAGCGTTAGCACTTTCGCGACGCCATCCGCATCCACATCCGTCTGGGCCTGTCGAGAAAATCTTTCATGTAGTTCATGGTCGTAAAGATGTGCATGGACGGTCACGCCGGAGAATTTCTGGTAGAGGCTATTGACCACCACCACGCTGTTGTCGTCATACGAATACAGCACATGCAAAGGCTCGCAAGCCTTTTTTGTGCCGAAATAACCGCCGGCCGGCTGCAGATAATAATCGTAAAGATGCCAAATCGTCGAAGGCCAGGCGTTGTTCAGCATCCACTGAATGATCCCGGTCGAAGTGTACTTGTTGCGGGAATAAGCCTCGAACATGGCGCGCTCGCCATCGTAGGCCATGGTCTGCGCCTTGGTTTCGTAGTCATCAAGTCCCAAAGGCGCTCCGTAGATCGATTTCATGGCGCCTTCGAAGTGGCTCAAGTTCTTGAAACCTTCGGAGCCCGCGTGGTAATCCCAAAAGGAGTTTTGAGGCCACAAATGATCTGAGGGAATAAATTTACGGAGGCAACTCACGGGTGGAACCGCGGGACCCGGTCCTGTCTCAGTGTTAAAACCGAACGCGCCGCCATATTTGCTAGTATCCGTGAGCCAATAGTCCGGCGGAACGTAATCGTACGGGCCTGTCATTTTCACGCCGGATTTTCCGGTTACCGCGGTGGGCTTCTGTGCCGCAGAGGAAATATACGGGTTGGGCCAATCCGTTTCCTTCAGTACCTTGATGTATGCGGTTTCAACGTCCGCTGGCGGCGGACCATCACTGCCATTCAGCCAGACAAGCAAGCTGGGATGGCTTCGCATACGCAAAACCTGCGACCTCAACGATGCAGTGGCAATCTCCAGATCACCGGGCTGCCAGTGTTTCCACTGCTCCCAATGATCGCAGCAGCACCAGCCCGCCATGATCAGCACGCCTCGTTCATCCGCGAGATCATAGAAATCATCGGTCTCCAATTTTCCTTCCAGGCGGATCGTATTCAGGTTCATATCACGCACGTAGCTAAAATCCGATTCCAAGCGGGCATGGTCGGGACGCAAGAGCATGTCCGGCGACCACCCTCCGCCACGCACCAGTATCTTTTTCGCGTTCACATAGAACTGGCGTGCGCCCTGCGAGTTCAATTCCGAAGTGATTTCGCGGATCCCAAATCGGACGCTTTGATGGTCTGATAAATCATCTCCAACACGGAAACGTAGATTAAGGTCGTGAAGATCCTGCGCGCCCATTTGGTAGGGCCACCATACTTTTGGGTTCTTGATGCGCAACTGCGAAAATTCATCGGGGGTAAAGTGGACGGTGCGATTTTCCCCCGGCTTCAAAGAGACCGTTTGGCGAAATTTCACGCCTTCAATTTCGCCGTCGAGAGAACCCGTGATTGACGCATCACTGGCGTTACGCAGATCGGCTTCAACAGTAAGATCACCTTCGTCGAGCGATGCGTTCGGAAAATGCGTAGCGACCATAAGGTGGCGGATTGCGACGGCGCCGCTGCCTTGCAAATAAACGCCGCGCCACAAACCCATATCTTTGTCGGGAGGCGCCGGGTTCCAGTCCACCCAGTTAATTCCAAGATCCTTTTCAGTTTGCGCAATCGTTTCCACTGCCAGAGCGTTCGGCCCGTCGCTAGACACAAGGGACTTAACCTCAAATTCGTAGGTACGGTAGGCACCCGCAATGTCTTTGCCGCCTGCCACTAGGTGGCCGTTGAGCCAGATGTTTGCGTGGTTGTTGATCCCGCCGAAATACAGCCAGATGTGCCGGCCCTTGTAATTCGCAGGAAGCGTGAATTCCGTGCGGTACCACCACGAGCAACGGAACGGGCTATCCTTGGGCATAGCGAGCAACGAAAAGTTCTTGCCGATCGGATAGGCTGTTCCCGGAATATCCCGCAAATTCTTGCCGTAATACGGGTCGGGATAGGTTTTATCGGCGACCAGTGCAGCCACAACCGTGGTCGGCACAGTAGCTGAATGCCAGCCGTTAGTTTTGTATCCAACAGTCGAGATCTGCTCGCCTTTGGCCAGAAATAAACAGGAAGACTGCAAAGCCCAGCCCTGCTGCAAAAATATTTTGTCGGATGATGTGGGAGTATCTGTGTTCGCGATGGCCGGCGCGCCCGCGAGAATCAGAGGGCAAAAAATGGAGTAGACGGACAGAAAGACAAGACGAACGCCCGACAGTCGTTTTAAAAGCATGGCCGCTCTCCGAAAGTCTGTGGTCAATAAATTCGCAGACGGTAGTCCTGCAGATTCTTTATGATTTATTAAATTTTATTAAACTGACGTATTATTCCCAGCTTTTCCATAGTGTCAAGGAAAAACCGCTCAATCCGCCCCCGAACGCGGAACCGAGCGTGTAGTTTCGCGCACAACAAGTTCGGGCGGCAGCTTTCGGTGAACCACTTCGAATTCTCTCTCTTCGATGGCGGAGTTGATGGCCTCCAGCACAATTCCCACAGCGGCCGAGCCTAGAGCCTCCATAGGCTGGCGCACGGTGGTGAGCGACGGGACCGACAGCCCGGCAAGTATCACGTCATCAAAACCGATCACCGAGCAATCCTCGGGCACCTTCAACCCGGCGCGAGCCAATCCGCGAATGGCGCCGAAAGCGGTCATATCGTCAAAGGCCATCACCGCCGTGAAACGCTTTTTGTGCTTCAGGAATTCTTCAGTGATTTTCAACCCGCCCTCGAAGCCTGAATTAGGATCGAGCGAATCTGGCAATTCCATCACCAGGGCCGGATCGATTTCCAGGCCCACCGATCGCGCAAAGGAACGCACGCCGCGCCAACGAGGTGCGCTATCCCCCAGCATCTTGGGACCTCTGATAAAGGCAATTTTTCGATGACCCAGAGAATAGAGATGCTCGATCGCCATGTGCGCGCCCGCTTCATTATCAACCATCACCGAACTAATAGAGCCGCTGCTAAGTTCGCGGGCGATCATGACGGCGGGAATATTGCGTTTCTCCAGGTCGGCGAGGAGATCAATGTCGACAAAAAGCCAGTTGGCCACGAAGACCAATGCTTCGACTTGCCGCGCAAACAGCACTTCGAGATAGCGCTCAAAACGTCCCCGCTGATTGTGTACGTCGGTCAGTATCGGGAGATAAGATGCCTGGTATAGCGAGTTCTCGATTCCTCGCAGAATGAGCGTGCAAAAGGGGTCGGTGATGTCGAACACCATAACGCCCACCATGCGATTCCTCTTTGCGCTGAGAAAACGCGTTACATCCTTGGGACGATAGCCCAATTTTTTTGCGGCTCGTTCGATGCGATCTTTAGTGGAGGGCGGTATATATCTGGCAAGCGGAGCATTATTCAAAACAATGGAAACCGTAGCAGCGGAGACGCCGCTTTCTTGCGCGACATCGCGCAGAGTAACTCCAGACTTCGCGGCCTTTCTGTGTTTCAACAATGCCCTCGCATCACAAATAAATATTTTAGTTAGTTGCGAATGTTCGAACATCTTTACCATAGGCAGCGCTAGGAGGCCAGCGGAACGCGTGGAGAGTCGTCTTTCGCTGTGTAGCCCAAGATTAGAATCCGAAGAACGAAAGACGCTGGACGTCCAAAGAAGTAGGCTTCACGAATGCGGACGAGGAACCATTCGCTAAGACCTATCGAACAGCGGAAAATTCGAAAGGTGTTTAAACACGGGGAATCTCTGAAATGTTCCATCCTCCGCCTATCGCTTTGATGAGAAGTACGCTGGCCGTCATGCGGCGTGTCAGAATCGTCACAGCTGTAACTTCATCGGTGAGCGCCGCGCTCTGGGCTGTGGTTACTTCCAGGTAGTTCGTGACCCCGCCTTTGTAACGTGTAATTGACAGTTCCACGGAATGCTTCGCCGCCCCTACCGCCACATCCTCGGTTTGCGCTTCGCTCGCTAGAATGCGCAATGATGCCAGATTATCTTCAACTTCCTGGAACGCCGTCAGCACCGACTGGCGGTAATTATCGATGGATTGCTCGTACGCAGCTTGCGCTTCTTCCGACAGTCCACCCCGTCGGCCGGCGTCGAAGAGGGTTTGAAGAGCCGTTCCACCCACGGCCCACAAACCACTAGGTCCCTGAAATAGCGTCCCTGCGGAAATACTTTCGAAGCCGCCTTGACCCGTTAAGGTAATCGTTGGGTAATACGCGGCTCGTGTAATGCCGATTTGCGCATTGGCCGCCTGCATTCGTCTTTCCGCAGCGGAAATATCCGGCCTCCGCTCGAGCAAGTCGGATGGCAGTCCGGCGGGGATCGCCGGCGGCGGCGTGTCGAGCGGCAAAGGCGCGATTGAAAATGTTGACGGAGGCTGGCCGGTCAGCACCGCAATGGCATGTTCGAAGGCCGCGCGTTGAACTTCCACATCGATCGATTGCGCCCGCGCTGTTTCCAGCTGCGTCTGCGCTTGGGCCACGTCCACGGCTGAAGCCAGGCCGCCTTTGAATCGAGTCTCGGTAAGTTCCAATGCTTTTTGGAAGGAGACCACGGTTGAGTCTAAGAGCTGTTTTTGCGCGTCGAGACCGCGAAGCTGGAAATAATCCATGGCAAGCTCGGCATGCAAACTCAGGCCGACGCTGGCAAGATCGGCGGCATTCGCTTGCGCATTAGAACGGCTTTGCTCCACCGTTCGACGGACACGACCCCAGACATCCAGCTCATACGTAGCGTCGAGTCCAGGAACCTGGAAATCGTTAAACGTCTCGGTTTTCCCGGCCACCGCAAGAGGACGATTTTGCGAGAAACGCTCGCGCGCGATTCCAGGGTCGGCTGTAACAGTGGGATAAAGATTCGAACGTGAGACACGGACCGCCGCACGGGCTTGCAAGAATTGCGCCTCGGCCGCCTTTAAAGTTTGGTTTGAGACCTCAACCTTCTCTTCGAGCCTATTCAGCTGCGGATCTTGGTAAACCTCCCACCATTTCCCTTTTATCGCTTCAGCGCTAGGCTGCGCGACCTTCCAATCTTTGTTCTCTTTGAAGTCCGTCGGAACTTCCGCCTTAGGCCGAACATAATTTGGCCCAACTGTGCATCCACCAAGAAAGAACGCCGCCAACAGGAAAATAAGGCCGGTGCGCGATGACCCGCCCCTGCTTGGTTCTTCTGCGCGCGGTGAGGTTTTTCTATTTGCTTGCATAGCTGATTCGCCAGATTGAGTTCGAGCCGTCATCGGTGACCATTAACGAACCATCTTTCGCCACCGCAACTCCCACGGGTCTGCCCCACACTTTCCCGTCGGGCGTAACAAAACCGGTGAGAAAATCTTGATACTCGCCGCTGGCCTTGCCTTCCGCCAGCGGAACGAAAACAACTTCGTAGCCCGTGCGCACGGAGCGGTTCCAAGACCCGTGTTCGGCGGCGAAAATACTTCCGCGGTATTTCTCCGGAAATTGCTGCGCTTCATAAAATGTTAATTCAAGTGAAGCATTGTGTGGTTCAAGCAAGACGTCGGGAACGATCACTTTATCTTTGAGTTCAGCGTGCTTCCCTTTCAGCCGCGGGTCTTCGTTTGGTCCAATGTAATACCAAGGCCAGCCGTAAAACCCTCCTTCCTGAACATGAGTAATGTAATCCGGAGGAAGATCGTCGCCGATATCGTCTCGCTCATTTACCGATGTCCACAACACACCGGTAGAGGGATCAAACGCTATCCCCACCGGATTACGAATTCCCGACGCATATACCCGCAGCTCTGAGCCATCCGGATTGGCCTCAAGAATATTCGCCCGATGATATTCAGATTTGTCCGAGTCAGTATCGGCGATGTTCCCGCGCGAACCCACCGCCATGTACATTTTCTTTCCGTCCGCTGAGAATGCTAAGTCCCGTGTCCAATGACCTCCGCCACCTGTATGTTCGTTCCCGCTGGGTATGTTCGCGATGACGGTTTCAGGGCCCCCCCGCGCCTTCAGGTCACCATTTTGGTACGCAAAACGCACAACGGAATTGGTGTTGCCGAGATAGACATACTTGGGATCCGGGCCGGGAGGATAAAAAGCGATACCGAAAGGGCGCGTTAGTCCACTCGCAAACGTTTCCGTGGTTTGGGCTTTGCCATCGGAGGTTATGCCTCGGAACACGAGAATGCGGCCCGGTCCGCTTTCCGCCAAGAACAAGTCGCCATTCGGTGCTGTGCGAATCAATCTGGGATTTCTTAAATTCTGAGCATAGAGCTCCACTTTGAATCCGGCCGGAGCCTGCGGCCAGGCGTTCGATGGCCTCGATGCAACGCGCGCGCTATTGTCGACAGCGCGTGTCGCATAGGGCTGGGGCAAATCAGTCGCGGAAATGTGGTGAACATTTCCCGGTTTTTCCATGCGGTAGTCGGTGAACGGTCCCTTCTGACCGGAGGTTTGCGTTAAGGCCCGAAGTTCTCTCGCTGCGGAAACTGTTCGATAAGCAACGGCCGATAATAAGGCTATGAATAGTATCGCGAGGATGCCTAAGAAAGAACGCCGCATTCTATTTTCCACTCAACCTAATTTGGATTGGTTTATAAGGTTCGAAATCGAGTTGCCCACCTACGCAATTTACAAAACTGCTCAATTCCTGGGACCGCCCGAATTTTGACCGCCACTCGGCTGGCTTGATTGCGAATTGCCCGGCAGTTGTTGGCTCTGCTGAGCGATCTGAACTTGTTCGCCTTCCACCAAAGAGTCCGGCGGATTCACCATCACGTTTTCCTGTCCAGTGAGCCCCGACACAACTTCCACTTCGCTGCCAAAATCGCGGCCGAGAACAATGGGCACAAGGGAGGCTTTGCCATTCGCCACCGTCGCGATTTGCAAGCCCTGTGAACGAAATATCAGCGTGTTCACCGGAAGAATGAACGTAGGAACTCCTTCGGGAAGCTTCAGGTGAACCCCGGAGTACGCTCCGGGGAGAAGTTCGCCTGTGGTGTTATTTACATCCACCTCCACGAGTAACGTGCGAGACGCTTGATCAATGGCCTTCGAGGTACGCACGAGTTGGCCCTTAAACCGGCGGCCCGGGAATTCCGCCAGCGTGAGGTCCGCGGTCAGTCCGGGCTTGGCAGCCTGCGAATATTGCTGCGGAACGTTGATGTACACGCGCAGCACTCGGGTCGATCGAATGTGAAAGAGTTCCTTCGCTGCTCCGCCGCTGCCGGAATCAATCAATTGCCCAACATCCGTGTTGCGAGCGGTAATGATGCCGTCAAAGGGCGCGTAAATTTTGTTAAATGCCTCAGTTTCCTCGAGGCGCTTCACGTTGGAGCCCGCGGCTGACACCATTGCTTTCTTTGCTTCGAAATCACCGTGCGCATTGTCCACATCTTGCTTTGAAACGGCGTCAGTGTTTTTCAGACCGTCGTAACGATCCGCGGTGATTCTGGAGAGATTCATGTTCGCTTGGGCTGTATTCAGGTCGGCCCGAGCAACCAGAAGTTGTTGTGCAACCTCGGGAGTTTCAATTTCCGCAAGCAACTGGCCCGACTTAACGTTCGCACCTATATCCACGTACCATTTCTTCAAATAGCCGTTCGTGCGCGCGTAGATAGGCGCGTCTTCGAAAGCCTGAATATTGCCGGGAAGAACTATTTCCTGCTCTGGGTCGCCGTGCTTGGGATGGATCACAACGACAGTGGGGATAGCTAAATTTGTCGTCTCAGCGCGCAGTGCAGCTTTGGCCCTCAAGCGCGGGACCACGCCTGTCACCACGATTCCCGCCACAATGATCACCACGAGTATGGCGATGATAACGCCATGGCCCGAACGCGGTGGGTGCGCACGGCTGTCGTATGGTTCTCTTTGACCGGGCGACGATTGCGGGCCCTGTTTCTCCATCTGCTCAGTCATTAAACTTCGTCCTTTGGATGTATATTGGACGATTTGCCAGGCACAACGGATTCACTCATTGTGACGGCACTCGGTTATGCATTTCGCTGTTCTCGCCATCCATGCACCAGGCTAAAAACAACAGGCACAAAGAAAAGGGTCGCCACAGTGGCGAAGGAGAGCCCTCCGATCACTGCCCGTCCCAGAGGCGCATTTTGTTCGCCGCCTTCTCCCAAACCCAAAGACATCGGCAGCATGCCGATAATCATGGCCAGCGCCGTCATAATCACGGGCCGGAAACGTGTGAATCCGGATTCCAGTGCGGCTTCTGATGCCGTCTTGCCTTCGTCGAGTCTCTCTCGCGAGAAGCTAACCACCAGAATGCTGTTCGCTGTAGCAACGCCCATGCACATGATCGCGCCGGTAAGAGCCGGTACGCTGACCGTCGTCCTGGTGATGAACAGAAACCAAACGATGCCGGCCAGCGCCGCCGGGAGCGCCATTAATATGATGAAAGGGTCAAGCCAGGACTGAAAATTGACAACGATCAGCAAGTATACGAGAAGAATTGAAAACGCGAGCCCCCACAAAAGACCGGAGAAAGATGACTGCATGGTGGCAATCTGTCCGCGGACGATCAGTTGCGATCCTCTGGGTAAGTCTTTCTTGCTTCGATCGATGATCGGCGCGATTTCCCGCGCCACCCCGCCGAGATCGCGGCCCTGTACGGCACCGTAGATGTCGATCACAGGTTGAACATTATAATGTGAAACGACGCCCATTTCGGCTCCCCTGGTGACTGAGGCCAGGCTCGCAAATATCGCCGGAGGAGCATTTGGATTTGGCCCCGTCACTGGAATATTTTCGAGATCTTGAAGCGTGTCGATTCGGTATTGGGGCATTTGTGCCGCAATGTTGTAAGTGACGCCCGTCTTTGGATCCAGCCAGAAACTTGGAGCAGTTTGAAAACTTCCGCTGAGCGAAATCAAGAGATTGTTGGCAACATCCCGCTGTGTAAATCCGATTTCCTGCGCCTTAGTGCGGTCCACATCGAAATGCAGCTTGGGCTGGTCAAAGGGCTGTTGGATTCGCAGATCGGTCGTTCCGGGCACAAATTTCAGTTGGTTCAGCAGTTTGTCTGCGAACTCGCGATCGCCGACCAGATTTCTCCCGACCACTTGGATATCGATCGGGGCTGGAAGACCAAAATTCAAAATTTGGCTGACCATGTCTGCGGGAAGAAAGTAAAAAGTGACACCTGGAAAATCGCGGCTCAGGCGGTCCCGAAGCTCGTGGACGTATTCTTCTGTAGGGCGATGTTTCTTCGATAGTTCCACCAGGATATCCGCGTCGCCAGGGCCAATCGGCGCGGAATTGCTGTAGGAGAGGTTGAAGCCGCTGTACGGAACACCGATGTTATCAATGATCGTGGCCAATTCCGGCTTAGGAATCAGCTGGCGCATGTCATCGTCCACGCGTTCGCACAGGGCCGCCGTCTCTTCAATGCGGGTACCGGTGGGCGCACGAAGATGAAGCTTGAATTCGCCGCTGTCCACCGACGGGAAAAAGTCCTGTCCCACCATTGGCAAAAGCAGGAAAGACAGGACGCAAGCTGCGAAGAAGCAAATAACGAATAAACGACCGTGGTGGACGCATGTCTCCAGCAGCCGGTGGTATCCGTCACGAATTTTCTCAAATCCACTTTCAAATCTTCGCTGAATTTGAACAAACGGGTTGCGCGACTGGGGGACCCCTTCATGCCCCTCTTCGATTTGTGCTACCAACAGATACTTAGCCATGGTGGGCACGAGCGTTCGCGACAGCAGATATGATGCGAGCATGGCGAAGCACACCGCCTCGGCAAGGGGAATGAACAAATAGCGCGCTACTCCCGAAAGGAAGAACATCGGCACAAACACAATACAAATGGAAAGTGTAGAAACGAACGCAGGTACCGCGATTTGCTGCGCTCCATCCAGAATCGCTTGAACGATTTCTTTTCCTTGGTCGATGTTGCGGTTGATGTTCTCAATTTCAACCGTCGCGTCGTCCACTAGAATTCCCACGGCCAGCGCCAGTCCGCCGAGAGTCATAATGTTGATGGTCTCTCCCAGAGCGCTCAACACGATAATTGAAGTAAGAATCGAAAGGGGAATCGATACCGCGATGATCAGCGTGCTGCGCCAACTCCCTAAAAATACCAGGATCATGAAGCCGGTCAGGCAGGCGGCAATGATGGCTTCCCGAACAACTCCTTTGATCGACGCTTGTACGAAAATAGACTGGTCTGAAAGGGGTTTGATTTCCAGTTGCGGCGGCAGTCCGGCCTGGATTTGTGGAAGCAAAGCTTTAATACCGGAAATAATGTCGAGTGTGGATGCGGCTCCATTCTTTTGAATGGACATCAGCGATGCGCGCTTTCCATCTACATTCACGATGTTCGTTTGCGGCGGGAAACCGTCGCGCACGTGGGCCACGTCCCGGATATAAATGGTCGAGCTCCCTACCGTCTTTATCGGCAGATTATTAAGTTCATCCACCGTGGCGGGAGCGCCGTTCATGTCCACTTGATACTCAAAGGGCCCAATCTTCGTAGTACCTGCCGGGAGAATCAGGTTCTGTGCCGAAATCGCCGTCACCACGTCAAGCGGAGAAAGCCCTTTTGATTGCAATGCTGAAGTGTCCAGGTCCACCTGAACCTGCCGTTGCTTGCCGCCATAGGGGTATGGAATCGCCACACCTGAAATTGTCACCAGCCCGGTACGAAGGAAATTTAATCCAATGTCTCCCAGCTGCTGTTCAGATAGGCCTTGGCCCGAGAGGGCCAGCTGAAGGATAGGCACCGTGGAGGCGTTATAAGTAATGATGAAAGGCGGCGTGGTGCCAGGCGGCAGTGTCCGCACGATAGGCTGCGATATCGCCGTCACCTGCGCGATAGCATTCGCCACCTGCACGCCCTGATGGAAAAAAATCTTTACGACGGCGATACCGCTCAACGATTGCGATTCTATGTGTTCGATGTTGTTGACGGTAGTCGTGAGCGATCTTTCATAGTTAAAAATAATACGGTTGGACATATCCTCGGGAGATAGTCCGGTGTAGTTCCAAATAACGCTGACCACGGGAATATCAATGTTCGGAAAAATGTCGGTAGGGGTCCGCAGGATCGCCACCGGGCCCAATATCAGCAACAAAATGGACATTACAACGAAGGTGTAAGGCCTGCGTAACGCTAATCGAACTATCCACATTCAGGGGACCCTCAAACTGTCCTAAAACGCGAGGAATTCTTACCGAGCGCGTTTAGGACGGATATGGCCGCACTATTATTGCACGCGATTTGGAAAAATCAGATTACGGGCCCTTAGGCTGGCGTGCTTTTTGTTCTTATCGATCGGACGCAAATACGATCGCACCCCGTCAAATTTAACAAGCAATAAGGACTCTCGCAGCGCTGGCTATCTTCCAAGCAAAATGAACCGGTTAACGCAGCAACTTTTTCGCGGGCCGCGGTTTACATGGATGAACCTGGAAAAACTCGGCCTGGCGTCATAGCGTTCGCCTCAGGGAATTAGACGCGAGAAAGGGGTGAAAAGGTCCATGCCAGTAATCGTGATTGTACTGATGTTTTTGGTGGCTTTTTTATTCGCGGTGCTTGCCATGATTCTTGCGCCGCTGCTGGGCATAGGCTACGCACTCTGGAATCGAGGCTCGCAAAGCCTTCCGGAGAACTCTGTTTCGACTTTCGCGAATGCCGAATTGCGGCCAAGCGGACCGAACGACTCGCGTTATCGTTCGAAATAAAAAGCGGCGAATTCCGGATTCCCTTCTTGTCAACGGCCAGCAAGTTTGGAGAAAATCGAAATGGAAGTACCATTTTTGGAAAAACAGTTCCCTAATTCCCGAATAAGATTTCCTTCTAAGTCCCCAGTTGAAACGAATACTCTTCCAGCAACAAGTTGTGTTGTATTGCTGATTTAGGAGGCAAATTCACGCTGATTTCCCGATGGAATCAAGCGTAGCGCTTATGGCCAAAAAGGTGCATAATCTGTTGCGACACAGGCACCCAGCAATTCCAATCTGTCGTCAATTCAGGGGAGATGGGGCAGTTTCGGACATTCAGGGATAATTTCGCTCGGAAGATTGACCTTCGCCGCCTGGCAGCTCTGGCAGTCTTGACGTTCGGAAGTTTTTCGGTCTGGGTCACGCTTTCTGCAAACCGTCAACCCCAGATTGCCACTTCGTATACTTCATCATTTCGATCTTCAGATAGCTTGGACCTCCCTGCCATTTCCGTCGCTGAAAACGACGCTCGGCGAAAGGTCTATCCATATTCTGTGATTCCGGGCGGAGTTGAGAGTGCCGCAGATTTGAGATATTCAGTTCTTCGCGATCCGGTCGTCGCGAAACATTACGAAGATTTTGCTGTGGAAAGAACGCGAGTCGTGCGATTGAGCCAAAACCGTGCGCTCTATGTCTCATACCGTCTCGGAAATAGAGTGTTCTGGTCCAAAAGACCTATGATGCTGTCGAAGGGCGAAGCCGTGATCACCGACGGCGAGCACGTCGCCAGAACTCGTTGCGGAAACCGCTTATCTGAGGTACCCGCTGGCCCGGTTTTGGCGGCAGGGCCGGAGCTTGAATCCGCTCCGGAAGTGGCTGAACTATTGCCCGGCACACTTGGAGTAGTCGGCCCACCCGAGCTGCCCGGTGTCCTTGTACCAACCAGCACGCCGCCGACAACCTCGGCAATTCCGCCCGGTTCTCCGCTGCCACCCGGAGGCGGCATCATTGTGCCTCCGATTATTCCGGTTCCAGGTGGCGGAACAACTCCTCCGCCGGTCCCGACTCCTGAGCCACAAATGTTGCTAATGCTTTCCTCCGGCTTAACAGCACTTTGGCTGGCACGAAAAAAATACAAGCGCTAGTTCCTGTCGTTTAACGGTGAGCACGCCCACGCTGTCAAAAAATTCGGCCACGTTGCCTCAATGGCTTCCGCGATTAAGGCCGGGAAACCAATGAGGGAACCAGCACATTGGCTCGTGGCGATCCAAGTCCGGTAACGAAATCATAGCCGGCTAACGCGTCGCATATCGTTCCACAAAGACCGTTATTGCCTTGAATGACGCTGTGAAATTCACCGTTTAGATTTGTCTTAGCGAGAGAATAGAGCCCGACGTCCGTGCTGCTCAAACTTGCCTTCCGCAATCCCGCTCGCATCGAGTTGGCAATTGCGACGGTTGCGGCCCACTGTGGCGTTGCGGCGCTCGTGCCGCCGATCTGGAACCATCCACTCGCGCCACTAATCGCCACTGAATCGTATACGGCGTAACCCGTGCCAGGATTCGCGTTGTAGGAAACATCCGGCACGCCTCGTACCCCTCGCGAATCATCCGGTATCCCGAATTGAGCTTGATAAAGCGGTTGATGTTCGTGAGCGCTTAAGCCACCGCCGCTGCCGCTCCATGCCGCTTCACCGAGATAGTTTCCATTTGCGTCGAGCGACAGAGACGTTCCACCTACCGCAATCACGTCCGGTGATGCGGCGGGATAGGTAACTCCGGTGCCGGCGTCACCTGAGGCTGCCAAGAACGTTACGCCGCTCGTTACAAAGTGATTGTCCAAGTTGCGTTCGCCGGAGAATTCGCCCGAATCCCAGCTCATCGAGACGACCGTCGCTCCGTTGCGCACTGCGATATCAACTCCCTTCAGCAAATCGCTTAGGCTATTGGAGGCAGCTTCCACCAGAATGATTGTCGCCTTCGGAGCGATGGCGTGTGCCCACTGTATATCCAGCGATATTTCCACTGACCAATTGGCATTCGTCGCAGGCTTCTTGCCGCTCGCGTAGACCTTACGGAAAGACCCGTTGCTCGTGCTGGCAACCGGTAGCTTAAATTGTTTACTGAAAACGCCGAGGTCGGATTCCGCATTGGGGTCGTCGTAAGCATCCACGATCGCGATGATCTGCCCGGAACCTTGATTGCTCAGCAAATCAAAACCATACGCATGACGGATCTGTGCCGGCTGAAACGCCGTAGTCGGCGGAGTTGTAAGACTTGCCCCGGCGGCTTCGTGAATGAAGTAATGCGGACGCATGAAACTTAGAGGTGGTTGCCCGTTTCCGCCCCCTTCCAAAGGCAAATAAAAAGCCTGTTGCGCGCAAACCGGCTGACACGATATTGCAGCTAGCGCAAGAACGATTAGCGTTCGGACTGAATTCTGCAGGCCCTTCCTTCGCATTTCGAATCCCCCGTAGGAATCGCCGACATCTGGAAACTTCTGCCCTAGGATGGTGCTCAGCATACGGAGAGTACTGTCGGGAAGGGTTAGCGCCTATGGGTCGCTAGGTTCATTCGATTAGTACGGAAGTCATTTGAGGAGAGTGCCCCAAAACTGTGCGGCAGGCAGAACATCGCTTCAGACAGGAAAAGTCTCACTCCATCGGTAAGCCAACGTAGTTTTCGGCCAGCGTTTGCGAAGCGGCACGCGAGCTAGTGATGTAATCCAGCTCCGCTAGCTGGCGTCGGTAGTCAAAGGCGTTCTCGTCTTCCCACCGATGCAGCATCGAAGTCATCCACCACGAAAACCGCTGCACTTTCCAGACGCGCCGCAAGCAGGTTGTGGAATAACCCTCCAGAAGATCGCGGCGGCCGGAAGAATAAAATTCGGCGAGCGCTCGGGCCAGAACGCGGACGTCTGCAACAGCGAGGTTGAGCCCTTTCGCACCGGTCGGCGGGACAATGTGCGCTGCATCGCCGGCGATAAACAGGTTGCCGTACTGCATCGGCTCAATTACGGCGCTACGCATTCCGGTAACACCCTTTTGTATGATCCGCCCCTCCGTAAGCGTCCAACCTTCCGTGGAGGCAAGCCGGGCATGCAGTTCCTGCCAGATTCGCTCGTCCGGCCATTCATCCAAATCCTCATCCGGCTTGCACTGAAGATAAAGCCGGCTGATTTGCGGCGAACGCATACTCAGTAATGCGAAGCCCCGATCGTGGTAGGCATAGATGAGTTCTTCAGACGAAGGCGGCGCCTCCGCCAGGATGCCCAGCCAGGCGAAAGGATAGATTCGCTCAAATAATGTGACAATGCCATCCGGAATCGACGGCCTGCAAATGCCGTGCGAGCCATCGCATCCCGCGATGAAATCGCAGGTGAGTTGCTGCGCCTCGCCATCCTTTCGGAACAGGATTGTGGGTTTTGCTGAAGATTTCGTTTCGCCGAAATCCCGAATGCTTACATCTTCCACATCGAAAAAAATCTGGCCGCCGAACGCAAGTCCCGCTTTGACCAGATCCCTAATCACTTCGTGCTGCGCATAAATCATGATGCCGCGGCCGCCGGTGAGCTCTCTGAAATCAATATGGTGCGTGCGTCCGGAAAATCGCAAATTCACTCCGTAATGCACCATCCCTTCCCGCATCATGCGTTCGCCCGCGCCAATGTCATTCAACAGGTCCACGGTGCCTTGTTCCAGAACGCCTGCACGCACGCGTTCTTCGCAATATTGTCGGCTGCGAGTTTCGAGCACCACGGACTCGATCCCTTGCAGGTGCAATAGGTGCGAGAGCACCAACCCAGCCGGTCCTGCTCCCACGATACCTACTTGTGTGCGCATGAGTTCACTGACCAAATCCGACGATGATTGCTTGGACGCTCCGAGTTGCGAATGTTACCATGCGGCCTCAACTTGGTCTTCTCGGAGCTGCGCGATGCTGGTCAGTCATAAAAAACTGCTGGTGGAATGGGGACATTGCGACCCGGCTGGCATCGTGTTTTTTCCGCAATATCTTGCCTGGTTCGACGATTGCACAACGGCGCTATTTCTCGACGCCGGGATGCCTATTCAGTCTTTATTCAAAGAACATGGCGTAATCGGCGTACCGGTGGTAGATGTTCGCGCGCGATTCATCCTGGCGTCTAAATTCGGTGATGAATTAACGGTGGAATCAACGGTTACTGAGTTTGGGAGAAGCAGTTTTGTAGTTCGTCACCAGATCACGAAAGCAGGCGCATTAGCAGTCGAGGGATTCGCCACGCGAGTGTGGACCGGGCCCGATCCGAGCGATCCGTCAAAAATGAAGTCGCGTCCTCTTCCGAAAGAAGTGATCGCACGCCTTTCCGCCGCCAATCTCGTAACAGACTCCAACCGCAAGTGACAAGAATTCTATTAGATCGTTAATGGTCAGTTTGTGGAGGCCTTGAAGCACGCAAGTAGGTCCAAGCTCCCGATGGGTCGCATACAGTCAGGTTCCGTTACGTCAGTTGCAGCGGTTTCGGCTTGGCTGGGTCGGTGTAATCATAAAATCCGCGTCCTGACTTTCGCCCATTCCATCCGGATAGCACCATGCGCTTCAATAGCGGAGGCGAAGCAAAGCGCTTTTCCTTGAATTCGTCGAACATGATATTCGCAATGTAATAGGTCGTGTCGTTGCCCACGAAATCGAGAAGAGTCAGTGGCCCCATCGGATGGCCGCAACCGAGCTTCATGGAGTTGTCGATATCCTCAACGGACCCCACTCCTTCTTCCAGTGCGCGCACGGCATCCAGCAGATAAGGCACCAACAAACGATTGACGATGAATCCGGTACGGTCCGTTGTGCGAACCGGCGTTTTGCCCAAGCGCACTGCGAAGGCCACCGCTTCTTCATTCACCTTGGGATCCGTCGCGATTGTGCGAATTATTTCCACCAATTTCATGATCGGCACTGGATTAAAAAAGTGGAGGCCAAGAAAACGGCCGGGGCGCTGGGTAAACGTCGCCATCTCGGTGATCGACAGTGACGATGTATTGCTGGCAAAAATTGTGGGCTTTGGGCAAATTTTATCCAGGGCGGTCCACAACTCGCGTTTCGCCGGAAGTTGCTCGATGATCGCCTCGATCACAATGTCGCAGTCTTTCAAATCTTCCAGATTCGTCGTCCCGCGCAGTCGTCCGCGGACCTGTTCACGCTCGGTTTGCGGCAGCGTGCCCTTGTCCACCAGCCGCTGAAGATTCTTATCGATGGATTGCAAACCTTTCTCAACTAGCTGCGGCGTAACCTCGCGCACGATAACTTGGTACCCGGCATGCGCCGCTACCTGGCCGATTCCCGAGCCCATAAGCCCGCATCCAACCACTCCCACTCTCTCAATGGCCATCTAGTCCTCCCTATGATTTTCCATTGCGTTTTATATCGTTCGTGTGGGCATTTTTTAATTTGGCGGCAGCTCGAACCGGAATTTAACGGAACGGAAACTCAGGAGCTTCGTAATTCCAGATCGCTAAGCCTCAGCGTCCATCTCTGCAAAAACTTCCTGCGCGACATGGAACGCTGAATTTGCAGCCGGCACGCCGCAATATATTGCAGCCTGAAGCAAAACCTCCTGGATTTCTTCACGTGTCACATTATTATTCACGGCCGCGCGGACATGCATGCGAAACTCGTCGCTGCGGTTCAGAGCCACCATCATGGCCAGCGTCAATAGACTACGTGTCTGGCGCGGCAGGCCCGGACGCGCCCAAATCTCTCCCCAGGCATAGCGCGTAATCAGATCTTGAAATGGCTCGTTGAACGGAGTCGTCGCCGCCTGCGCCTTTTCAACGTAATCTTCTCCGAGAACGGCTCGCCGCACTCTCATGCCAGAGGAATATCGCTCACGCTCGTCCATCATTTCACCTCCGGCTCATTCAGAAATTTCAGCAGTGCTTCGGTGAATTGCGGGGCAGCTTCTATGTTCGATAAATGCGCGGCTTGCAATTCAACGTAGCTTGCACCGGGGATTCCGTCAGCGACAAGATGCGCCTCCGCGGGCGTGATTACTGGATCCTGCGCCCCCGCAATCACCAGCGTTCGCGCGGTAACGCGCGGGAGATCCTGCCTGAAGTCCGCGTCCCGCACTGCCGCACAGCACGCCGCATAGCCTTCGGGTCGCGCTTGCAGCAACATTTGTCGCGTAGCTTCCACCACCTCGGGAGATTTCTTGATGAAATCTTCGCTAAACCAGCGCAATACCACCATGGTCGCGACTGCAGCCATGCCGCGTTCTTTCACGTCCTTAATGCGCGCGTTCCAAGTTTCAACATTGCCAATCTTGGCAGCGGTGTTGCAGAGCACCAACCCTTTCAAGCGATTCGCGGCATTTACACCGAGCCACATTCCGATCATGCCGCTCATCGACAGCCCGCAAAAATAAGCGCTCTCGATCTTCATTGCATCAAGTAATGCGATCACATCACGACCCAGCTGCTCAATCGTATAAGGTCCGGGTGTGACAGCCGAAAGCCCGTGACCCCGCATGTCGTAGCGAAGCACGCAAAA
>Ga0073928_10003151_pt1 | contig 26508 bp, 29 predicted proteins | sample PaiPotPPA55metaG_FD_76969 | JGI IMG/M metagenome (GOLD analysis project Ga0073928, IMG submission 76969) | Iron sulfur acid spring bacterial and archeal communities from Banff, Canada, to study Microbial Dark Matter (Phase II) - Paint Pots PPA... ...
TGAAAAATCTACCAGAGCGAACTGAATCCTATCGGCGCAAGGCTCGCGTGTAAAGTGGCGCCGAAGCCAATGCGGATTTTCCTCATTGCAAATTCGCAGCGATTGTGCGCAGCCACGTTTTGTGCGGACTTGGCGACCTGAGCGTCTAGAAAAAAAGCTCTCCGCGTAAAACTTCAACAACATTTCCACCGACGCGTACATTAACCACTCTGCCATTGCATCGCGAGGCACGGACAAAAATCCGGCTGGGCCGTTTCATTTCGACGCCTTGCTCGATCATTACTTTTTCATCGGGTTCGGCCACGCCGTGCTCGACCATCCAGGCTGCCGCGCAGCCGGAAGCCGAGCCGGTGGCGGGATCCTCGCCGTTGTAGAAGAGCATGCGCGCATGCAGGCGGGCAGCGGGATCGACCACCTCGCGAGAAACGCAGAAGAAGAATTTCCCGTCCGATGCAGCGAGATATTCCGAGGCGACCTGCTGATTGATCTGTAACCGTCGAATCGCCTCGAGATTGCGAATGGGCAGAACGGTGAAGGGAACGCCGGTGGACACGGTCTGGATAGGAACCTCCGCGTCAATGTCTTCGATCGGGATCCCCGTGACTTCGGCGATTTTCTGCCGGTCGTGGACTTGGCCGAAGACTGGATCGGCTTGCGTCATCTCCCCGAATGTAGGCTGACCCGCAGGTTCGTCGAACGCGACCGGGATGGTTCCAACGTTGAGATCGAGTCGGATTTGGTCCGCGCCGGAATTTCCACGCAGAGCAAAGGCGGTGCCCAGCGTGGGATGTCCGGCGAACGGCAATTCCTCCTGTACGGTGAAGATGCGGACCCGAGTCCCTCGCTTGCGTTCGACCGCGGCATCACGGGGCAGGATAAATGTAGTTTCCGACAGATTCATTTCGCGGGCGATGGCCTGCATTTCTACATCGTTCAAACCGCGGCCGTCGGTGAAGACGGCAAGCGGATTGCCCTCGAGCGGGCGGGAAGTGAATACATCAAACTGGATGAAGGGAAGACGGCGCGAGGAGGAAGGCATGCGGATTGGATTCATGAACGATTCCAAAGAAGCAGCAAAGTTTTCATGGGGACGCCGCCTTCGGCTGTCCGGCGAACACACCTCGACTCTTGCTCACCGCTTGTCGAGCAGTCCGTTTGACGACCCTGCTGGCCCTGCGTATCCTAATCCCATGCGAATGTCCCCATGCCGTGCTGCTGTTGTTGTCGTGCGCCGGCCGGTGGGTAGCTGAAAGTTTCCTGCCCACCTGGCGCAATGCGGGTGGGTTTTGTTTTCCCGCCAAAGAACAACAGATTACGCCTCGCAGAGGCCAGGGCAGAGCCCAAACAAATTTCAATTCACGAGGAGAACTAAAAATGAGCACCGCAACCTTGACCCCAGCCGACACAAACCGGATTCCGCGCATCAACGAAACCGCTCCCGACTTCACTGCCGAGACAACGCAGGGCACGATTCGCTTCCATGAATGGATCGGGGACGGATGGGCGATTCTGTTTTCGCATCCGAAGGACTTCACGCCCGTATGCACCACCGAACTCGGATACATGGCGGGCTTACAGCCGGAATTTGCTAAGCGCAACACCAAAATCATTGGCCTGAGCGTGGATCCGGTGAGCAATCACAGCAAGTGGGCAGCGGACATTGAGGAGACTCAAGGTCACAAGGTGAATTATCCGATGATCGGCGACCCGAAGCTGGAAATCGCCAAGCTTTATGGCATGTTGCCGGCCGACAGCGGTGCCACTTCTGAGGGCCGCACCGCCGCCGACAACGCCACCGTGCGTACGGTTTTCGTGATCGGGCCGGACAAGAAGATCAAGCTGCAGCTCAGTTATCCGATGACGACTGGCCGCAACTTCGACGAAGTGCTGCGCGTGCTGGATTCGATGCAGCTCACTGCCAAGCACAAGGTAGCTACGCCGGTGAACTGGAAGCAGGGCGACGATGTCATCATCATTCCCGCCGTTTCGAACGAAGAGGCGCAGCAGAAATACCCCGAGGGATGGAAGACGCTGAAGCCGTATTTGCGCGTCGTCAAGCAGCCGAAGTAAAGGCGGTCCTGTGCAGCTCGCTGACTCCTTATCAAACAGGAGGACTAGGGCGTGGTACTCCAGGATTTTGATTTCTACTTCCACCCATGAGCTGCGCAACGTCGGATTCTGCGATGTGCAGGAGACGGAGACGACCTTGCCCAAGATGTGGGCCGGGTCAGCGGATCTTTGGGAGTATCAGCAGGAAGTCAGTACGCTCTACGTCCTCTATTCGAAGCTATCCCCGCAGCGTTGCGCTCAAGAGTTGCTGCCACGGTTGCTGCGGGACTCGCCCAGTTCAAAGATGGAGACCGGTTGAGCGTTCCTGTCCAAGTAGTTGTGGCGACGGGCGAGAAGCCGTTCTCCTTGGAATCCAGCCCATCCAGTTAGGCGTGCTTCTCCGCGGGGACGCGATCTTCCGGCGCCGGCAGCGCCGGAAAATCCGTAAACGGTTCCGACTGATACCAATATCCAACTGAATAGAAGCAGTCTGCGCGGTCGTTGGCGTGGCCGTGCTCGATGGTGTGCTTGAGCGATTTCTGAAACGTGATCGGATTGTCGGCGTGCCAGCGGTACAGGCAGTAACGGCCGCCTTCGCGCTCGGCTGACCCAATCATGGGCGCGCCGTTATAGAGGTGTGCAAACGGCGTGGCCCCGTTCTTACCGCCAAAGTCCCATGCGCCGCAGAAGTAATCTTCTGAGCCGGTGCCATTGATCACCGGCATGGCGTCGTTGTCCACGAAAATCATCTCGTCGCCTTCGCCCATCCAGTTGTCGGAATTCTGCAGGACCCCAAGCGTGACCCCCATCAGATGGCCGCGTCCGTTGGTTTCCAGAAAAACGTAATTGTTTTTGCCGTCGAGATTGCGTTTGTCGTTGTCGGAGGCAAACTGCTGTGCGCGGTTGGGTGTGGCCTGTCGGTATTGGGCGTGGAAATACAGACTCTCGGCGGGAAGAGCGGAGACGAGTTGATAGTCAATGTTGTAATAGAAAGCATTCACCGGTTGCACGCCCTGGTTGGTTACGGTGATTCGAGCCGACCGCCGAAAGGGCATGGCGAAGTAGCAGTTCAGCGCCTTCACCGAAGAGCAATTCAGGAACGCCGACTGATACACAAAATACTCCGCCAGGTTCAATCCAAAGAAGTCGCCGACCGGAACTTCGACGCTGGGTTTGGGATTGCCGTCCCAGTAGATGCGCAGAACATTCTCTTTCAGGTGCGATGGCGACGGGGCAGCGATGGTGAACCAGATGTGGGTGATTACTCCCGGGCCGTCGCCCTGGAAAACCTCGAGAGTACCGCCGGCGGGAATAGGGCGGGCATCGGCATTCCCACCGCTGCGGTCGTAGCTCGATTGCTTCAGCGAACGGTAGTCGTGGGCCAGGGCATAGCGCGGCAAACTCAGATTGCTGGCACTCGGTTCCGGATGAACGCGCGGCGTTTGCGCTTGGGCAGCGGCGCTGCCGAATACACCTGCCGCCAGCGAACCGAGGAAATCTCTGCGGAATATCTTTGAGTTGAACATGCGCCTCACGCAAGAAAAATTGTCCAGGAAAACACTGAAACACCGGAGCATCGCACCGTAGCGCAAACCGGGGCGCGAGTCAATCGGCGGGAGACCTGTGTGCGGCGCAAGTTGAAATCTCTCTATCTACACATGGCGTCATCCTGAGCTTGCGAAGGATCCGGCGTGGAGTCGGCACGCTCTGGTTCCAGGCAGCTATACCGTCCCACGCGAGATCCCCTCGCCCCGCTGGTGAAAGCACGAGGACTTCGGGATGACGTTTAGGACAGGGTTCAAAAGGAGCCACTGCGGGGAACCTGTTAGTCTGAGAAACCGCGCAAACTAAAGAGAGCAGGGGAAGCGCATGGCGTCCGGTGATGCTCCCGGTCTTCAAATTTGTTAGACCGCGATGCTTCTACCTGTTCTCAGCTGTTTAGCCGCATGTTATTTGCTGTTTATTCGCTAGTTTTGCTGACGTTTGCAGGCTATCGTGCAGTGAATGTGCAGCTACTGCACACGGGAGTTGTGCAGTAAAACATCCCACGGTCTTGATCCGGGCGTTGTCACCGGTCTAAGACCTGCTCCGCGCATCATTGCCACAGAAATACTTTTCCGAGCCTGTAATTTTTTCCGCGCGCTGCACCGAGACAGCTTAGATCGCATTTTTGAAATTAGATTTTTTCTCGGATTGCGTCTGGAATACTTTTGGATTCCGCGTCAATTGACGGCGCTACTTTCTCACGTTAGATTGTGAAGGTTGGCAAGCAATTACCAGCAAGTAGAAGCCCCTCCGAAGTGGCGCTGAGTCAACAGGCGGAACCGGTACGGATAGGTAAGCCGAAGACCTGTTGGGTGACGATTCGGAGCAACAAACACGAGTAGTACAACCATTCGCCGTCAGTATTTGAGGCTAGGTTCCCCGGACAACATAGACACCGGACAACAGGAACCGGCGGGCAGCCCGACCGTGGCAGCGTAACGTCCTACGGGGCGAGCGCTAGAACGGGGCAGCGGTGCAAGGCCGCTGTTGAGGGACGCCCGTGGCTGCCACACATTCAGCAACAGCACAAGAATCCACACAGTACAACTCTGTCGCGCCTGAACCGGATCAGTTTCTCACGTTAGCGGAGTTATCCGCGCTGCTCAAAGTAGAACCGTGCTCCATCTACAACGCGCGTCGTGCGGGTAATGACGATCCAATCCCGGCAGTTTCTGTAGGGCGCTTCCTTCGCTTCAGAAAATCCGCCGTTCTGGAATGGTTTGCAAGGCAGGAAGCGACGACGATCACCCACCGTCCCTTCAAACCACGAAGACAAGCAAGGAAATTACGGCAGGCAGCCAAAGCCGCGTAAACGCGCGAAACGTCCCCGGCGCGTAGAGAAAGATGGGGCCACAGCCAATAAAAGGATTCGACATGACAAACAATGAAGTGCTTGAAAGATACCGCGCTCTCCGCGAGCTGACGCTACAAGAGAACGTCATAACGAAGCGCGCGCAACATCAACTTATTTCTAGCCTGCCGGACGCGCAGCTAATCGAGTTAGTGTCCGATTTGAGAAGAGTCGCGAAAGAAACGGAGAGTCGAAATGCCCTGCCAAACACCTTCCGCAAGTAATCCCGCCCCAAAGTTTCCCCAAATCCCGCCAGCAGAAATCGCTCTATGGGAGCGAACATTCGCCGATTGGACGCGAGTGCGAGCTTCCCAGCCCAAACGCACGGATGATGAGTGGCTGAAAGTGGCGCACACAGACGCCTTCGCACAGGAGTGCCTCGCGGACGCCGAGCACGATATGTACGCAACGGATTGGACAAACCTAAACGCCGAAGTCCTGCCCGAACAGAAAGTACTGCTCACCGCGAACGGGGAGCCTTGCCTGCGCAGCGAAACCTTGAACGAAATTTTCGCTTACCGGGGCATCGGAAAATCGATGCTAATCGCAGGACTGATCCGTGTGCTCATCCAAGGCGGCGAGCTGCTAACGTTCAAATCCGACGGTGGCAACCGCGTCCTTTTGGTCGATGGCGAACTGCCTGCCGGTTTGCTGCAAAAACGGCTACAGCTCCATGTAGGCGAAACAGATCCCAGCGCGCTCATGGTTCGGAGTGTTGCGAACATGCCGGGGCATTGTATGCCGCCCCTGAGTGACCCCAAACAGCAAAAACTTTTCGTCGATTACATCGAACGGGCGCGACCCGATGTAATCATCTTCGACACAAGAACTGCGATTTTCAAGCACGACACCAACAATGCCGAGCAACTGCTGAGGGTCAATGACTTCCTAATCAAGCTGCGGAGCTACGGTTTTTGTGTCCTTATCACCCATCACGCGGGGAAGAACGGAACCCAGCGCGGAAGAACGGACAACGATGACGATCTCGATTTAATTATCAAATTAGACAAACGGGCGGGCTGGGAACCCGGAATGGGGCTTGAGTTCGATCTCAAGTTCGATAAAGTCCGGTACGGCGACCACGTAAGGCCTTTTGAGGCGAAGTTCGACACCAGAACGGGTTGGCAGCTCATCACCGGCGCGACGACTACATATGATCGCGTGGTCGGTGCTTTGAAGGCAGGTCGCTCAATACAGCCGTTGGCGAAAGAGCTGGGTATCGGCGTCAGCGGCGTGTTGGCAATAAAAAAACGTGCGGAAGATGCCGGGGAATGCTTCCCAGCCAACCGATCCGGCCCCAAGCGGAAAGCAGATGTCACGGACGATGGGGGCGACGATGAGTAGCGGGCTGGATTCCGCTCCCGAAGCCCCCAAATTCATTCCGAATTCATTCCGGAGGCAGAATGAATTATTTTTGCCTGCCGTAAACCCCGAGAAATCAGGGGTTTGCGAGCAGCGAAAAATACTGGAATTCATTCCGCCTTATATACAGAATGAATTAATTCCCCAGACCGCTGTCTATACCCCGCTCCCTCAAGAATCGGGAGCTGGGGTTATAGCAGGCGGCAACAGCGATTTTACCCAGAATGATTTCCAAACCAACACTCCGATCCTGAAGCCGTCCGAGGCTGTTAACCGCGTCCGCGAAAAGCTGGTGTCTCAAGCCATTCTAGAAACCCAATTTGGTGCTCGTGGCAGCTTTGGCCGCGCCCCGTCAATCGCGCCATCGGCAGTAAATGCGCCCATCGCACCTTATTCCGGAATCGCAGCGAAAGGCAAACCACGCATGCAGCGGTATCGCGAGGACTGGAATAACGACACGAGTCTTTTGCATGAAGTGCAGAACGCCGTGGCTGGCGTCGAGCGCCGAATGGATGAAGAAGCGATCGCGTGGACGATGAGGCGCGAGGGATTCGGATATAGCTTGATGGGCAAACCCGCCGTTACTGTTCCGATCGCGCCAGGGGTCACGTTCACCGGCAGCCGGGATTCTGTACGGCAAGCGCCCGAGATGCCGACGAAACGGGAATTACAGCGCCGCCTTTCAAAACGTCAACGCCAGATCGTCCGCGCTTTCGAGCTGTGGCAAGCCGGTTTGAAGTGGGATGAGATCGCCGGGGCAATGCGAGTCCCGAGAGCGATGATGCGCACGTGGAGAAACGAAATCGCGAAACTAGTGGGCGAGTACGAGCTGGCGCGCACTAAAGACGCTCCACGCGATCCTGACACGAAACGCTTCGCTCGTGTTGTCGGTCGCCAGCGCGTCATCGAAAAATCGTTCGAACCAGCGTGAACATTGATCCGAACACACATCCGAACATTCTGGCATCGGCGCGCATGGCTCTATTAGTGAGAGGGCTGTTGCCAAGGCCATCCTCTCCCTGACGAACGATCTGCCATCGGCAGCCCTCACCTTGCGCGCGGTCCTGACTTCGAAAATTGGCGTACTTTCGCTTTATATTCGCCATTTACCAGCGTTTGACAGCCGAATTGTGCAGCGAATCGTGCAGTAAACAAAGACTAAGTCACTTTGTTTCAATGTTCTGTCCACGGTTCCTGTAACCGGAAGCGTGTTGACAGCATCCCCCAGCAAAGAACGTATTGGACGTAAACAGTATGAAACAAATGACGTTAGCGAATGTACCCATGCTGTTCCAGCCAACGCTGTATCGATGCCAGAGCAGCGTATCAGCGTTATGGAAGCAAGGCTGCAAAGCGTTTAGAATGCTAGGGATAGGGTAGCTTCTGGGTAGATGTTCGGGGTGGCCATGCCCCCCAGGTTCTCGCTGCTGGCGGCTTGGCCTGATGGAAATTCGGAAACATTTTTTCCCCGGTAATCGGGGGTTAATTCGGCCTTAATTTCCTAGCCCCAGCGGGAGTCGTTTCCCGCTCGGCAACTGTACGCATAACCCGTAAATTAGCTCGTCTTGCGGGGGCTGGGTTTCTTCGGAATTAGATCACGAAGACGCCTTAGCCCCTCGACGTTCTTAGCGTGTTTCTTCAATTCCTTGTTCTCTATCAACTCCATCTTGTGATTAAGCACCAATAGGCGATCAAGTGCTTTGAAGCCTGTTTTTTCCATAAGGACACCCCCCGCGACCAGTCTATCAAAAGGGGAAAAAACCTGGGGACGACATCGACGAGGGCAGAAAGGGCCATATGGCACGAAAAGCGAAACGCCAGAAAATCTACGAGGCCGTAATCAACGATCCGGCCAGCACTCCCCAGGAAAAAATGAAGGCACAGATCGCTCTGGACAATTACCAGAAGCAGCGCAGGAACATGCGGAACCATACAAAGGCTAAAGAGCTTCTCGGGCTAGGGGCGAAGGATCGCGTGAAAAGCCTGTTCCCAGAAGGCAGTCGGCCAGCCGGAGCTTATGTCTGCCACGATCCGGATATGCGACTGGTCTATGCCATCGAAGCCAACGAGACTAACCCGCCGACTTTGCCCGCCGTCCTTCCCCCTTTGACCGCCAAAGAACTGGCCGAAGGCAAGCGACTGAGGGAAGACTCGGACAAGAAGAAGGCGATCCTCGCAGCGCAAAAACTAGTGTCATAACTAGCGGCGCGAGTCATTTCAGACAGCTTAAAAAACTAAGCGCACTAGTTCTAGTGCCTTTCAAATTCAAGTTCCACAAATCCCCGCCGGACGATCATCCGGCAACAATCAGGAGACAACATGCCAGAAGCACGCCGAGACGAACAAGGTCGGTTCACGAAAGACGAAAACGAAAACACGGGTTTCAGAGGCCCACTTACAGGCGAGATTTATCCCACACGCGAAGCTAGAGATCACTACGAATATGTCGCTGCCCAACGCCTAGCGAACGATCCCCTAGACGATCCCTTCAACCCGAACTACCAAGGGCCGACCAGCGACGACATCAAGGCGGCACATCAGCTCGTGCTGGACTCGCAGCAGGACAAAGCCAAAGACCTAGTTGACCAGAGAAGCGCTCAGGTGTTCTTAGAACTTAACGAGTGGTTCGTCCCTTGCGCTCAGAACGCGGCCATAATGCAGACCGTGTGCGAGGCTCGCGGTTTGACTGACGAGGCGATCACTGTAGAACAGCTCGAAGAGATCGCGGGCACATTGGCCGATCGCGGCTTGCTGAAAGTGAACAGTGAAGCAATGGCGACCCAGCGCAAGACTGAGGTTCGCGAACAGGCCGACGAAATCCGAAGCGCTCGTAAGTCATCCGGCATTTCCCGCAGTGGCGTCTCAACGCGGTCGGTATCGCGCAGTGTCGGCAAGAGCTACAACGAAGATGATCTCTACGGCATGTCGCTGGATGATCTAAGAAGTCTCGCGATGCGGGAAGCTGGGGTCGAATAAATGTCGCCGATCACACCAGCAAAAATCTACGACGGGAGGCTGGCCATCCAGCTTCCGCGCGAATGGATGGCCGCCTTCCTCTATCTATCCGAGATTAGTCTCACCCGCCCCGAAGTCGCCGCCTTTCCAACCTACTTTCTCAGCGCCTTCGGGGGCAATCCGGACGCGCTAAAGAAAGTGCTGGAAGTCGGCCTTATCGCGCACTGGACGGCCATACACCATGCAAAAACAGAAGGCGACCGATCCATCGCGAACGCGATTATTTATCTTAACAATCAGCTCGCAGAAATGATCGAGAGAAGCGAGCTGCCGACGTATGCCGAGACGCCTTCCCAAGCGCCAAGCACAAATCCCGAGTCAGCGCCGTTCAAAAAAGCAGAAGCAAAGCAACCGAAACCGACGCGAAAGTTTGACAGAAAAATTCAGTTCGTAAAGCCGGGAACATCTCGGCAGGAGAGTTAAATGTCCGACAACGACAGCCTTTCGACACCACTACAAAACTCCACGTCGCCCGACGCGGTGAACGCGCAATCCTCGCCCGCGCCACAACCCGCGCAGCCCTCGCAACCTTCACTCGCCCAGACTACTCAGACGCTGAGCGGATCAGCCCAGCCCTCACAGCAGCCCGCGCAGCCTCAGCAGCCCGCGCAGCAAAGCGTCGATAGCAACGCCGCAGCGGACACAAGACCCAGAACTGGGATGTTCGCGAGAGTGTTATACGGTGCATTACACGGCCTCGCAAATCACGGCATCCCAGGAGCTATTGAAGGGGCGATATCGCCGAATACTGCCAACACTGAGTTTCAGCAACGCCAGCAAATGAACGTGGACGCTGCGACTATGAGCAAAGCCCGCGCATCGATGGCAGTCCTTAACGTGTTGGGCGAACATCAGCGGATTGATCAGCAAGACGAAGCCTTCAAGCAAAGCATGTCAGACCATAATACGGACAAGATGCTTCAATGGGCTCAGCAGTACGGCGTTACGCCAACCCACATGATCGATGACCACGCGGTAGGAGCAACCGGCGCAGCGCAAGATATCGTAAACTCCGGCCACACTCCGTTAGTCCTGCATGCTCCAGCGCCAGACGGCGCTCACGGCCAGCTCTATGTGTACGATCTGACCAACCTCACCCAGACAGCCGCGAAAGCCGGTCAGATACCGACGTTCGCGAAAGATGGTCTTGGCCTACTCGGGGATAAAACCGACGACGCTGCCTTCCGCCAGATGTCGCCCCAGCAGAAAGAAGCGTTGATCCAGAAAGGCGCGACAGGAATTGACTACGTCCCCGCAGCCTCGGCTGGGGAGATTGCCCAGCAGATGGCCGACGTTGCATCTCGCAAGCGCCTATACATCGTGGCTCACGGTAATGACAGTGATGTGCAATCCCAGCTCGATCATTTTGACCGTGAGACTTCGAACCTGAAGAGTGCATACAATACCGCGCGTCAGAACGAAGCCACAAATGCGAAGACGGCGGCACAGCAAGCCGGGGAGAAGGCGGGCGCGATCGCGTCGGCAACTGGCGAACAGCAAAAGAATATTGCCGAAGCCAACAAAGCCAATCAAGAGGCGATCAGCACTAGCGCGCTTTCAACTCCCGATTCGCTGGGTTTCACTCCGAACATCGCGCAAGTAGGCGGCGCGAAGAATTACGAATCAATCGCGAAGTCGTTCAAGAAAAATGCTGACGACCTTGCACAAACCGATCAGATGTATTCGCAGTTCCAGAGTGTGATGAAGGACGTTAACTCCGGTAAAGATATTACCGGCGCGCAATCCGTGGTCACCCTGTTTAACTCCATTGGCCTATCAGCCGAACCGCTAAAGGGCAAAGGATTCCGCATTAACAATGCGACCGTCGAGGAACACGCGAACGCTCGTGGTCTGGGTGAAGGCCTGTACCAAAAGCTGCTCCGCGTGAAAGACGGCGACGTAATCACACCCCAACAGATTAAGGACTACGCGTCAATCGCGCAGCAGTCTTGGATTCAAAAGCATGTGGCCATCGCGACCGAGGCGCATAACGCAGGAGTGAATGCGGACTTCGCACTCCCTTCTGGAAACGGCCAATCTCTCGACAAAGACACCGCAAAAATATTCCTTGCTTTGACGGGCGGAGACGCGAATAAGGCAATCGCTGCCGCGCAGAAGAAAGGATGGCAGTAAATGTCTGACATGCAAAGCGTATTCGCGCAAGCATCACGGGAAATGCAGGGCGGGCAGGGCGGAAGCTCTGCTCCCTCTGCTCCCTCTTCCAATATGGCCAGCGTCATGCAACAAGCCGCGCAGGAATCACAGCCATCGCGGCAGCAGGGCGCATCCGTGGACGATTCACCTTCGCTTCTCTCTCGCGTTGGGCAGGCTGGCAGCGATCTTCTACAAGGTTTTGGTGAAGGGGCATTACAGACCGTCGCAGGTACGGGCAACTTAATCCGCAAAGGCGCGAATGCCGTCAGCTCGGGGCTTGGTGACAAGATTGTGCCGCCAGTTGGCAGCGCGTCACTCGAATCAATTGCCACACCGGATAACACAACTCAGCAGGTTGGCAAGACAGCCGAAGACATTGCTGAATTTATATCTGGCGACGAGGCGCTCAAGTCGCTGAGTCTTGGTGACAAGCTCTTGAAGGTGAGCAAAGTCGCGCAGGAGTACGAGAAAGCGAGTCCGTTCGTGAAAACCGCGATCGAACACGCCATGACTGCCGCTCGTGTCGGAACAGTCACCGGCGCGGAAACTACAGCGAAGACCGGCGATGTCGAGGAAGGTTTGAAGGCCGGAGCTGTTGGGGCTGTTGCTACGCCGGTAGCTGAAGGCGTGGGTGCATTGGCTGGGAAAGTCCCTGGCGCTGCGAAAGCACTGTGGAACTCAGCAACCGGCAAGGCAATCCAGAACGAGCTGCAAGACGGGATTCGCTCTGTCGCTTCTGGCGCTGCCGAAGATGCTTCCGCAGAAATTCCCGAAGGCACTTCGATCCGCACCACGTTCGAAAACCTATCCGATTCCATTCAGCAACAATCCAAAGACTTGTACGGCCAGATTGACAAGGCCACTGACGGCGAGTTCACGAATCTTCAGAACAAGATTAAGAACGTGGACTTCCAACTCAAACAGATCGCCGGTACAGACGACGCGTCAGAAGAAAGGCTGTTCAATCAGAAAGTCGCACTGAACACAAAAATGGACGAGGCGATCGAACAGGCCACAAAGAACGGTGTCGATCCCTCAGTTGCCGATGACGCGAGCGCGGCTTGGAAGAAACAAAGTGCGCTCGCCGATCTAGATAACGCGGTAAAAGGAAGCACATTCGGGAACGTCAAGAATGCGCCTGAGATTGTCGATCCGAAAAAACTAGTCTCAAGACTACAGAAACTAGACGATGCGGGGCGACTGTCCGAAGCCATCGGCGACGATCATGCCGACAGCCTCTTGCAGCAAGCGTATGACAGCGCGAAGGCCGCGAACAGCAGAGCGACTAAAGTTGCTGTCGCGAAAGGCGCTGTCAAACTCGCCGGATACGGCGAAGGCTTGAACCTTCTGGGGCATGCTCTCGGCGGTTCGAAGTAACCCCACACTAACAAGTTTCCGCGTGGGCCTTCCTCTCCTACGCGGTAGGCGCTGCCTTCGGTACCCTCTGTTCCGTTGGCAGCGCCACTTCAACACAAACCCAAAAAACAAATCAACCGAAAGGATCAATCAACAATATGAGCAAGAACAATTTCAAAGACGATAACAACGATCACGCCCGGGGTAACTGCCGAGTGGTCGAAACCAAAAACACGAATGACGACGATTTCTCAGAAGCCCCGGCTTACTTCCCACAAGCGCCGGACGATCACGGCGATCGCGAAGCCGACCTTCATAAAGCGACCAAGTAAACGAGCGAATGCATCGGGCGGGTGATTGCCGTAGCCGCGAGCAGCGCCGAAATAACAATTCAAGGAAAAGACAATGCACCCAATATTTGCAAACATGCAAAATGCTTTTAACAACATGACGCCGGAAGAAACTTCCGAGCCAAAACCCCAACCGCATCCATTCCAATCGCTCGCGGATTCGTTTGCCGACCCTGAGCAGCAAGGGCTTGGAAAAGGGAGCGAAGGCCCGCAACAGTCCCAGACTGTGACATCCTTCAGCGCCCATATGAAGCCCTGGGGCAATGAAGGGATTAAGCCGCGACGAGGAAAGCGCTAGTGAGCGCGGTAGTAGCGAGCGAGTTCATGCCCATCCCTGGCGCGGAATCCCACGAGATCAATCGCGCCGGAATCGTACGCCGTCGTGCTAATCCGGCGAGAAGCAATGGCGGGCGCAATCAATTTCGCAAGGGTTATCGTTCAAAAGCAAAACAGGACGGGCTTGTGCTCCTGACTCAGAACGGCAAGCGATTACTTTGCACGACGCGCCGTGTTCTCGTACAACGCGCCTTTGGCTCATCATGGCCAGCGGGCAATCGCGGAGAGACGAATGGCCACAGCAAATTAACCGAACGCGACGTTATCGAGATTCGCGAGAGATATGCGAGGGGCGAGTCTTTGTCGGGGCTTGCCGGAGAGTTCAAAGTTGGACGGGCGAATATCCACGCCATTGTGAACGGAAGATCATGGAAACAACTGCTGCCGGGGTCCGAATACGCCAGTCGGCATCGGCATTGCCGCGTTTAGTGTGTCATCGCGGCGTCGCTATCTCATTCAGGGCGGTGCGGTTTTCAAATCAGGAGTCGGAAACGATACTAACGGCGGTGAGAACCGCGCCGTGTTTTCCGCTTGCAGTTTAGTGCGGAGTAAACTATAAAGGCATCCCTGAAAGAGTTAGGCAGTTAATCGTTGCTCGCTACTTACCATTAACCGGGATCAAAAGGGGCCAGCCTTTTCTCCCGTGGTCTCTAGCGTAGACACGGTTTCCGTCCTTGTCCGTGTACCAAGCTCTAAAAATGAGCCGGTACCCGGCAGGGACTTTTCCATTATCCAGCAATTTCATAACTTCACCTCCTTACGGTGGCAGTGGCCACGGGCCGCTTCATGGCTTACCACTCAGCAAAGAGGCAATGGGTCTCTCAGGGACGCCTGATCGCATAATTGCAAGGAATCAGGAACTCTGGAAGTGGCAAGTTAATAAACATCACCCCGGCCCTCCACAGTTTTTGCACAGTTTCTCGCACAGCGTACGGTAATTTCGGACGGAGCGTACGGTGTGAGAAAGAAAAAACGGGAAGGCTGGCACTCAGCACTTCCCGTTACCGATATTGGTGCCCCGCAGTTCTGTTCAAAAATCGCAGCGTGGAGGGGCGTCCCAAAGTTTACACTATTCGCCATCTGTTCGCCGACCGTGTTTTCTGCCAAAATTCCTGAGTAATGGATGCTATTTCCACAAAGAGCACCTGTTTTGCTAACAATTCACAGACGCACTTGTGGAACAGTGAAGAAGGGAACACTCATGCCAGGACAGCCGTCACCCATCTATCTCGATGAACTCCAGCAGCACGATTACGGGCACATTGCCGAGCGCAACGGCTTGGAAACGATTCGGAGAAGGCGAAGGCTCATTGCGTTCGGATGGTATGGAGGCAAGTTTAGTCATCTCGATTGGCTTCTTCCACTGCTTCCAGAGTGCCATCACTATTGTGAACCGTTCGGTGGTTCCGCTGCTGTGCTCGTAAATCGAGCACCTTCACCGGTTGAAACCTACAACGACATTGACGGCGAAGTTTCAAACTTCTTTCGTGTCCTGCGAGAGAACGGGAACGAACTGATCCGCACCATCGGCCTAACGCCTTTCTCTCGTGAAGAATTTTTTATCGCGTGTTCCACCAACGGTCACAAGATTAGCGATCTTGAAAGATCGCGGCGCTTTTTTATCAGAGCACGCCAAGTGCGAACCGGTTTAGCGCAGACAGCAAGCATCGGACGCTGGGCGAACTGCAAAAACACTTCTCGGGCAGGGATGTCCGGCGTGGTTTCACGTTGGCTTGGCAGCGTCCACACACTTCCGGCGATCGCCGAACGATTGTTGCGTGTTCAAATCGAGAACCGTCCGGCGCTGAAAGTGATTCGGCTCTACGACAGCAAGCAGACGCTTTTCTATTGCGATCCGCCCTACCCGCATTCGTCCCGCAACGACAACAAAGCGTACGGAAATGAAATGACTGACGATGAGCATCAGCGTCTCGCTTCTGTTTTGCGTCGCGTCAAGGGGAAAGTCGCCGTATCCGGCTATCGCTGCGACTTGATGGACAGTCTATACAAAGATTTTCACCGGCACGATGCCAGTGCAAAGATGTGCCATTCCGTGAAGAGCGTACTCTCGATGAGGCGGTAGTTAACCCATTTCTACACGAGAAACGAATCCCAGCATCTCGCGGCCCATTTCTCTCAGCCTTCCGGCGTTCAGTCCCTTTCCTACCAGCCACAAGAGCGGGACTGCGTGACAAGGTTGGCTTCGACGCGCTGCTTGTAATCATTGACTACATCAATGATGCCGAAACCGATGAGGAATTGCTTGCAGTGCTCCGGTACGCACTCTACCGATTTTTCGAACTACGACACGCTTCCGACGTACCACTCACGAAGTTGCAACGCATCAGTTTGGAACAATACGACGCTTTAATTGAAGGACTGCTTGCAACTCCAAGCGGCGGGCGCTTTCCGGTCATGCTCGTTGAAGCCGCGTTTACGGCGATCCGCGAAGCGTTCGGACTCGAATGGACGATTGAGGTTCAAGGCATCAATGTCGCTGATCGTCCCGCTGGTGCTGGCGGCGATATTACGATTCGCAAAGGCGAGTCAGTTCTATTGGCGGCGGAGATTACTGAACGTCCCGTTGAACGTGATCGCGTAATCGCAACTTTCCAGACAAAGATCGCGCCACAAGGGATTGAAGATTACTTATTTTTCATCCGAGAAGGCGTGGCGGAAGACGTGATGCGCCAAGCGAGACAATACTTTGCTCAGGGCCACGAGATCAATTTTCTTAATTTGCGAAATTGGTTGGTGACGATTCTCGCGACGATAGGAACTTCAGGGAGAGCGGCTTTTAATCACGTATTGGTTGAAAAACTTGAAGCCGCGGACACTCCTGCCACATTGAAAGTTGTGTGGAACGAGCTGATAGCGCGGATCACCACGGCATGAAAATCACAGAAAACAAAAAGCAGTCTGTTCAGGAAAGTGATGAAGGACAGCGGCTTTGGCCCCTTCGGTAAAAAAGCACCGCCCCCAGGAATAAGGCGTCCCGAATCTTGCGCCTTCTCCCCTTGGCGGTGCCTGTGTAAAGATTAACCCCTGTTAACCCCGAACGCGCTTGATCTTTACGAGTCTGCTATTGCTATTTTTCGACTTCCAGATTGTGACGATGCGAACGAGTGTTGTTTTCATTGTGTTCTCCCCTTTAAGTTCCTACCACGGAACAGGAAAGAAGTTTTAGCAGGACAGTGACGGCTATGCTCCGGTCTTCTCCTCTAACGCCTTTGTAACCGCGCCTTCTACCAGTTTCGCGCCGTCCAGTAACGCGGCAGGAATGGCCTTAAGATAGTGCTTCGCTGTAACTGCCGATCCTGGCCTATGCCGGAGTAGTTGCTGCGAGGCGAGAGCGTTGCCGGTAAGTTGCAGAAGCATTGTTGCTGCCCCACGGCGGCCAGCGTAAAGACCTTTCCACTTCAGCCCCGCGTTAAGAACTGCTGGCCTTATCTTCGTTCTGACCCAATCGCGCAAGTCGGTAGGATTGCCGTTGCTGTTCTCGAACACCCATCCTTTCGTTGGATTGCCGCGCTGTTCACGCCACAGTTCTAGAGGCATTGCGATCGGGATCATGAGCGGGAGAGGCTGTTCCGCCTCATCGGTCTTTAGGCCGGTAACGTTGGCCTGTTTGTCGATTGCGCGCCGAACGTGGACGTGGGCGACTTCAATGCTCCAATCGTCGGCCTCGCAGATGTCGCAACCGTCGCTCGATTGATTCGTGAAGTCTTCCCACTTCAACCCGCGAATCTCCGAAGGACGCAAACCCCAGAAGAACGCGAGCGCCATGATTAGCTGGCATTCAACGTGATCGGACAGGGCCGCAAGAATGCCCAGCGCCTCTTGCAGCGAATAGTGACCGGTTTTCGCGGGCCTCGCCGTCTTACACAGCGCTTGCGCTCCGCTGATCGGATTGCGCTCGATATAGCCCTTGCTCAAGGCGTGGCTGAAGATGCCGGACATGAGACTGCGAATGTGCTGGATCGTGTTTCGCCCCTGCGTCCTAGCGAGATTCGTTAGGAAATCTGTCGCTGTTTCCGTCTCATACTTTCGCAGCTCCGCGCTCCCGAAGTGATCTTTGAGATGCTGCGCCCATATTTGCCCGTATCCCGCAACAGTCGAAGGCCGGAGGTTTGGTTCGCCCACTTTCGGGTTGATATCATTGGCCCACGGTAGATAAACGCCTTCCCAGAACTCGGCAACCGTGAGATCCTTCTGAACTGATCCGCGCGCGCCATTGACCCTCAGCATAAACTCGTCGCGAATTTCTTTTACGGCTTTGCACTTTGCACTGTTGTGGGTTGAATCTCGCTTGCAGAGAAATTCCGAACGCTGCACACGGCGCTCGTCAGCGTGTTTCTCTTTGCAGGTACATGAACCGCTGCCGCTGCAATTTGCCCAATACCTAACGTAGAATCGATCCGATGCTTCGTAAATGCTGCCCGTCTGATGCCGTTCCCGTTGCGCCTTTCGCATGGCCTTCCTCCCCATGCGAGAATCTTACAGTGCAGCTACTGTGCAGTCAAGTAACCTCGCCACAAACTAATAAGCTGTTTATTATGAACATAATGGAAGCGCATGGCGTCCGGTGATGCTCCCGGTCTTCAAAACCGGCGGGCGGCGTCTTTCGGCGTCGCCGGTGGGTTCGACTCCCACTCGCTTCCGCCACTTTTCAACTACTTACAGACACGCAAATCAGTTACAAATCACTTCGGTTTCCTCGAGGGCCATCCGCACCACCTTCGAATGGGCCACGTGCATCTCGTTCGTGACCACAGCGCCATACACGTTCATGGTGGTGCGGATGTCACCGTGACGCATCAGCTTCTGCTGCACCGCGACCGAGGTTCCGGCGGCATCGAGCCATGAGCGATACGTGTGCCTCATGGTGTGAGTGCCGAGCCCGCTGATTCCCGCATCCTTACCGGCTTGCACGAATTTGCGCAGCACGGTGTCAAAGGACCAGGGCAGTCTGCCGAGCTGTGCCGGGGACGCAAACACCCAATCCTCGTTGGCCGAGAACTGAGTTGTTTGTTTCCACAACTTGAGCAAGTTCAGCATCTGTCCGTCTATGGTCATCTTGTCTCTCGAGTAAGCTGTCTTCACCTCATCCACCCGTTGCTTGACAATTCCACGTTGGATGCTGAGTTTACTGTTGAGCCAATCTACGTCCGACCATTTGAGGGCCAAACACTCAGAGATGCGAAGCCCAAAGCAAACGCACACCAGAGAGATTGTGCGGAATGGATCTTCCAGCCCCCGCAAAAACCCCCTGAACTCGTCCACCGTAAGACTCCTCGGTTGCCGGATACGCTTTGAAGAGCCTCTTACCGTAACCAGCGAAATTGGATTCGCTTGCACGGGCACGAACCCACTCCACATGGCGTAGTCCCAGATTATGTGCAGCAGCCCCCGAATATGACCCCTGCTCTTGGGAGACAAATCCAGGGATGACAACCAAATCTCAGCCGGCCGAGGCTGCAACGCAGTGATCGGCAATTCGCCCCATCGCGGCAAGATGTGATTCCTCAGCCACACTTCGTAACCCCGTCTCGTGCTGTACCTAGAAGGCATCTTCTCAGCTCGGTATTGCTCCACCAGGGCTTTGACCGTCGGAGCCGAGGTGGGTGGTTGAAACCTCAACTCCATCCTCAGCACCTTTGCCAGCCAAGCGGATTGCATCATGGGGCGAACAAATAGCGAATATGGTAAATTGGCCTGGTGCCTCTCAAAGCCTGCACTGTCGTTGTCCACGATTTGAACGGCACCGCGCATTCGCTCGACGTGACGGCCGAGACTCTCTACGAAGCAGTTGCCCAGGCTATCGCCTCGGTGCACGGTCACGAGTGGGTTGGCGACATAGGAAAAGGGCTGACTACTGTCACCGTGAAGGTCCGCAATCCCGAGGTCACTCATGTCGTCAAGATTCAGGATTTTGAAAACTGGCTGAGCCGGGGGTGCAAGAGCCCGGCAGACACTGCTCTGAAAGCGAGGCTTCGGAAGATGCTCGGTATGGGTAAGTAATGAGGAGACGATCAAAATGCAGTGGGCCGGAGCCTTGCGGCGGGCGCTTCCCTCCACCCCGCGTGCGCGCACAACCGGAAATTTCAGTGCATTCACCCATGACGGTTGCGCGGTGCGGACTTATTCTCAAATCTTACGTGCGAGACGCACAGTCACGCCTTGCCAGACGATTCTGTGCGATAATGGCGCCCGATCAGCTGATCTGATTGAAATGTCGCCCAAGAACCCGGAGGCTCAAGCATCATGATGCGACTATTGTTCCTGTGCATCGCGTTGAGTGCTCTTGCTCAATCTCTAGCCGGCCAAAAGTGTCCTGTTCAGCCTGCAGCTCAGCCATTTCAACAAGAAGTTCCAGGACCGAACGACCATTTTGAATGGTATTCAGCCTATGCTCCCGATCCAGCTCCAGGAAACGGGAACGACTTCGATCGTCACGTTCGAAATCTTGGTGAAAAGTTACTCAAGTACGATTGGCATGTGGGAAGGATGTACAACTTCGCTCTTCCCGCCGGGCAATCGGACAGTCTTTGTGTCAACTACGGACGCGCAAACTCGGCACGAGGACCACTTCATCATGGACGGATGAATGAGAGGAGCCCGACGAGCGTTTGGGAGGGGGAAGACGAACCGTCCGCCAACGATATCATCAGCCGGTTTATCTTCTTTTTCTCTGACAAGGGCGGAGATCCAGAAGTAAGTTTGGTCTTGGAATCAAGTTTCGACGGAAAGGGTTATAGCTACTCGCTGAAAAACACGAGTAAGGAGACAGTCCGGGTGTCTTGGCAAACTGACGGTACGGTTGACCTGTTTCAGAAACTCCAGAAGGAGATACCCTCAACATCTGTAGCCGTGGAAATCGGGAAGAGAAGCGAATCAACGATCGCAGAGCAGATCAAGCAAGGAAGGACAATTGAGCCAGGACAGACAATTCCTTTCCGCGTAGTATCGATAGCTGCTCCGAAAGCGATTTCGACAAACCTTGACATTGGTTCCCTGGATGGGCGCCCTCTTGCCGGCGCGATCCTTTTTATTCTTGTACCGGAACACTGAGAATGCCTGGAATCGGAAAAACTCTCAAGGATGTCCGTGCAGTGTACGGTGCAATTCCAACCGCGTGCGGAGTCTTGAATAATCTTGTGTTCCCGGTGATTCCCATCACCCCGCTTCTTCGGGGCTTGGCGGTTCTTATCCTCCTCGTTTCATGTACGCTCGCCGTTCTATGGGCCTTGTCGTTTTCTAATGATGTGCCGAAAGACCCGGCGGGGAACGCCAGACTTCGCAAGTACTCGCTTGTAATATCAGTTTTCGGAGTCGCACTGCTTGTTGGATATTTCGCTTTTGCGACATATTTCAATCAGCACGATGTGCAGAACTTAGTGTTGAACGGGGTTGTCGACGCCGTGCAAGCCACATTGTTTGCGTCTCCCTGGACTTTGTGGAGTGCCTCGTTAGTGTTGATGGTGCCCCGAAAATAGTGCATGGCCAACGCCCGGACTGACTATATACTTGTCTTGGTTCATAACGGCGCTCCTTTTCGGTAAGTGGTGGTCCCAACAATTCACAACCTACCGTTCAAGAATGACTGGCATGCGGTCGTGGACGGCTAGGCCACAGCGTTTGGGGTCGTGGTCAGAATCGAGCAGGTCTCTAACGCGTTGCAAACCTCAAAAAGCCGGACCCGCAGGCGTCCGGGGCCATAATAACGTAGGCGCATGAACCCGGCGACTGGAGTTCCGAGTCGAGGTCGCCCCGTGGCGAGCGCAGAATTCCTAAAGGATCAGGTCCGATCAGAATCGCAGCCTATGTAACTGTCGGCTTGAAGATCATTCCCTGACTGGTTTTGCCGTTCATGACCACGGGGAGCGGTGATTCAAAATGTAGATGGCGAACGCAGCCCTCTACTTCCAGGACGGGCTGCGACCTCAGCCACTGCCAGTCCACGAATCCCTCTCCGGCGTCAGGATTCACCGTGAAGTACCCGACCTGAAAGGCCGTAAGATTCTGGAAGAAATGGCTGCCTTGTGATGGCGTCACGCGAAGGTCACGGAGTCCCGCCTCTACGATCACCCGGGCTCCGGAGATTTGATCCCATGTGACCGGGATTCCGAGCCATGGGTCGTTCGACCCCCAACGACCCACCCCGATGAGCAGATATGGTGTGTTGTTCTCGCTCAGCTTCCCGTTGAAGTAGGTGATACCTTGGGCCGCTTCCTGGCTGCGCGAGCGTTCACACAGATCGGAGTCGACTACCACCCCGTCGCGCAAGTCTTCGATACGGCCATTCCCCAGCACCTTTGAACTATGACAGACGAGCGTGGCCGGATCCACATTCTCGATCCGCAGTTCTTCGCCTTCACGCGACAACACCAGCGGACGTATCTGGAGAAATCCAAAATTGGCGGTTTCTTCCGGGCGGCGAGGCAACTGGACCGCGAACTCGATTTCCACCGGGCGCCCGAGCGCGTCTTCCCCGATGCTCATGAGCTGATCAAGCATTGCGGCCAGCGGGAAGACGGCATGCTTGAGAATCTGGGCAAAGCTCACGATGCGGACGCCGGGCCGGCTGAGTCCGTCATAGACCGCGTGGTCGTCCACAGAATACGTAGAACCCAGCAAGTTGAGTGTTCCATCCGCCTCCGCCGCATCCAGTCCAAATTGCACCTCTCGCAGCTCGCTGGACGAATCGTTTTCGCGCTCCACGTGATCAAGATTCAGTGCCCAGAATTCAGACTGAGAGTTCGCGAGCATGTCCTCCACCGCTGAAAACTGCATAAGATGTTTTGGATGCCGCGGACAAAACCGCAGGCATTTTCCGCCGCCCACGACCTCACGCCCCAGGCCCAGAGCCACTGCGGCAATACCGTCCTCGAAGCCCAAAGGCGGGACGGGATACAAGTTTCGTGACCGCACCACCCCTGAAAAGTCAGGATAAAACCGTGTGCCATGCGTCGCGCCGACCACCTGCTGAAGGATGACTGCCATCTTCTCCTCTTCCAGGCGGTAGGGCGTAGCTCTTACGTAAGCCTTCGCATGCGAGCTGAAGGTCGAGGCGTAAACGCGTTTTATCGCTTCTATGAGCTGCTGCAGACGGAGCAACAGGTCGGCGTGTTGGTTGGTCAACATGAAGGTTTCGTACACGGCCGTGAAAGGCAAGTACTGCGAATCCTCCAGCAAGCTGGAAGAACGCACCGCCAACGGGTACCGGACTTCTGCCAGAAACGCTAGCAAGTTTTCACGGAGTGAGGCCGATAGCGGTGCTTCCTGGAACCGCCGCTCGATGTCGGCTTGATCGCAGCTGTGAATGGCAAACTCGAGAAGGTCGTTCTCGCTGACGAACTGGTCGAAGACGTCGGTGGCGATCACGACACTTGGCGGCACTGCAATCCGGACTCCATCGAAGCACTGTCCCATCCGATTTTTGTGCAGCAAGTTCCGCAGAAAAGCCAGTCCGCGCGCTTTTCCGCCCAGAGAACCCCCGCCAATCCGCAGGAAAGAACCTTCCGCCGCCTTGAAGGTCGCCGGGTTAAAATCGCCGATCAGAACCTGGCTTTGCTCGTGCCGATATTGTGCGATCGAGTCAATCAAATCGCGCCGCAGGTCCTCGTAGCTCGCGAAATCGGACACCTTACGAGGCCGCAGCTTCTGCGCCAATGCGAACTCGGTCCTCGCCATCAACCAGTGGGAGAGGTGGTTCCTCTGGGCGTGGTAAGCGATGCTCTCGGCTGGCACTTCGTGTAGTAGCTCTTCGAACGCATTCAGGTCGCTCGCCCGCGCCACCTCCGTGCGATCCGGTAAACGGAAGACGAAGTCACCAAAGGCGAATTGTTCGATTAAGGCCTGGCGTAGGTCCCCTAGAAACGTCGGCGAATGTTTCCGCAGGAACCAGCAGCCTTCGGACAGTGCGCGTGCCATGAATTCAGTGCGGCTGGACTGCAGTACGATGGGAACATCCGGAACCATGCTGCGGACCATGCGCGCCAGTTCGAAGCCGGCGTCCGGGCTGACCTCACCCTGCCGCGGGAATTCCACGTCCGAGACCACTCCGAATAGGTACTCTCTGAATCTCGCTACTTGCTGCGCCGCATCTTCGTAATTAGAGCAAAGCAGAATTCTCGGCCTCGCCCGCATTCGTACCAGCTTATGGGCCACGTTCATTCCCTCTCGAATGACGCGACGTGACTGAGTAATCAGCTCGGTATAAATCATCGGAAGAAATGAGGAGTAATAGCGGATGTTGTCCTCCACCACAAGCACGACCGGAACGCCCATGGCTTCTGTGTCGTGGAACACATTGCGCTTGTCCTCGATGTACTTAATGATCGCGATCAGAATTCGTGCATTCCCTTGCCAAAGGAAGATTCGGTCGATATCGGTAACGGGATTGCGAGCGATGAAATCTTTGATCTTGCGGTAATCGTAGGCGAGGACCACGACAGGGATGTCCAGTCCAGACTCCTTAACCTCGTGTGCTAGTTGCGCGGCATCCATGTCTCCCACTTCAAGATTCGTGACGATCAGGTTGAATCGCGGTTGGTAGCGTGCTAGCGCTTCTTTACCGGTGGAGACCTGGGTTATGCCGGGAATCTGCTGCAGATTGAGTTCGAGTGACTCCCCGATCAGAAGCTCATTAAGCCGGCCGTCCTCGCGCAGGATGAAAGAGTCGTAAAGGCTGGATACCAGGAGAATGTCTTGCACCCGGAAGGGCATCAGACTCTCGAAGCCTTCGAACAATGTCTCCGTATCCATGAGCGGAAGTCTCGATGGTCGGCAGTTTGAATCAAAGAAACGCGGGTGGACCTTCGTCCACCCCGCATCATACTCGGCATCCTGACCCCAGGCTCAGACGAGTCCCTGGTCCAGCATCGCGTTGGCAACCTTGAGGAAGCCTGCGATGTTCGCACCGTTCACGAGATTTCCGGGAGTTCCGTAGGTCTCCGCCGTCTCGTAGCAGTTCTTGTGGATCGCAATCATGATCTTGTGCAGCCGATCATCTACCTCTTCGCGATCCCACGTCAGCCGTGCGCTGTTCTGGGCCATCTCAAGTCCAGAAGTTGCGACACCACCGGCATTCGCGGCTTTGGCTGGTCCGTACAGGCTGCCGGCATCCAGGAATATCTTGGTCGCCTCAAGTGTGCTCGGCATGTTCGCGCCTTCGGCTACGAGCTTAACGCCGTTCTTGATCAGGCTCGCTGCGTCTTTGGCGTTGACCTCGTTTTGCGTGGCGCTCGGGAACGCACAATCGGCCTTGATGTTCCACAGCGGATTGTGGTCCAGCGTGATATCCGTGGGCATGAAGACGGCCTTTTTGAATTGGGCCGCATACTCGCGAATGCGCCCCCGACGCACGTTCTTGAGCTCCATGACCCAGGCCAGCTTTTCGCGGTCGATACCGTCCGAATCGAAGATTACGCCATTCGAGTCGGACAGCGTAATTGGCTTCGCTCCCAACTCGAGCAGCTTCTCGACCGTATACTGGGAAACGTTTCCGCTCCCCGAGACCAGGCAGAGCTTGCCCTCCAGCGAGTCCTTCCGGGTCTTCAGCATCTCGGCGGCGAAATAAACGCAGCCATATCCGGTTGCTTCCGGACGAATCAGCGAACCACCCCAGTTCAGGCCCTTGCCTGTGAGCACACCGGTGAACTTATTGGCCAGGCGCTTGTACTGGCCAAACAAAAAACCGATCTCACGCCCCCCAACTCCGATATCGCCCGCGGGTACATCGGTATCGGCGCCGATGTGCCGCCACAACTCGGCCATGAAGCTCTGGCAGAAGTGCATCACTTCATTGTCGCTCTTGCCCTTTGGATCGAAATCCGAACCGCCTTTGCCGCCGCCCATCGACAGCGTGGTCAGCGAGTTCTTGAAGACTTGCTCGAATGCCAAAAATTTGAGGATTCCAAGACTCACCGATGCGTGAAAGCGCAAACCGCCCTTGTAGGGTCCGATTGCGCTGTTCATCTCAATGCGGAATCCGCGGTTGACTTGCACGTTTCCCTGATCGTCGAACCAGGGCACGCGGAACATGATTACGCGTTCCGGTTCTACAATTCGCTCCAGAATCTTCGCTGACCGGTATTCCGCATGTTTCTGCAGCACCAGTCGCAACGACTCGAGTACTTCCTGGACTGCCTGGTGAAACTCAGGTTCGGCAGGATTCTTCGACTTCACCTGGGTCATAACTTCTTCAATGTAATCTCCCGGAGGTTTGACTCCGCTCGGGTTGACAATTACGGCACTCATAGTGTTGCCCTCCAATTATAAAAGTTAAAGATTCCGCTGACGGGCCGTTTTCATGGCCACAATACAACCAGGAGTTAAGCCGGTGCTCGCAATTTCGGTTCGGCTGGGTCGAACGTACAGAATACTTCAACACGAATTTCAACATGGGTAGTGGTTTATCACTGAGAATTACGCGATTATACCGAGCGCTACGAAGAAGACGGAACAGCAGCAAAGTTAACTGCAATCAAGCACTTGGTAGTATCCAGTAAGCTGAACTTTTCTCAAGCGTCTGCGTGTAACGTACACGCGTCATCAGAATGCCTAGGACGGCAAGGCGAAAGTCTCCGATCATTATCAGCCGATGAATCCCAGAGAACATATACAGTGCAGGTATGCCGGGAACCAGCAATAGGACACCTAAGATGAGCGACCAATCGTGACCCAAGTGCATTGCCAGAACTCCCGCGGTCTGAATACAAACAAAGATCAGCCACGTTTTCAGCTTCACGCTGCTGCCCGCCTTTGCTTCATTCTTTTCCAACAGCCCAACCAATTCCTGCACAAAACAGCCCACAGCCGCGTCTTCCCGACCGGACTTTAGCACATGGTTGGCGTAATATCGCGATTACGCTCATCTTCCAATCAGTTTCAAACGCTTCCGATGTGAACCAAATCGAAAGAGGTCGAAATTTGAGCGCTAAGGTCCTTGTTAACAACACTGAAATTTGTCAGCGCGAGTCGGTTTCA
>Ga0073928_10003152_pt1 | contig 26496 bp, 28 predicted proteins | sample PaiPotPPA55metaG_FD_76969 | JGI IMG/M metagenome (GOLD analysis project Ga0073928, IMG submission 76969) | Iron sulfur acid spring bacterial and archeal communities from Banff, Canada, to study Microbial Dark Matter (Phase II) - Paint Pots PPA... ...
ACACGCAACCTCGTTCCGGGTCAGTGCGACCTCGGACACGATTGCCCGCGGTCCCGCGTTTTCGCGCCCCCTCGGTCCCCGCGCCAAGGGGGAACTATAGAACCCTTCCAAGGATTTGAACTATTATCTATTTCCCGCCTTGTGACGGGAGGAGGGCGGACGTGGCTACTGTCCTTATCGTTGAAGATGAATTCCTGGTCAGGAACGTCCTCCAGATCGAACTGGCGGAAGCGGGCTATGACGTGATACTCGCCGACAACGCCGACGCGGCCATTGCAATTCTCGAAGCCCGCGGGGACATCCATTTGGTGTTCACCGACATCAACATGCCGGGCTCGATGGACGGATTGAAGTTAGCCGCTTGCGTGCGAGACCGATGGCCACCAATTCACATCATCATTACGACGGGCAATGCTAGGCCCAGTGAGATTCCCGCAAATGCGCTCTTCATTCCGAAACCCTATGTCGGTCGCACGGTTATCGATGCCATGCGGACCTTTGAGAATATGTAGTATGGCAGTGCCAAAACGGGTGCTCATGGTCCCCCCGGTTCCACTTTTCGGGCGTGAGCTTCGGGGAACTGATTGAGTGCCGACGCTTTGACTCCGTGGAGGGGTCATGGCTCGTGTCTTGAATATGCCCTTTTTTATCCTCGCCACCGTCTACTTTATTGCGGACGGCGTCTTTTCTTACGTCACGCAACCTGTAAGCGCGTGGATTGCAAAAAAGGCACCATTCGAGCGAGCGCGAATTTGGGTGACGTCGTTACGGCCTTACCCGTCGCTGGCCCTTTTCGCCGTGCCTGTCGTTCTCCTGGAGCCGGCCAAGCCTTTCGCGGGATATTTGATAGGCACCGGTCATTTCTTCGCAGGTGCTGTTACCTTCATCATGGCGGAAGTCTTGAAGCTGACCTTCGTTGAGCGGCTGTTTCAGTTAAATCGAACGAAACTACTGTCCATCCCTGCCTTCGCGTGGGGATACAGATACTGGCGACACATCACGGACGTCGTTGAATCTATGAAAATCTGGAAGGCTTCCCGAAGGCTGGCGCACAAGACAAGACAACCCTTCCGGTGGCTTTGGCTTCGCTTAAATAATTCGCGTCGCGAGCCAGGTACGATTCGCGTCAATTCCTAATCCCCGCTGAAAGCTCCGAGATCGCCGCGCGGATAGACATTGTGAATGCGGCGATTCTTGCGGCCTTTGCGGAGGAAAGTCCTGTCTTCGCGGCAAGGCAGGACCCCCCGGCAATCAGAAAATGGCGGCGGCCCCAGCCTCTCGCTGCGGGTCCGAGGGATCGGATTCATGACCGCAGAAAGACCTCAGACGAATCAAAGGGAAAGAAGGCCGAGCGCTTGGACCGCAAACCCCTTGTCAGCAGATCCATCGGCCGCCAGAAACTGACCGGGCCGCACTGACACGACACAATTTGCCAAGGGCATGAGGCAATCTACGCTTGATGTCAGATGGCCCTTGAACTCCGCCCGTGGATTAAGTTTTTGGCCGGAATAGAATTCCGCCTGAAAAGTTAACCGGTGTGAAACACTGACTTTCTCCTCGATCCGTGCATGTGCCTCTCTTTGGGTATTGCCAGAGATTAAAAGCGCCGAGAGGGGTCAGCCTGAAAGGATGGCGGCCTGACCTAACAATACGCTATGGGGATCGACTTTACATGGCTCGACATCCCCAAGCGGCGTAATGGGTGGCGGCTTCGCTTGCACGGCGCCATCTGGGCTTGCCGCATAATGTTCATGTTAAACGCCATCCATTGAATGCCGGGCTGAGTTCTTCCTCCATCTTCCGACGGTTTGTCACCCACCAGTCTTACTTCGTCTTGGTCGGAACCAATTGAGCTGACTTTATTCGATGATCACGCTCCACTGCCTTTAATTGAGCAAGACCCCCAACGGTCAGCCGCTTTTCGTTGAACTCTCCCTTATCGATCAGGCCGTAAATATGTTGGGTGAGTATCTTTCGCGCCTGCAAAAGAACGGATTGGTCTCGAGGCTGTAGCTGTTCATAAATTGCAAGGGCACGCTCAATCGCAGCGGGGGCAACAACTTCTTCAAGTTTGCTCATGGTCTCACCTTGCAAAATCGGAAAGCAGTCCCTGGCAGCAGGACCCCGTGGGACCATTGCGTCATTTTGTGGCACCTTCGAATTTCAATGGTGCAATAGCATAATCAAGATAATCAGCGGGATCGGTATTCCGACGAGCCAAAGAAGAATCGGCATGATATGTTCCTTTCGAGTTTAGTTGTTAACGCCGCAGTGCTTTTTTGCCCCATGTCCCATCCCGCAGGCCTCCGCCTTCGGTGGCAGCGAGTGACGCGGAAAATGCTCCGATGAACAGCGAGAGGGTCAGCCAGATGGCGAGTTGCATCGCACTTTTTCGAGCCTTATCGAGGTCTGATTTAATTTGGGTAGTGACTTCGGCAATGCGCTTATCGGCATCGGCTTGACTAAGGCCGGTTCGCGCCGACACCACCTTGGCAACGTAACTACGATCCCCAGGGCTGAGATCGCTGCCGTTATGAAAGCTGGTGGTCAACAACCGAGCTAGTTCGCCGCGCGAGTCTGCTGGGCTGGCGGAGTTCTGTGCGGCAGGAGCATCCGACCTCAACAGCGTATCGACGTAGCCGTCCATCGGTCCTGAGGACTGGCTGGAATTAGCTAGGGCCTGTGAAACTCCTGATGCCGTCCCGCCAATCAGTGATGTTGCAGGGGAAGCCAATAAAATAGCGCCCAGCACCGACGCCAGCGCCCAAGCCAGAAAACCATGGGCGGTGTCGCGAAAGTACACTTCGTCGGTGTGAACGCCGCTCCATTTGGTGCGTAGACGGCCCGCAAGGTAGCCGCCGATGGCGGACGAAATCATCGCCATTACGATGAAATACAGACCGGTGCCGATTTTGAAGGTCGTTGTCGAGACGCCTGAATTCCCCCACGGGGACACGGCTGCCAAGCCGAGGCCCATGCCTAATGACAGCAGGACCAAAGTCAAAGCACATGAGGCGATGGCTCCGGCCAGCACTGCTGCCCACGAGACGCCCGAAACGGAGGGTTCGACTATCACGGCCGGTGGCTCTGTCAAAGTCGCTTGAATCATTTTTTAGCTCCCAGCGGTCGAAATAACCGCCTAGAAAATGAGCGAACGGAACAAAAGTTCCGGCCAAATTATATTTTGCACTGCAGCAACCATTGCTCATTCAAACACTTAAAAAGCTATGTTACCGGAGCACCGACCATGTCCCTCGCGAACAACATCAACTTTTTACGACATTTGCCGAAACTCAGTCATGGCACTCAATGGTTCAGTGCGTCAAAGGACGGCGCCAATGGTCGGTTGCTGGAAGTCTCAGGCTTCGGATCTAATCCGGGTAATCTGCGGATGTTTTCATTCGTCCCGGATGATCTCAAAAATGATTCCGCTCTGGTCGTTGTTCTGCATGGATGCACTCAAAACGCGGCGGGCTACGATGTTGGTGCTGGCTGGTCCACGCTGGCGGAACGCTACGGTTTTGCGTTGCTGATGCCGCAGCAGGTGGCGTCGAACAACGCCAACTGCTGCTTCAACTGGTTCAATCCAGAAGATACCGCGCGAGGCAGTGGTGAAGCGTGTTCGATCCGGCAAATGATTTACCGCATGCTGCGTGATCACCGCATCGACCGGCGGCGCATCTTCGTAACGGGCCTCTCGGCTGGCGGAGCGATGACTTCCGTGATGCTCGCGACATATCCGGACGCGTTCGCTGGCGGCGCAATCATCGCGGGCCTGCCATTCGGCCTCGCAACCAACATGAAAGAAGCTTTGCGCGACATGTTTCGGCCACCGTCCCATTCTGCGGAAGTATTGGGCGATCTCGTGCGAAGAGCCTCGCAACACAAAGGTCCATGGCCGAAAATATCGGTTTGGCATGGCAGCGCAGACCGAACTGTTAATCCGTCGAATGCCAACGCAATCATCAAGCAATGGCTTGATGTTCATCAACTGTCTGCGACGCCAATGTCAGAAGCGACCGTCGACGGATACCCCCGTCGGATTTGGTGGAATGCAGAAGGGGAGACTGTCGTTGAATCCTACACCATCAATAACATGTCTCACGGAACGCCACTTGGTATCGGTGAAAACGATGAACAATACGGAATGAAAGGTGCCTTCCTGATTGAGGCGGGAATATCGTCGTCTTATCACATTGCGAAGTTTTTCGGCCTAACCGAGCGGATACATAAGCCTAAAGAAGCTGAAACGTCCGTGGTTGACCATCCATCGATAGTCCTCCCACGACGTCTGACGCGCACCGAAACCGCGGATCGCCCCGAACATCGTAATCAAGCGATCTCGCGGAATCGATGTCGGCGCGGTCATTACCAAGGCACTGACTGCTGCAGGTCTCATGAAGTAAGGCCTTTTGTATAGCATTCTGTGATCGCGGTCCGCACTACGGCGCGGAACAGCCATTCTTGGATTTCGAAGTAGGAACAGCAAACCTTTTGGCGACGCCCGCACGGCGAGGCCAGGTCACCCAGCTTTGGCGGCGGCTCACCTCTGTGGAATCAATCAGCGGCCAATCTTTGCTTGAACGGAAACATTGAGCACGCGGAGAGCGCCGTAGAGATCTTCGGCCCGATAAGGTTTGCCCAAGAAAGCGATATGCTTTGCGTCCTGGAATATCTCGCGGACGTCCTTCGCTCCTTTGCCCGTCGCCACCATAATCGGCAACGACGCATGCATTGATCTGATCTCGCGAACCAGCTCATCGCCGCTTCGATCCGGTAGACCGATATCGACGATAACAGCAGCGAATCCACCAGAGACCAACGCCAATTTGTTTAGCGCCTCCCGGGCAGTTCCGGCTGTATCGACCTTGAACCCGACATCTTCCAAGAAATCCGTGGCCAGCATTTGAATGAGAGGTTCGTCTTCAACGAGCAAGATGCGGCGCGGGCCTTCGCTTGCGTCGAGCATGTCCCTCAATTTCGTTGACAGTGCAGCTTGGCTGTATGGCTTCGTGATCAAGTCGATGCCGGGATCAAGCCGACCGTCGTGCACGATCGCGTTTCGAGCGTAACCGGTGGTGAATAGCACCCGTAGCTGCGGTCTTCGCCTGCGCGCCTCGTCCGCGAGCTGCCGTCCGTTCATGCCCCCGGGCAAACCGACGTCAGTGAAAAGAATTTTTATGTGAGGATGAGAATCAAGCAGGTTCAATCCGGCGTGGCCGTCTTTTGCCTCCAAGACGTTGTATCCAAGTTCTCGCAACGTGTCACAGCCGTAACTCCGGACATCCGTGTCATCTTCAACAACCAAGATCGTTTCGTTCGCGGAACCCCGCGCGACCAGCGGGACTTCCTCGCTCTCGTCACGTGAAATCGCGGCATGAACGCGCGGAAAATAGATTTTGACGGTCGTACCTTCATCCACTTCGCTGTAAATTTTGACGTGGCCACCCGACTGCTTGGCGAAACCGTACACCTGGGACAGCCCTAGGCCGGTGCCATGTCCCACATCCTTTGTTGTAAAGAAGGGATCGAAAGCTTTCGACATTACCTCGGGCGTCATCCCACTTCCACTATCCGTAACAGCAATCATGACGTACTGGCCCGGTATAACCTCGACCTGACTCGCCGCATAACTTTCGTCGAGATAGACATTTGCGGTTTCAAGCGTCAACTTTCCGCCACTGGGCATCGCATCCCGTGCGTTAACCGCAAGATTGATGATGGCGACTTCGAGTTGATTTGGGTCGACGCTCGCGCGCCATAATCCGCCAGCCAGGACCGTCTCCACCGTGACCTGTTCGCCCAATGTGCGCCGAAGCAGCTCGGACAGTCCTCCGACAAGCCGAGAGATATCAATCGGCCTCGGAGCTAATGGGGTCTGACGAGAGAAGGCGAGTAATTGCTGTGTAAGCGATTCGGCGCGGCGCGAGCCCCGCATCGCGTTGTCCACGGATCGCTTCAGTCGCTCAACGGGCAGAGGCACCGCATCCAGATTTCGTTGCAGCGTCTCGAGGTTTCCGATGATGATCGTGAGCAAATTATTGAAGTCGTGTGCAACGCCGCCGGTTAACTGTCCGATGCCTTCCATCTTTTGCGCTTGCCTCGCGCGCTCGTCGGCGGCCCGTCGCTCTGTCAGGTCGCGGGTGATCTTGGCAAAACCCAGGAGTTGGTTCTCGGGAGACTTGATCGCGTTAATGACGACGCCCGCCCAAAAGGTGCTGCCGTCCTTGCGCACGCGCCAGCCTTCCGCCTCGTATTTGCCGGACGTTGCCGCGATCGTCAGCGCCTTTGCAGGCATCTCCTTTAGACGCTCATCCGCCGTATAAAACATCGAAAAATGATTCCCGATGATTTCATCGCGGCCATATCCCTTGATCCGCTCGGCTCCCGTGTTCCAGTTGATCACATGACCTTGAGGATCCAGCATATAGATCGCGTAATCGGTAACGCTTTCGACCAACAACCGGAAGCGGCGCTCGGTATCCTCTAGTCTCGTCAGACTGGCGGTGAGCTGAACCGCGCGCTGTTCGGCCCGATGTTCGAGCGTTTGGTTCAACTGTTGAAGCTCCTGCTCCGCTTGCCGGCGGGACACGATTTCTTGCTGGTTGGCCTGATGCAGGCGCGCATTATCGATGGCAACGGCCGCCTGGGCTGCAAGCCCCGTGACGATTCGTTCGGCCCGGTCGGTAAAGACATGAGGGTGCGAGTGCCCGAAGAAAAGGCCACCTAGAACCTCACCCGACCGCGACACAACCGACACCGCCAAATAGCTTCGGACTGGCAGATGGCCTTCAGGCATGCCTGCGTGCGGCACGTTCTTGCCATACCGTGGATCGGCCAGAATGTCATCGGACCGCACGGGACCGCGTCCCCGGAACGTCGGTTCAAAGATGGCCGTGTTACGCGGCATCGGAAATTTGGCGAAGGCCTCACGCGGTACGCCCGACAGCGTGTAGAGAGTGTAAGCCTCGCCGTCTTCCCTCATGACGTTGTAGAAAAAGGCCCCGAACTCGGCGTGGCTCAATTGCACGCCGGCATCCGTTACGGTCTGTACCAGCGTCGTGAGATCACGTTCGGCAGCAACAGCGACCCCCGTGTCGTTGAGAATTTCGAGGTATCGAGCCTCTTGCCGGAGTTCTGCGACGCGCGCTTCCAGCGTCTCATTCAACGCTAGAAGGCGAACTTCGAGTGCCTTTCGTGCGGATATTTCATAGATTGCGCCGCGCAACAATCGCTTCGAAGAGCCTGACGCGATCTGTCCGTTCGCCGCGATCCAGTGCACACTTTCGTCATCGTATCTGACGCGAAACTCGACATAGAGGTTTCCGCCCCCAGTCGCCCCTTCCACCGCCGCGCGAATTTTTGGAACGTCGTCGAAAAACACCACTTTTTCCCAATGGTCGAGCCTCTGGTCGGCCAATCCAAAGATGGCAGCGGCTTGCGCACTCCAATTCCAGGCACCGCTCGCATAATCGAATTCGAAGGTTGCGATCCCGCCGGCAATTTCGCCAAGCCGAAGTCGCTCCTCGGAGGCGCGCAAGCGCTTTTCGAATTCCACACCGCGGTCAGTCTTAGGCATCTGTTACTTCGTTCCGGTCAAAATGGCTTTGGCTTCCGTCATCGCCCGAAGTTTTCCGAGCGCGACATGTCTTGGCAAATGATTGAAGCCGCAAGAACTGGTTATGACGGTTTGCTCCGGGGCCAGCCAAGTATGTGTTGTGATCCGATCGGCAACCAGTTGCCCGTTCTCGACGTTGGGGGCTTGCACATCGACGGCGCCCACGCCGAGCTGTTTGTCCCCAAGCAAACCCTGATAATGCGGGCTCATATCGTGTTCGATGAGATAGAGGTCGCAATCGATCTTGCAAATAAGATCGGCCTTGTAACGACCGACGTCGAAATAACGATGCCCGATCTGTCCATCGTAATCGGGTCCGACCGCATAGTTGCCTTGGCAAATATGTACGCCCACGTGCACGTCGTCGGGGAGATCTTCGATCATCCCGTTGATCACCTCAACGGCGGCAGCAACCTCGCCCTCTCCGGAGGGGGTAAAGTAAGGCTCGTCGATCTGGATATGCTTGCATCCGGCCGCGGTTAGCTTCTGAAAGTTCTGCCGCAGTAGCTTGCCGAAGTCCGCCATCATTCTGGGCGTATCGTTGTAATATTCATCATAAGCCACGGCCGCCAAGAGATGCGGTCCGGTCATGGTCACCTTAACCGGCTTGCGCGCGAAAGAAGACACTGTCCGGAATTCCTCCACGAGGCCCAGATCGAGGGAATCAAGAATAGGCCCCCTGCATACCGCGGCCGGGTGAAACACGTGCGGATCATGCCGCGTAATCGGCTTGGGCTTTGTCTCTCCCTGAAACGATGGAATTTTCTGCCAAAAATGATTCAACATGGCATTTGGCGGCGAGTGTCGATTATGCGTCCGACGATGCATCTCACCGCCGGTGATGACGTCGATTCCCGCGATCTCCTGTTCTAGAATAGCAGCTTGGGTGGCCCTCAGTTGCGCATCCGTGAAATCCCCGGGGGCCAATTGACCGGAGCTAACAAGGCGGTCCATGGCTTCGTACCATCGCGGGACGCTATGTGCGCCGATCACCGTGGTCGTATATTTCTCGTAATGCGGCACGCCTGATCCTCCCGTGATGCTTCAAGTAGCACCTCAATGGCTGCCGGCATGATTGCACATTGCAAACAAGGAAAAGAAAATTTAGGTACCGACCCCATAACGCTGAGCGAGAGCAAGTAACGTAGAACACTCAAGTTAGTTCCAGCCCGAAGACGACCCGCGCGGCCCGCGCAAAGGCGGGGGCTTATTTTGTGCCCGGGTTCGGGATGTCCGGCTTCCCTGGCGAGGTACCTTCATGTTGCTTTCGGGCATTATGGCGCGGGCGTTTTGCCAGGAAATTCGATCGCCAGCTTGTAGGAATCTTGATCGTTCGCCGGTCCTTGTGTTCCTTCAGTTCCTAGGGGAAGTGGGAGCTAGCGCGGGATCGGGCGCAAAGTTATTAGGGCATAAACGCGCTTTACAGCCCTGTAAGGTGCGCTTTCCGTACCAGCGGCCATGGGCGAATCGGCTACGCTCGTCCTTTATTGTGGGAGGGTTTCATGGATACAGAGAAGAAACCAGACGAGAAGACGGAAAAACCCAAGCAGGACATTGGCGAAGTAGTCGGCGACTTGATCGTGAGCGGGGCCACCGTGCTGGCGCACTCCGCCGCTGAGGCCATCGTTAAACGTGTCAGGAAATCCGCAGCCAAGACCGCCCCCGTGAAAGCCGTAGCGAAGGTTGTGAAGAAAGCCAAGAAATCGGCCGCCCCAAAGACCGCTAAGAAAAAAGCGAAGAAAGTTTCAAAGAAATCCGACAACAAAAGCGCCGGTAAAAAGACCGCGAAGAAATCTGCCAAGAAAAACACCAAGAAGAAATCCCAACGCTAAGGAGTTAGCATGGCTAAGAAATCGAAGAAGAAGTCCGTCACCAAGCGCGTCGTTAGCGCTGCGAAGTCGGTGGCTAAGAAAGCTAAAAAGGCCGTAAAGAAAATGATGCCGAAGAAGACGAAAAAAGCGAAAAAGAAGAAGTCGAATCGCTGACAGGCTCGAGGATTGAGCTAGCACGGATTAAACGCACAGGCCGCTCATCGGGGTGCGTCCAAGGTCGCTTTGCCGGTACGATTTGCGATCTTCTGGTTCCTGGTGAGGGCCGAAGAATAGAGGCTGCAGGAAGCAAGCCACGCCGCCTCAGAAATTCAATTCATAAGATCACCAACCAAGCCGTCAGCGATTTAGCTGGCGGCCTCCAAACAATCCGTCCCCAAACCGCAAAATCGAAATGCTACAAGCGCTTCGCGAGCAACGATAAAGCAGGCCGTAGACCGGTTCCGATTGTCCCCAACGACAATATCAAGCTAGTTAAGGCGATCTGCTGTCCGGAGTGCTCAGTGCGCTTGCGGTATTGGCTATTATCAAAGGCGGCAAACCGATCCCTTGGGAAACGCAGTCATTCGGCGAACCAATCAGCGCCGTAATCTCACCGATCATCACCGACTATCAGGCGCAGCAACTCGCCGTCCACGCCAACCATCAACGCCAAAAGGCTGAACGGCTGGCACGAGAAGCCAACCCATCCGGATAGGTTCCTCCGAACGCGCTTCACAATCCATGCCCGATGATATTCGACCGGCGAAGTCGGCCTGAGCGCCCCGCTGGCGAGTCCGTCCCTCGGCGGTGGCACGATGACGACCACGACGATCGCGGGCAGCACGCTGCCGGGCGAGGCGGCGCAGTGGCGAAAAAAAGTTCCCCTTGTCCGCATCGATTTCGCGCGGGAACAAAAGAACCGGCCTCGCATTTTCCAACCGTTCAAACGGAGGATGAAAAATGAACAAGTCTTTATTTGTTGCCGCCCTGGTGGTCGCTATGGCGACGCCCGTGTTGGCGGATGAAGTCGGGGTTCGCGTCGGTCCGGTCGGCGCTGGCGTAACGGTTGGCGAACCGCATGATCAATACCGGGACCGCGACCGTGATCGTGATCATACTACCGTGATCAAGGAGCGAGAGCCGAGGGACAGCACGACCGTGATCAAGAAGGAAGATGCTGACGGTGATCGCACCAAGACCATAATCCATCACGATAACTAGGCGAAGCAAAGGGGGCTCCGTGTCGGAACCCCTTTTTGTCGGTCGGTCCTTGAGGCACAATGAACGGCGCCCGGAATTTGGTCAGCGCATTATTGGCGATAGTCTACGCCGCCGTCATCTTGGTGGTCGGTGAACTTTATATTATTAATAGGACGACAAAGCTTCCGACAATCTTGGTGCCGTCAAGCAGTGGGACCCCTGCGACACCTACGGCGCGCTGGTTGCCCTAAGCGCCCCATTCGCGGACTACGCCGCTAGTGGTCTTCTCCAGAGAGCGGCCGAGTCTAATTGCCGGTGCGTCTGGCGACAAATAATTAATCGATATCGGCACCATGTCGCCGTAAATGCAAAACGTCTAGGCAGCTAATCAACTTCTGCAGACCCTCAACTATCGCGCTGTTTAAGCCGCCAAGCATGCTCTTCAAAGCTCGCGCCGGCGAACTCAGATACGGAACCTATGGATCGCTGCGGAGTTAACTCCGCACAAACTATGGAGGCCATCATGGGCTTTGGCAGAGGCGCGTTGCTTTGGTTGATCGGTATCCCGCTTCCGATCATTCTTCTTTTGGCTTTGTTCATGCATCACTGATAGCAATCTAAAAACAGCCTTCAAATGGCTCGGAGAGTTCTCTCCGAGCCATTTGTGCTTCGAGAAAACGTAATGAGTCTCGCGTCGTATGTCCACGGAGACATTCTGTGAAAAGGCCGTTCTTTGTTCAATTGGTTTCGGAACAATGAGGTCGCTTTCTGCTTTCACAAACCACACGTTTTATGGAGGTCTTGGTGAAAATCCGGGCAGGCTACGACATCGCCTTTCAGTGTTCCTACGCAGTTCCTATGGTGCTTATGCTCACCACCCATCCCTGCCGCGATGGGGACATCCTTGGCGATCAGTTCATGAGTTTTTCTCCGGGCGTGGACGCACGGGATTTTTTTGATCCTTACGGCAATATTTGCACCCGGCTTGTGGCCCCGCCGGGCATGCTCGAAGTCCGCAGCGATTTTGTCGTCGGGGACAGCGGACTTCCAGACGAGGTCTGCCCAGCAGCGCAACAGTGGGATGTAGGTTCACTGCCTAGGGAGGTTCTCCCCTTTCTTTTGGCTAGTCGATATTGCGACACCGAAAAGCTCTCCAACCTCGCTTGGTCACTTTTTGGAGGTATCCAGGGTGGTTGGCAGCGTGCGCAGGCGATTTGCGACTACGCTCACGACCGCATCGAATTCGGCTATCATCACGCGCGAGGCGATCGCACCGCTTCCGAGGGACACAAGGAGCGCCGTGGCGTTTGTCGGGACTTCGCTCATCTTGCAGTGACCTTGTCTCGATGCATGAACATCCCGGCGCGGTATTGCACGGGTTACCTTGGTGACATCGGCGTACCGATCGATCCGGCGCCGATGGACTTCAGCGCATGGTACGAAGTGTTCCTGGATGGCCGCTGGTTTACCCTGGACGCTAGGCATAATCATCCCCGCATCGGCCGCATCGTAATCGCCAAGGGGCGCGATGCTGCTGATGTCGCTATCTCAACGGCCTTCGGTCCGGCCCTATTGGCGCGCTTTAGGGTGATAACTGAGGAACTCAAGCAAGCGGATCAGGATATCCAGCTGAGGGACGCGGCCTGAAGCCTAACGCATAGCAGTGTCAGAAAGTAGCCGATCCCTCAGTCCCGCAGCATGCCACGCTGCTTCTTGAGAGTGCCTCCTCGCCAGTATCAGCCTGGTTTTTCATGATCAGGGGGTCGACCTTCGGGACGCTTTGCTTGGCTTCGACGGCGCCATCGGCGTTTCAGTCTCGATCTGGCTGAGGATCGGTTGCGTCTCCATTGGGGTAACTTCGCGTTTTCTTGTCGTCGCTCAGTCCTCTGATCGGGGGTAAACCAAAAAAGGCGCCTTTTAAGGAATGCGTTGATCAACCGACATGGCCGCGCGTTGCAAACGAGCGGCCTCGTGTTGAGGACACCGATCCGGAATAGGTCCGAGCCGAACCTTGTTGCGGACTTAGCCACCGAAGACTCTGGTAAGGAATAAGGTCCGGTTCGAAACGGCATCCGCGCTGCGGCCGCCTCATTCCTTTGTCGAAAGGGGACGGCACTGAGCATTCCCTAAAGGCGGGAAATCAGTGCAGGCGATTGGGGGTACCGAATCTCCAGCGAAGGAACTCGTCTAGTGCTTGGTACTTAAAGTCAGGGTCCGTAACATCTATGTAGTAGACGAGCGTAGGCCGATGAAAGTAAGTCAACTTCCGCAATCAAAGCTTTCTGTGGTAGCCATACCGGCCCACAACGAAGCGTCTTACATTACGGATTGTCTTGCAGCGCTTGCGCTTCAGCGGGACGAAGCCGGAGCTCCGATCGCGCGGGCCAGCCTGGAAATTCTGGTTTTTGCCAATAATTGCACCGACCAAACTGCTTCCGTCACCCGACGGGCGTCGCAGTCGATCCCGCATCCAATTACGGTTGTTGAAGAGAACATGCCCGCGGGACAACTCAATGCCGGCTGGGCGCGGAAGCGCGCCATGGATTTGGCTGCCTTGAGGCTTGCCGAGGCGGCTCCGATCCACGGCCTGATCCTGACAACCGACGCCGATAGCCGGGTCGCACCGACATGGCTTGCGGCTACCCTGCACGAGTTTGGGAACGGCGTGGATTGCGTCGCCGGCTACATCGACGCCATTCCTGCCGAATATATTGGACTGGGCGGGGACTTTCTAAGCCGAGGCCGACTGGAAGACACCTATCTTCGCTATATCGCAGAAATTTACGCTCGGTGCGATCCGAGGCCGCACGATCCCTGGCCCAATCATCGTGTATCGTCCGGCGCGAGCCTGGCCGTGACTCTTGCGGCATATTCAGCAATCGGCGGCCTACCGCCGCGCCCTGTCGGCGAAGATTCGGCGCTAACAGGCGCTCTGGATCGCGCCGGCTTCAAGATACGCCATTCAATGGATGTTTGCGTATCGACCTCTTGCCGATTTGATGGCCGTGCCACGGGAGGAGCGGCCGACACGATGCGTTACCGCCACGCCATTCCCGATGCGCCCTGCGACGAGGAAATCGAGCCCGCGCTGCAGGCCACCCGACGAGCTTTATGTAAAGGAGCTCTTCGCGAGCGATGGTTGAATGGGCCGACTGCACGCCCGTGGCCTGCCGCCCTGACGGCATCGAGAGAGATCACCAGACTGTTCGATGGCACGCGAACCTGTTCGTTTGAAGACGCCTGGCAAGCCGTTTGTGATCGGAGTCAGGCATTGAAGACCGGCGGTCAGCTGCGCCCTTCGAATCTGCCGCGACAAATTGCCATCGCGAAAATGATTGTGCGGCAACTTCGAACGACCCTCAGCCGGCGGAAACTCTTTCCAGGCGATAGATCGCATCATGAAGGATCGAACGAGCCGGCATTGCAGGTTTGATATGGTGAGCAAATAGTTCGCTCGCTTCAACACCCGTCAATGGATAGTCGGTTTCGCCGAGCCAGTGGCACAGAACAATCTCGCCACCGTGCGATATCGAATCGATGCACGACTGGGCGACACGCTCCAAATCGGATTTGTCAAAATAATACAGGACCTCGGAAAGAACGATCAAATCAAACGTGCCTTTGGGAAATTCAGCAGGAAGATTTGCCACGCGAAATGAGACGTTCGGAACATTGACGGATTCGGCGGCTCCAATAGCCGTAGGCGAACTATCAACAGCGAGGAGGCTTACGCATCGCGGGCTTAAAAGCCTAGTGAATATCCCGATCGAACAGCCGACTTCCAGCGCGGCAACGTATCTGTCTTTGGTGAGGGATCCTAGCGTCGCCTTATACTTGTCTCGCTCGTATTCGCTGGTCTTAAAATGCCAGGGATCCTTATCGGCTTGATATTTCTCCTCGAAATACTCAGGGGGAAGTGTTTTGCCGTGTCGCGTCAAACCGACACCTCGATAAAATATTCGTACCGACCGAGGAACGGAGCGAGCGACCTTTCATCGAACCGAAATCCATCCGGGTCATCGTTGATGAGATCTGTCATCTGGGATGCGTGGGCCGCAACGGCTTTAAGCTTGCGGTCTCTGTAAAGCGAAATATCAATCCGGGAGGCCTTTGGAGGCGGTTGATGTATCTCTGCGCTCGCCTCGATGTGCCATCCCCAGATCGGGTACGCCCAAAGCTTAAGGCCGGGACTCATTCTTCTGACTGTCTTCGCTAATTCCGCCACTGCCTCGTGATCGCAATGAGGGTCGCCCTCCCACGTCACGAATAGAGCTCCGGCTTCCGAGCGCCGGATTACGTTTAGCGTCTCCTTGACCGCCGCATCGAACTGTGGGCCAAATTTTGGCGCCGTGGTATCCGGCAGTCCCAAGAACACGATACGATCCGGTCGTAGTCCAAGAGCCAGACCGGCTTGGTGCACTTCGGAATATCGGAGGTCGACCAATCTTTGTCTTGGATACTGCTTTGACCGTGTATGTGAGCCGGAGCCGTCTGTTACAACAATAACATCGACCTCCAGACCCCAGGTGCAGGCTCCTGCGATCAATCCACCCGTGCCCAGCGTCTCGTCGTCCGGATGTGGAGATAGTACGACGAATGGCCGTCCCCCGGTAAGTTCGCCTATGGTGGTGACGGGGCACGACTGGAGCGCCTCAAAATATTGTTGTGCGCGCACCTAAAATTCTCCGACGGGGAGCGTCGAAGACAAAAACACCTTCGCTCCATTGCTCATGGCCATGTCCGGCACGGGCTGGCGCAGGTAGGTTGCCAGATCACGCGATATACGTTCAATCGGATGCGGCCGTACGAAGGAACTGAGTCCTACCCCACGCTGTACTGTTTCCATCACATCGAGAGCGCACCGTTCAGTGACCATGCGCGTCAGGTTGGCAAACGCGACTACATTGTCTGCATCGGGTTCTTCCGCAGAAAGCCGGCGAGCAGCCTCTTCGACCCAGAATCGGGCGGTCTTGGCGCAGGCGATACCTTGAGCAAGACGCTGTCGTTGGTACGGATCCTCGCCGCGGGCCGTCGTTACGAGGTGATCCCTAAAAAGGTCAACCAGGCGCTCGGTCGCTCCGACGTGGGCCGCACAAAACCTCCAGGCGCCCCCCGAAAAGTAAGGCTGGCGCATGAAATCACCCGCCACGCCGACCATGTTCTCGGCGGTGACGACAATGCCGGAGAGATCGATGGCACCCGTAGCCGTCGAGCGCATTCCCTGAGCGGTCCATGCTGACAGGTCGACTTTTTCGTCCATAGCGAGCTGCAATAGGCACATGACTTGGCCGTCGCCGGCCTTTGCTGTGACAATGGGGTCAGTGACAAAACCGGCACCGGAAGCAAGAATTTTCCTGCCTTGCAGGACGGGCTTTCCGCCACGGATGACGTGAAGACCCGTGGCATCGTCGGCACCCCACACAGCCGATAGGCCGCCCGTAGCCACTCGCGCCGAGAGCGCCTGCAATTGATCCTGATCGCCATACCTTGCCACGAGCGACACCGCGTTGATGTGACCTTCGTATAGGCGGGCCACGGATAGGTCAGCCGAGCCCAGGAGTCGCAAGATCGTGCACAGGTCGTTGCTCCGAGCCGGCTCACACACGCCCGCTCCTCCAAGTTCTTTCGGAAACGGAGACATCGCCAATCCGGAGCGTCGAAACTCCGCCCAGAGCCGGCCCTCGATGACCCCGCCGCGGTCGGTCTCTACGCCGGCATCGTAAATCAACGCCGCGAACTGCTTCGCGGCTTGAAGTAGGACTTGAGTTTCTGTGAGGGCTAGAATGGTCTGCTCCCAAAAGCGTCGTCAATTAAGCAACGCCTCAGTAAGTCGGTGAAAACTCAATAGTTCCTGTAGGCCGGAGGAACCTTTCCGACGTACGAGGCCTTTCCATCTACAAGGCGTGTCTATACGGCCATTTGGATGAAGGTTCATGGCTACAATTCAAATCCGTCCGGACAACGTCGACGCCGGACTCTGGTGGATCAAGTGGGCGGAGAAGGACGAGATTATCGGCAGTATAATCCGGCACCGCAATGGATGCTGCCAGATTGCTCCTTCAGGTCCCCATTGGAGTCCCATGAAGAGCTTTGCCGCTTTTTTTTTCGACAGCCCTGAACAAGCGCTCGAAGAAGTGAAACTATATTTTCAGGGTCGCTGAAGCTGAAGCGCGAGGGGAGCCCGATTTCGCTCCGCACACCAGTCGGGGTTGAAGAACAATTTCAATTATGGCTATGACGTAGGCTGCGCTATGCATGCCCACACAATTGAAACGCTGCCACGCGCTCAAGCGCGTGGCAGCGTCATTCACAAGGCTGCTACTTCAGCGAAGAGAACCAAGTGTCGACGTCTTTTCGAGCTTGATCCTTTGCAAACCCATATCGCTGCTGTAATCGACCTTCTAGTTGCTCACGTTGCCCGTTGATTGCGGTTAGGTCGTCGTCCGTTAGCTTGCCCCATTTTTCTTTGACCTTGCCCTTGACCTCTTTCCAATTTCCTTCGACTCGGTTCCAGTCCATGTGATTATCCTCTCTTGGCTAGGAAGACTTGGATAACGCGAGCGCCGGGCCGGTGTTCCGTTCCCAGAGAACCGAGCCGCAGGGACTAAGTTCTTCACCAGTGTTGAGCGAATGCGACGGCATCGCGCGACGCACGCTTCAAGGGGCAACCGAAACGATCAGCCAGGAGAGCGACGTCGATCGACCGAACTCGGAGCGGCTATTTGCGCGTCCGTAAAATATTCTCGACCGTCTTAAAATGGCATTTTGGACAAATCAATGTTAGCTTTTGCGGCGAGAACCATGAAGATTTTCGCGTGCTTAGTACCATGGGCCATGCCTCGCACACTGGACATCTGACGAGGACGGCTTCAACAGAAAGCGGCTCACCCATCGATGTTCGGTGTCTCCCAATTTTATCAATCGATTTATAAAGTCGCTTCGCCCAGCCAACGAGGCATGGGAGATCCGTCACGATGACGCCCCCCCGCTGCTGCCGCAGCCCATGCAGTCACCGCACCGAGGAGAAGAGCTGCCGCGACCGAAAAGGCGAGGATAACAGTGCTGCGGCGAGAGCGAGCTATTGCCGTCTGGGCGTTTGCGATGGCCGTATCGGCACGCTTCTCGGCATCCGGCCCCGCAAGACCGGTCGTCGCAGCCACCATTTGTGTAAGATAGGCGCGGTCGTCATTGGCCATGCCGGAGTGGCTGGACGAGGTTAGGAGGATGCGACCGGCTTCCGCGCGCTCGGGCGCAAGATCGACATTGGCAGCGCGACGGGCGGGCCGAAAGAGCCGGTCAAGTTCATAGCTGAGAAGCGGCTCGGCAGCGCTGGTCCGGGCCGCTGGCAAGGATGCGTTCGATCGAGTCAACGCGGCGCTGCCTACTAGTGTGGCTAAAAGCGTCCCCAACACGACCGCCAGGGCCCATGCTGCGAGACCGTGGAGACCGTCACGGTGTTCGATCTCGCTTACGTGAGATGCCGCGCTTGCCGTTCTCGTTCGCCCGGCAATGTAACCGCCGACGCCGAAGCTGACGACAGCCTGAATGATCAAATACAAGCCGGACAGTATAGCAAGGGCGGCGGAAGCATCGCGCCAAGTAAGCGCCGCAGAAGTCACGCCGAGTCCTATGGTCGCACCAAATGCCAAAAGAATCGACGACAGGGCAGTCGCTATCAGAGCACCAAGGATGATCGGCGTCCAGCTCGCATAACGTGCGGGTGCATCTAGCACCGGCACAATTGGATCAACGGCGACGGTCATGTCAACGCAGTCCAAAAAACGAGAGTACTGCCAAGACAACAACAACTAAGCCGACGAGGTAAATTAGTCCGTTCATTTCATTCTCCTTGCGTTTAGATAAAGACGAATCACTCAGAACTGCTTCTCGCCAATGCCATTTTTGGCAGCGTCCACAACGCGTCCAACGCGTCCGGCAATGTCATCGACCGCTGCTTTCGCGCCATCAGGTGTCAGCCCCTGCTTCTTTGCTTCCGCCGAGGCCGCCTCGACGACATCACTGGCCAGGGTTGTCACCTTTTCGACCTGCTGACCGGCGATTTCCGCCGCCTGTGTCTTGACGGACTGACTGACTTCACCCAGATAAGCATCTTCGACGTCGGTTTTTGGCAGCGCGGCTGCAATGCCGGCCCCGATCGCAAGACCGATGGCCCCTAAGACCAGAGGTTGGGCGCGAAATAGTTCGCTAAGGCCATCGCGTGCGGTGTCGAAGACGGCGCCGGGCTCCGGCATATCACGCCCATAATCAGCGACATTATCAAGGGTTGAAGCGCCGCGCTCGCGGATAGCATCTAATGTCGAAGCCGCGACGTCCGTCACCGACCCTGCGCTTTCTTTCAATCCGGACCGGACATTGTCCAGCGCCTCCGGAATACGATCGAAGCCGGCCCTTCGAAAGGCATTCCCTGCTTCTGCCGGCGACTTCGCGCCTGTCAGCATCCAGAGAACGCCCATCCCTACCAGGGCCGCCGAAATGGGGTTGCGCGCAGCCGCGTCCCGCAGATCCTGGACGAAACTTGAGCCGCTTTCAGCTGTGTCGTTCATCGCACCATCTCCTTGGCGGCAACCTTGTCTTTTTCAACCTGTTGGATAGTGATCGACGGTTTTAAAGCCTCACCCGATAAACGGTTAAGCCCGACTGCGATCAAGATGCCGGCTATGATAGCGGCACCCCCACCAGCGCAGAGATAGGCCACTGGATCCGAAAGCCCGCTTCTTATGAGAGCCGTTGCGGCTGCAAACAGCAACAATACGAGGGCCGGTATCAACACGACGGCCCCCGCTCCAATCATCGCTGCAGCGCGTCCCACCTGCCCTGCTTTCCCCGAGATCTCGGCACGAGCAAGCGCGAACTCATTGCCAATCAATTTAGCGAGTTGCGCCATGGCATCGCCGAAAAGTTCAGGTATCGTGCGGTCAGTTCGTGAAGTCATCGCGATAACCCTGATTTCTTGAGCCGTGCGGTGCGGACGCCGAAGTGCCGACCTGCGAGCCGTTTTCTGCGGAACTCTTCAAGAATCGCACAACACCGAACCCGGCAAGCACCGCGATCCCCAGGAACGCCGTGGGCTGCCGTCGGGCAAACGACTGTGCGCTGCGCACCAGATCATTAAGGTTGCCGTTCCGAATACCTTCGGAGACGCCATCAACCTGCTCGGCTGCCTTGCGAATATATGTGCCGGCGATCGGAAGATCCGTGTCGAACTCTCGAGCGGCGCGCCGCATTGTATCGGCAAGAGTGCCAACATACTCTGCTCCGGATGATTTCCGTTCATTGACTGCGCTTTTAAGTTTGTTGGTCGCTTGTGACGCCACATCTTTTGCAGCGTCCGCAAAATCGGACGCGTGAGCTTTGAGCGTATCGGCTGAATTCCCGACCAAATCTTTCGCCTTCTCCGTAAGGTCCTGCCCAGCCGACAAAGCCTGGTCTGCAAGACTTTTCGTAGAAGCTGCGGCCTCGTCAAATTTTGCGCCTGCCGAACCTTGCCCTGATGAGGCGGGACGGCGTTGCCCCGCTGTACCGATTGTTTCAGCCATGATGTTCTCCTCCGCCAGCAGATGTTGTGGATGCGTTATCGGGCTCGAACGCGGTTGTGACCGCAGCCTCCGCCACACGTCGGACGCGTTGCCCAATATCTTTCGCGGCCGTGTCAAGACCCTCGGACGTGAGGCCCTCGGTGCCCGCCTGCCGTGCGACGTTCTCAAAAATCTCACCAGCGGCGTCTTTAGCCACATCAAAGCCGCGGGACGCTGCATCGCGCGCCCGGTTTTTAGCAGCTTCGCTGGCCTCGCCGACAAGATTGTCCTCAAGGTCGCTGCGAGGAAGCGCGCTTGCAATCAAACCTCCCAGGAGCAAGCCCACACCCGCGACGAGAAGCGGGTTCTGCTCGATGGTCTCGAATACCGTTTTGCCGGCACGGTCTGATGCCACAGAAGCCCTATTGCGAAGGTTTCTCGCCGTTTCAACTGCGGTGTCCCTGGTTGAGACCAAGGTGCTCTGCACCGCGTCGGAGCTATCGGATGCAATTCCCCTGATGCGCTCGCTCGCAGAACCCGCAAGGTCGACCACGCTGCCCTTTAAATCGCGCCCTTTGGCGGAGACGGTGTCGGCAAGGGAGGCCGCACTATCGCGCACCGTGTCGCTCTGGGCATTCAGCACTGATCCTGCCGAATCCCGCAACCGATCGACCCCGGTCGACATCATTTCTCCGGCCCTGCCAACCGCATCGGTCGCGGCATCCCGTGCAGCCGCAACGGACGCGCCGACTTGATCAGACAGCTCGTGGCCCCGCCGACTCACCTCGTCGGAGAGATCTGATGCCACGTCGGATGCCTTCTGCACCGCCGATTGGCCGGTCTTGGAGCCGGCAAAAAACAGTCCAGCCCCAACCAGCAGCACCGGCATCGGAATGGAGCGCACCAGCCTCAGGAGCGGATAAGCGATGCCAGCGCCCACTGCCACCGCCTGCATTGGATTACGGCGGGCGGCAGCGGTCACGTCCTCTACCAGACGCTCGCCTCGGGAGCGAACATAGTCGGAGACCTCGGCCTTGATCGATTCAGGACTGAGCCGCTGGCGTATGTCGCTTGCGGTTTCTGAAACGCTGGTTCTAAGCTGTTCAACGGTTTGGGTGAGACCCGCGCGGGTTTGCTCAGTCTCCCGCTTAAGTTCACCGAGAGATGGATTTGCGCTTTGCTGCATGATCGAAGTCCTAAGCATGAATATCCAAAGCCTGAACTGCGGATGATGCCTATTGTTCCCGACGGTTGAGACGAACGGTTCTTTTCTCAATCGCCGTCCTCGCCGCTGCAAGCGACCGCGGCGGAACGTCGCGGCCAGCCTCTTCGTCGACTTCACTCGAGGCGTCTCCCAGGAGGCAGACAATGATCTTGGCCGATGGCGCCTGGCGGGAAAGCTTCCGGATCGTAAAGTCACTTCGTGCTGCCGTGACGTCTTCGAGAAAGCACACGCAAATAGTTTCAGCGGCGTCATTCTCGATGGCGGTAGCGGCCGCAGCGGTTCTAGCGGCCACACCTCGCCTTTTAAGGAAGTCTGCCAGCACCAACGCCACACAATCGTCGAGGCGCCCAAGGCCGGATGTGCAGAAGACCGTTGGGCCCTGTTTCCATGTATCGAGATCGACCACAGTGCCGTTGGCGTCCTCGCCCGCTTTTTCTTCCGAACGGACTTTATGGGAGCCGAGATCCTCGACAATCTCCGAGACCGTTTGGTAAATGTTTTCGAGCCTCCTGTCGTCCAGTCGGCCAAGAGCCGCATCGGCTGTGGCGAGCCGGAGCGCTCCCACCACTATCTCCTCGTAATAGGCTTCGACTGATCCTTCTTTGAGGAACGACCGCGCTTGTTCGATGGCGTCGATCGGATCGTCTGTCAACATGCGCTGATAAGCCGCCTGCTGCGGGGTGAGCGCAGGTTGGTCTCCTAACATGACGTCGATGAACTGAAGACGGTCGACATGCCTGGCCAAAACCACGAGGCACAAGGTCAAGGGTGTAGAAAGCAAGAGCCCTAGCGGACCCCATAACCACGTCCAGAAGGATGCCGCGACGACGACCGCGACGGGGGAAAGACCAGCGCTCCGTCCACAGACGAACGGTTCCACAACCTGCCCGGTGAGCGGCTCCACCACGGCGAAGAGCGCGATCGTCCAGAGCGCCAGGCTCCAGTCGCTTCCGACTGCGGCAGCCAAAGCAATCGGCAAACTCGCCGCCAATATCGCGCTGATATAGGGGACGAACCGCAAAATCATTGCGAGCAGACCCCAAAGCGGAGCGCTGGGCACTCCGATGACGGCCAGGCCGAGACCAATAACGGCCCCAAAGGTCGCATTCAGAATCAATTGCGTTAGGAAAAGCCTGCCCAGGCGCCTGCCAGCGTCGTCAAGTGCGGCCGTAGTGCGCTCCAGATCTTCGCTTCCAGCCAATCGTATGAAGCGGTTTCGAAGATCCTCACGCTGGAAAAGAAAAAATATTAGAAAAATGACGACGATGCCGGTTGTCATGAACGGCGTCACGAGCGGCCGGAGCATTGTCACAAGGGTCTCGGATGCCGCAGGATCGGGCTGATGCACTTCCACCGGAATGGGTGTCTTGCCCTTCGCACCGTCCGCAAGTGAAGACTTCGTTGCAGGAGCCTCGGTCTGGTCCTTCGAATTCAAATCCCGATCCAGATCTTTCAGTAGGTTTGAAGCATTTGTGAGCAGTCCGACGCGGCCGACGACGTCACGGAGATTGCGTATCTTCTCACTCAGGTTGGTCTCATAGCGGGGAAGATCGTTGGCGAGCTGATTGACCTCAACCATCACCATGGTGGCCAGACTGAAAGTTATGATGAAGGCCGTGCCGACCGCGCCCATCACAGCCAGCGGCCGGGGGATTTTAAGGCGCTGTAATATCCTGACGAGCGGCGCCAGCACGAAACTGAGCAGAACCGCCAAGGCGATCGGAACTAGAATTTCACGCGCGAAGTAGAGGATGGCGACCACGAAGGCGCCCATCATCACATTTGAGAAGGCAAGGCCGGCGGGGACAATCACCTTTAGCCTCTAAGAGCTGGCGCGAACACCAGCCTAATCAAAGTAACATCAAAAGGTTCCAACCGGCTTCCCATAGCGAGGGAACCCCAGTCGTTCGTTTTAATTGGTAGGTCTCTCTGAGGTAGAAGGGCTGGTTGCCGTGCTGTGGCTCATCGCAAAAGAAGCTGCCGCCGGTTGGTCGAATCACAAAGATTCGCGGCAGGGCGCGGCGTTGGCGTATTACTCTGTCTTCTCTTTGGGACCCATCATCTTAATTGCAATTGCGGTCGCCGGCTTTTTCTTCGGCAGTGCAGCGATAACTGGCCAGGTCACGGGCTCCATCAAGGATTTGCTCGGCGATACAGGCGCCAAAGCCGTGCAGGCGATGCTCGCCGATGCCGGGCGGCCACGCGAGGGGACGATTGCTTCGCTGCTGGGCCTTGGCGCCCTGCTCTTCGCGGCTATTGGCGTTGTCGTCCAGCTGAAAGACGCGTTGAACACGGTCTGGGAAGTCGAGGAAACGCCGGGTCATGGCACGTGGCATTTCATCCGCAGCTACGTCGTTTCGCTCGCCGCCGTTCTGGCGCTGGGCTTTCTCCTTCTGGTCTCGCTGATGGTGACCACGGGGCTCGCGGCCTTCTCAAAATATGCCGCACCGCACCTAGCAGAATGGCTGTTGCATCTGATCAGCAGCCTGGTTTCACTGGCGGTCATCACCCTGCTGTTTGCGATGATGTTCAAATGGCTTCCGGACGCCGCGGTAGATTGGTACGACGTTTGGCTTGGTGCAGTTTTGACGGCAATACTGTTTGAAATCGGAAAATCGACAATCGCATTTTACATCGGAAAACAAGGTCTAGAGTCTACTTACGGCGCAGCGGCATCCATCATCGTCGTGCTCATCTGGGTCTATTACACGTCTCAAATCATCCTGATGGGTGCGGAAGTCACGCATGCTTTCGCAAAACACCACGGGTCTATCAAGGCGCGCGCCGACAATGAACGGTGTCCCAATAATTCAACTCCGGCCGCAGACCGCCGTCCGCGCGACGCGTGAATCAGCTTGCCGTGGCGGTCGCGGAAGCCGCTCCATCGAACCACAAACAAAACTCCCAACTAGATACCAAAGAAAAGTTCCGAGCAAAGAAAATCCGTCGGCTTAAACCGGCAGGTGTAGTTTGTTATCGAGTGGATCCAGCAGGTGCTCAGGGGGAGCAGACACCAGAGCCAAGCGACCCGATCGAAGCTCGTCAGGAGCGGTGCCCGCGCCGGAATTTCGGTTCGCTTGCACCCCCCGTCTATTCGCAGTTCCGCCAGTCGCTGAACCCGAGTTGGACGTGCCAACGGTACCAGCAGTGCTGATGCGAACCAGCATCAGCACTGCTGCCTCCACCCGTATCGCTGGCTGCGCCCCCGGCCCCCACCGCCGGCCCCGCCTCGAGCTACAGACGAAACGATAAAAAATGCTAACTTCTTAGAGGCCACGATTTTTCTCCCTTTGAAGAGGAGCAACAAGCCAGCCTGCAGCCGGCGTGAAATCGGTGGGAAGACGAAGGTTTCGGCTACGGCGAAAGCTTCGCTTCGAGTACCTCGATCTGAGGAACTACGACGGGATCGACCGGAGATGGCTGAACCAGACGTTTCCACCTCCATTGCGCAAGCTTCATTTGAATTAGTTGCGCCACTGCCGCACACCAAGGCATCGTGTATAATTTGGATTTCACGACCCGAAACAGGCGATCCACCACGAGAAGCCCTGCAGCATAAGCGCCAACAATCATGCACACTCCGCCCACCCAATGGCCGAGACCCACAAACGCCAGACCGGCCATCTTCACGGGTTCAACAACGAGAAGCGGGACGAGAAGCACCGCGAGAGATTTGTAAGGCCCGAATTGCTGGATTTTGCGCCGGATTGCCGCGGAAAATGTCATCGTTCGGCGTAGGCGTGGTCTGATCAGCGCGGGCATGAAATGTCCCCTAAGCTAATATTAGCCAAGCGCGATCGGGACCACTTAGTTCCCACTGAGGATCGGATAAAACCGCCAGCGTGAACCGGCGGAGCTGACGTGAACCAAATGCTTGTCGCGGTGCGAGTATGTCCGTCTGCGATCAGACCATCCTTACGTGGAAATCTGTTCGTTCCCCGAAGTTGGCGAGTCATTTGGCAGTCGATGCCGCGGAACGGTTTCCGGGATACCCGGTTTCGTAAGAAGTGTGCACGCGGCGCGCGATTACTGGCGATTTTTCGGAGCCGGAGCCGCGCGTTTTTTCGTGCACCGCACGGTTCTGTGCTCACGGTGCCTTTGTCAACGCGTTCTCGGTCACGACCACAATGCCGTGGAGGGTTATATGTTGCAGCTCTGCAAGCGCCTCCGCCGATAACCTTTCATCCTCGCTTTCAAGTGCAACCTGCGCGCGCGTTTGGATCGCCGATGGGCTTTAGTAAGCCTCCATGCGGCACCCTGGGACGACTCGAGGGGTTGGCCGGTTGAAAATGGCGGCTGGGGAACGCCTCGGCTATTCTCCTAGACTTCGCGCCCCCGCCCGCGGGGCCGTTTCTTTAGGGTCGTCCTGAAACATTGCGATCAGGCCTTTCATACCAAAACAGAGACAAGCCTTAGCGAGCAAGGATTGTCGTTGGTGTCGATTTCCAGCTCATTCGTTTTGGAGAAAGCAGTGATGACCCGCATATCCAAACCGATAACGAACACAGTTGTCGGAACCTTGTTCTCAAAGCGGCGTTGCACCCGCCTCACTAGGAGGAGAACTCAATGAAATACGTTTATGCCCTTGCTACAGTCGCGGCACTCACCACTCCCGCATTTGCGGCGCAAACGATGTCGAGCCTACCGCCCGATAGTTTTACAGTCACGGATTACTACAAGCAGGATGTTTACGATCAAAGCAAAAACACCGTCGGAAAGATCGACGATGTTCTAATCGACAAATCCGGCAAGATCACTGCGCTCATCGTGGGCGTCGGCGGCTTCTTGGGCATGGGCGAATGGGATGTCGCGCTGCCGTTCACTGCCGTTAAGGCAGAAAAAAAGGACAACAAGTGGTACCTGACGGTCGACGAAACGAAGGACTCTTTAAAAGGTGCCGTCGGCTACAAGTACGACAGCTCGACCACGACTTGGTCACCTGTCAGCAAGTAGCTTTCGTCGGCGCATAATTAACGCCCCAACTTGGTCTGAGCAATCCGGGCTCAAAGTTGCCCGGCCAACAAAAAGCGCGGTCGCTGGGACATGCATGTCCGATCATACCGAGGAACGGACATCGTCAGACCGCCGCTAGTTCGCGGCATAAAT
>Ga0073928_10003153_pt1 | contig 26493 bp, 19 predicted proteins | sample PaiPotPPA55metaG_FD_76969 | JGI IMG/M metagenome (GOLD analysis project Ga0073928, IMG submission 76969) | Iron sulfur acid spring bacterial and archeal communities from Banff, Canada, to study Microbial Dark Matter (Phase II) - Paint Pots PPA... ...
ACGTGGCGGAACAGATTGCAGATCATCTGCCGCCTGACTACACCTGCATTTCCCCGGTGCGTTTGGGCGATGCGCAGATCGCGACCTTCGCCTATTTCGGCGGCATGCATTTCGCCTTCGATGAAGACTGCGACGTGATCCTGCGCCAGGACACGCAGGACTACGGCGAGCCGTCGTCAATCTCGCCGTTCGAGTGGAAGCTGGTGTGGGAAGGCCGGCGCGTGGCCGACCGCGACGAGCGGTTCCGGCTGTATGTGCGCATCGAGCGGCCCGTGGCGCCGGTCAAGCGGCGGGGACCGAAGTCGCTCCACCGCGGAAGCGACTGACCATGTGGCCGGATGTCCGCAAGATCGTGGCCCTGGCGTGGCCGGTGTTGATCGGCCAGTTGGCGATCATCGCGTTCGGCGTGATCGACACGGCCATGGTCGGCCGTTTTTCCGCCACGGATCTCGCGGCGCTCGGCCTCGGTTCGTCGATCTACATCTCTGTCTATATCGGCTTGACGGGTATCCTGACGGCATTGCAGCCTATCGCCGGGCAATTGTTCGGGGCCCGGCGCGAAGCCGAGATTGGCGAGGAAGTCCGGCAGGCGCTGTGGCTGGCGGCGGTGTTGTCGGTGATTGGCTTCGTCTGCCTGTATTTCCCGCAGCCTCTCCTGAGCATCGCCGACGCGCCTCCCGCCCTGCACGACCGCACCCTCGCCTATTTGCGCATCCTGTCGCTTGGACTGCCCGCGAGTCTCGCGTTTCGTGTCTATAGCTCGCTCACGAACGCGGTCGGCAAACCGCGCCTCGTCATGTTCCTGCAAGTCGGCGCGCTGATGCTGAAGATCCCGCTCAACCTGTGGTTCATCTTCGGCGGGTTTGGCGTACCAGCGCTCGGTGGTCCGGGCTGCGCCATCGCCAGCACGATGATCAACTGGCTGATTGCCATTGTCGGAATAACGGTGCTTGTGCGTGTCGAGTTCTTCCGGCCGTTCGGCGTGTTTTCGCGATTTTGCTGGCCCGTCTGGCGCCGTCAGAAAGCACTGCTCAAACTCGGCGTTCCGATGGGGCTCTCCTACCTGATCGAAGTGACGTCATACACGTTCATGGCGCTGTTCATTTCGCATTTCGGCACGACCACACTCGCCGGGCACCAGATCACCGGCAACATTGGCGCGGTGCTCTACATGACGCCGCTGTCCATTGGCGTGGCGTCCGCCACGCTGGTCTCGCAAGCCCTCGGCGCAGAACGTTTCGATGCCGCCCGATCGCTCGCCCGTCACGGCATTGCGTTGTCGTGCGGTATTGCGTGCGTGTACGGCGCCGCGCTGTTTGCGCTGCGGCCGTACTTGCTCGAGGCCTACACGCCCGACAGCCAGGTGATCGCGGCAGCCATGCCGTTGCTGGCCATTGTCGTGTTCTATCATTTCTTCGATGCCCTCCAGATCACCACCGCGTTCGTGCTGCGCGCCTACAAGGTCGCGGTCGTGCCCACGGTGATCTACGCGGTCGCGCTGTGGGGCATTGGCCTCGGCGGCGGATATCTGCTCGGCTTCGACGTAGGCGGCTATGCGCCCGCGTGGCTGCAAGGCGCACGCGGGTTCTGGGTAGCGAACTCGGTGAGCCTCGGCGTGGCGGGGGTAGGACTGTTCCTCTACTGGCGGCGCATCAGCACGCGACATATTCCGGGCGACCGTGTCCGCGCCGGGGCGGAGCCGGTTTAATTTCGACCGTTACAACCGCGCATTCGATGCAATCGGTTTGCAACACGCTGTCAATTGATGAAAAGAGTTAGCAAGCATGACGTAACACTCCGGTAAAATCGCCTGCGTTTTGGCTATCCTGGAGCGAGTGCGATGATCCGCGTCATAAAAAAACAACGCTGGCCGCTGGCAACGCTTGCTGTCCTTTCCGTGCTCGTCATTGGGTTCCTTTCAGGCGCTCATCGCGCCGACGCGGCCCGCACGCTGAGCGTGTCGCCGCAAGGCAAGGTCACGCAGGTGCGCCAGGTGGTCGTCAAGTTCGACGAAGCCATGATCGCGTTCGGCGACCCCGCGGCCAAGGCTCCCGCCCAGGTACACTGCAGCGGCGGAGCATCAACAGGTTCCGGCCACTGGATCGACGATAAAACCTGGGCCTTCGATTTCACGCAGGACCTCACGCCCGGTATGCGCTGCTCGGGCGCCCTGGTCGACGGACTCAAGTCCACTGCGGGCAACGCGCTCACCGGTCCACGGCAGTTCAGCTTCGAAACCGGTGGCCCGTTTGTCACGCAGGTCATGCCCGATGGCGGCGAGATAGAAGAAAACCAGATCTTCGTGCTGCGCCTGAACGGCCCCGCGACGGAGGCGTCCGCGTTGCAAGACATCTGGTGCGAATCGAATGGATTGGGCAACCGGATTCCCGTCAAAACCGTCGACGCCACCTCTCGCACCGCCCTCCTCAAACACTTCCGGCTCGAAAAAGACAGCGCGCGCGTGCTCACGCTCGCTTGCCAGCAAACCCTGCCGTCCGCCACCAAGATGCAACTCGTGTACGGAGTGGGCGTCGCCGGCCCGGGCGGCCTCGCGAACGACGTCGAGAAGCGCTTCGACTTCGACGTCCGCGAACCCTTCACCGCCAGTTTCTCGTGCGAACGCGAAAACGCCAAAGCGCCCTGCACGCCGTTGCGCCCGCTGCGCATCCGCTTCAGCTCGCCCGTGCCGCGTGCGGACGCGCAAAAGATCACGTTGCACGGACCGGGCGGGACAACGGCGCCGCAATTTGATCCCGATGAAAAGGACAACGACATCACGACCGTCCAGTTCGCGGCGCCCTTGCCCGAACATGCGGATTTATCGATAGAACTGCCGGCGGGACTCAAGGATTCAAGCGGCCGCCCGCTCGCGAACGCGGACCTCTTTCCGCTGAAGACATCGACGGCGCCCATGCCGCCGCTCGCCAAGTTTTCATCGTCGACATTCGGGATCATCGAGCGTTTCGCCGAGCCGAACATGCCCGCCATGTTGCCCGTCACGCTGCGCCATGTGGAAGCCGACCTGAAGGTGAACGGGCTCAATGCGGGCTCATCTAGCGTGACGAAACTGCGCGTGGATGCCGATACCGAGATCCGTCGATGGATGAAAACCGTCGATCGTTTCGATGGCTTCTCCATGTCCGTCTCCCAGATCAAGGAGGAAATGCCGCAGGCGCTCAGCAACGGCATCAAACCGGTCTACGCGCCGGGCAGCACGGCCAAAGATCCTCAAATCGATATTCGTTCGCTGTCCCTGCTTGCAAAGCAACCGGGCGTTGAAACCCTGAGCGTGCCGCAAGCAGATCCGAAAGCGCTGCGCCCTTTTGAGGTAGTCGGCATTCCGCTGCCGAAACCGGGCTTTTATGTGGTCGAACTGGCGTCGCCGGCGCTGGGTGCATCGTTGCTCGGCAAACAGCAAGACATGTACGTGCGTACCTCCGTGCTCGTCACCAACCTGGGCGTGCACTTCAAGCAGGGCCGCGAAAACAGCATTGTCTGGGTAACCGCGCTCGATAGCGGCAAACCTGTACCGAACGCGCAAGTGCGCGTGACGGATTGCAACGGCGAGCAACTCGCCGTCGCGAAAACCGATGCGCATGGCATTGCGACGATCGGCAAACCGCTGGCGTCCGTACGCACTTGCGATGAAAACAGCCTCGACTACTCGGGCTTTTTCGTCTCGGCGCGTGTCGATGATCCGAAGACCGGCCCGGACATGGCGTTCGTACGTTCGGACTGGAATCGCGGGATTGAATCGTGGCGCTTCAATGTGCCTACCGACATGAGCCGCGATCAAACCACGCGCGCCACGACCGTGTTCGACCGGACGCTGCTGCGCGCGGGCGAAACGGTATCGATGAAACATCTGATGCGCGAGGAGACGCTCACTGGTTTTGCGTTCCCCTCGCATCTGCCATCGCGCGTGACGATCCGTCATGAGGGTAGCGGCCAGACCTATCATCTGCCGCTCAAATGGGCGGCCGACCGGAGCGCGGATTCAACCTTCCCGATTCCGGCCGCCGCGAAGCTCGGCGAATACAGCGTGACGCTGGATGACGGCTCCACGAACTCGGACGACGGCAGCGATAACAACGACAGCGATAACAGCGGTGGCGATCAGAATTCCGCCGGGCACATGAGCATCGAAACCGGCAATTTCCGTGTGGAGGAATTCCGCCTGCCGGTGTTCAAGGGATCGATCGGTATTCGCGATCAGAAAACCGGTGCGCTGGTGGCCGCGACAACCGCGCCGCTGGCGGTGCAGATTGAATATGTATCGGGTGGACCGGCATCGAACCTGCCGGTGCAGGTATCGGCGTTGATGAAGGACACGTCACCCTCTTTTGCTTCGCAGTTCGAATCGTTCAGCTTCGCGCCGTACAAGAAGCCTGCCGATGACGGCGCCAGCGCGCCCGCAACCGAGGGGGACGATGACAACAGCAACGCGCAGGAAGATACGTCCACGGCCAAGCTCATCGCCGATAAAACCGCGCTTACGCTCGATCGCAACGGCGCAGGAACCCTCACGCTCAAGTCGCTGCCCATAGTGGAAGCGCCGAAACAACTGGCGCTGGAAGCGACCTTCGCGGACCCCAACGGCGAGATCCAGACGCTGCGCGGCAACGCCACGCTCTGGCCCGCGGCTGTCGCCGCCGGCATCAAGGCGGGAGAATGGGTATCGGTCGGCAATGCGGTGCCGGTGCAGGCGCTCGCTGTCGACTTGCAAGGCAAGCCGCGAGCGGGTGTGGCGCTGGAAATCCGCGGCGTTGCGCGCACCATGACGAGCTCCCGCAAACGCATGGTCGGCGGTTTCTATGCGTACGACAACCACACGGAAACCAAGGACCTCGGCACGCTATGCAGCGGCAAGAGCGACGACCACGGCCTGCTTTCCTGCGATGCAAAACTCAAGGAAGCAGGCAATGTCGACCTGATCGCCATCGCCAAGGACGGGGATGGCCGAGTGGCAAACGCGACCACCTCGGTCTGGGTCACGCGCGAAGATCAGCTCTGGTTCGGCGGCGAAAACACCGACCGGATCGACGTACTGCCTGAAAAGACGAGCTATGAACCCGGCGAAACCGCCCGCTTCCAGGTGCGCATGCCGTTCCGCTTCGCGACCGCACTGGTGGCGGTGGAGCGCGAGGGGATCGTGGAAACGAAGGTCGTGGAACTGGACGGCAAGAACCCGACCATCGAATTGAAAGTGCAGGACACGTGGGGGCCGAACGTGTACGTCTCCGTGCTCGCGATACGCGGGCGGATTCACGAAGTACCGTGGTATTCGTTCTTCACGTGGGGCTGGAAAGCGCCGCTCGATTGGGTGCACGCGTTCTGGTACGAAGGGCGGCAGTATGAAGCGCCTACCGCGCTGGTCGATTTGTCGAAGCCTGCGTTCCGTTACGGGCTCGGCGAGATCAAGGTGGGAACAGCGGCGCACAAGCTTGGCGTGACGGTGACGCCGGATGCGAAGACGTATGCCGTGCGCTCGAAGGCGCATGTGAAAGTCCGCGTGACGCTGCCGGGCGGCAAGCCTGCTCCGGCCGGCACGCAGATCGCGCTCGCCGCTGTGGACGAAGCCCTGCTCGAACTGATGCCGAATCAAAGCTGGAACGTGCTCGACGCCATGCTGCAGCGGCGCGCGTATGGCGTGGAGACATCGACGGCGCAAATGGAGATCATCGGACGCCGTCACTTCGGGCGCAAAGCCGTGCCGGCGGGCGGTGGCGGCGGACACAGCGCGACCCGCGAACTGTTCGACACGCTCTTGCTGTGGAACCCGCGCGTGACGCTCGATGCGAACGGCGAAGCAACCGTCGACGTGCCGCTCAACGACGCGTTGACGAGCTTCCGTATTGTCGCGATCGGAGCCGTGGGCGCGGGTCAATTCGGCACCAGCAGTGCATCGATACGCAGCACCCAGGACCTGCAGTTGATCTCGGGCTTGCCGCCGCTCGTGCGCGTGGGTGACCAGTTCCGCGCGCTGTTCACGCTGCGCAATACGACCGCACGCACCATGCAGGTCGTCATCACGCCGCATGTTCCTTCGCTCGATCTCCCCGCGCAGAACGTGACACTGGCGCCGGATTCATCGCAGGAAATCATGTGGGACGTGAAGACGCCGGATGCTATTGGCATGGCGGCAACGGGCGCGTTGAACTGGGTAGTAACCGCAGCGGAACAAGGCGGTCCGAAAGCCGCCGATGCCGTCAAACTCACGCAGCGCGTGGTGGCCGCGATTCCGGTGACCGTGCAGCAAGCAACGATCACCCAGGTCGACGGCACGTTCGCGTTGCCCGTGGCGCCGCCGGAAACCGCGGTGGCATCTGCGGATGGACAGATTCGCGGCGGCATTGCCGTGACGTTGCAGCCCAAGCTCGCCAATGGCCTGCCGGGTGTGCGACGCTGGTTCGAGCGTTATCCGTATAGCTGCCTCGAGCAGCAAACGTCACGCGCGCTGGGTCTCGACGACCTCACGCAATGGCAGACGGTGATTGCGCGGATGCCGTCGTATCTGGACAGCGACGGGCTGGCCAACTACTTCCCGCCCTCGGACGATTCGCGGCCTTACGGCAGTCCGGCGTTGTCGGCCTACCTGCTCGCCGTCAGCGACGAAGCATCGAAAGCCGATCCCCGCTTCGCGCTGCCCGACGACCTGCGCGACAAGCTCGCGGCTGCGTTGACGAACTTCGTGGAAGGCAAGATCGAGCGGAAGTTCTGGTCGCCGCGCCAGGACCTGGACTTTGTGAAACTCTCGGCGATTGAAGCTTTGTCGCGTTACGGGCTGGCCGCGCCGCGCATGCTCGGTTCGATCACGATCGCGCCGAATCAATGGCCGACGTCCGCACTGCTCGACTACTACTCGATCCTTTCGCGTGTCGACGGCATTGCGCAACGCGACGACCAACGCGCTCAGGTCGAGCAGATCCTGCGGGCACGCCTGACGTATTCGGGCACGCGCCTGACCTTCTCGACCGCCGCCGACGACGATCTCTACTGGCTCATGACCGGCACCGAATCGAATGCGGCACGCACGGCATTGATCTTCGCCGATAACCCTGGGTGGAAAGACGAGATGCCGCGCCTGATCGGCGGTTTGCTCGCGTTGCAGACGAACGGCGCATGGCAGACCACGACGTCGAATCTGTGGGGCAAGCTCGCGGTGCAGCGCTTTTCCCGCGTTTTCGAAAACACGCCGGTAAGCGGCCAGACGCGCGTGGCGCTTGGTACGACGGAGAAAGCCGTGGCGTGGAACGCGCCCGCCTCGCCTGCGAATCCGCGCAGCGTCACGCTGCCTTGGGCCTCCGGTACGCTCAACCTGACGCAGGAAGGCAGCGGCAAACCGTGGGCGACCATCGAGAGCCTCGCGGCAGTCGCGCTGAAAGCGCCGTTCGCGGCGGGGTATCGGATCACGAAAACCATCACGCCGATCGATCCGGCGGTCAAAGGCACGCTCTCGCGTGGTGACATCGTGCGCGTGCATCTCGACATCGACGCTCAAAGCGATATGACATGGGTGGTCATCAACGATCCAATCCCGGCCGGTGCGACGATCCTCGGCTCGGGCCTCGGCCGCGATTCGGAAGTGGCGACCGAGGGAGAAAAGAGCCCGCAAGGTGCGTGGCCGGCATTTGTCGAGCGTGGTTTTGACGGCTATCGCGCGTATTACGACTATCTGCCGAAGGGGAAATTGCAGGTCGAGTACACGGTCCGGCTGAACAGCGCCGGGACATTTGGGCTGCCGCCCACGCGTGTAGAGGCGCTCTATGCACCCTCGGTGTTCGGCGCGATTCCAAACGCAACGATGGTCGTAGCTCCACTGGCCGCGGCCAAATAACGCGATGAAACGCGCCGCCCTCGCGCTGATCGGTTGCATGCTTGCGAGCTCGGCGCATGCGCTGCCGAGCTTCGACGAAGTGCGCTCGGGCTGGCGCAGTTCCGACTGGGTGCTGCTCGCCCGCGATGGCGAACCGCTGCAGCGCACGCGTATCGACACAACCGAACGGCGCGGCGACTGGGTCGCGTTGCAGGATGTGTCGCCGGCGTTGCGCGAGGCGATTGTCGTGTCGGAGGACAAGCGGTTTTACGAGCACAGCGGCGTGGATTGGCGCGGCGCAGCGGCGGCGGCCTGGGCAAACCTGTGGAACACGCGTACGCGCGGCGCGTCGACAGTGACCATGCAACTGACCGGTTTGATCGATGAAGATCATCGGCCGGGACGCCGTTCGATAGGCGAGAAAGCGACGCAGACGGTCGGCGCGTTATGGCTCGACCACGCCTGGCGCAAGGACCAGATTCTCGAGGCCTATCTCAATCTCGTGCCGTTTCGCGGCGAGATCGTGGGTTTGTCGGCGTTGTCGCAGACCTTGTTCGGCAAACTTCCATCCGGGCTGAACGAGCGCGAAGCTGCGCTCACGGCCGCACTGGTGCGTGCGCCGAATGCGAATTATGCGAAGGTATCGGCGCGGGCGTGCGGGATTTTGCGGGACATGAGCCGGGCGCGGCCATCGAATATGGACCCTTGCGCGAACCTCGACAGCTATGTGCAATTGACGCTCACGCGCACCGCATCCGCCTCGCCGCGATCCCTGGATTACGACGCGCTCGCCCCGCACTTCGCGCGCCGTGTGGCCAGCGAAGTGCATCCGGCAGCGGGCGCGCGCGTTCGGTCAACGCTCGACGCCTCGCTGCAACGCTTCGCTCGCGACTCCCTCGCACGCACCTTGGTCGAACTCAACTCGCGTGCTCATCAGCGCAATGTGCACGACGGCGCGGCGATCGTCATCGACAACCGCAGCGGCGAGATTCTGGCGTGGATCGGCTCGGCGGGAGGGTTGTCGAACGCACCGGAAGTTGATGCCGTTCTCGCGCTGCGCCAGGCAGGGTCGACGCTGAAGCCGTTCCTGTACGCTCAGGCTATCGACGAAAAGCGTCTCACGCCCGCGTCTTTACTCGACGACGCCCCGCTCGATCTCGCCACCGGCGGCGGACTGTATATCCCGCAGAACTATGATCACGATTTCAAGGGCTGGGTAAGCATGCGCACCGCGCTGGGGTCGTCGCTGAATGTGCCGGCCGTGCGCACGCTGGTGATGGTCACGCCGCACCGGTTCGCGAAAACGCTGGTGTCGCTCGGCCTGCCGCTCACGCAAGCCGGTGATTACTACGGCTTCAGTCTCGCACTCGGCAGCGCCGACGTGACGCTGGCGACACTCACCAACGCTTACCGGACGCTCGCAAACGGCGGTCTCACCGGGCCAATGTCCGACCTGCCGGCGGGTACATCCACCGTCTCCGCCGCACCCGGCACACGCGTTTTCAGCCCGCAGGCCAGCTTTATCGTGACGAACATCCTCGCCGATAACAACGCGCGCACGCGCACCTTCGGCTTCGACAGCGTCCTTGCCACGCGCTTTTTCAGCGCTGTGAAAACCGGCACGAGCAAGGACATGCGCGATAACTGGGCGGTCGGTTACACGTCCCGTTATACGGTGGGCGTGTGGGTCGGCAACGCGGACGGCGCGCCCATGTGGGATGTCTCCGGCGTCACGGGCGCCGCGCCCGTGTGGGCCGCGCTGGTCAACTACCTGCACCGGCGCACGCCCAGCCGGCCGCCGGTCGCGCCGCCGGGCGTGGTGCGCGCGAGTATCGTTTATCAAAACGACATCGAACCGGCGCGCGACGACTGGTTCCTGAGCGGCACGCAAATGTCGCGGATCGCGTTGTCGGCGAATGCGGAAGGCGCGGCCGTGCGCAACGGCACGGCCCGGATCGCCGCCCCCACCGACGGCACCATTTTCGCCCTCGATCCCGACATTCCGGCCACCCGCCAGCGGGTCTGGTTCGAGAGCGCGCAAGGCGCACCTACGGGCAGCGTATGGCGGCTGGACGGTAAATCGGCCGGGCCTTCCGCGCAAATGGCACGAATGGCGTGGCTGCCGTGGCCGGGGCACCACACGCTGGAACTGGTCGACCGCCAGGGCGTGGTGGTCGATTCCGTGAAATTCGAAGTACGCGGCGCATTTGCCAAAATCAAGGCAAAAGGCTGATAGGGATCAAAGCAGGAATCAAAGCGAGAATCAAATCCGCGATAGCATCCATTCCGCCAAGCCTATATCCGGAAAATGTTAAATCTGATCTGATCCGCCCCCATCCGCCATGAGTCTGGTGATAATCGCTAAACGAAATCGAAACCGGGCAGCGGATTGGGTACAACCGGCAAAATAATAGCCGGCATTGTTGTAAAAAATAATCCCGTCCACGCCAGACGGATGTCGCTGCCATTATCCTGACCCGCATTTTGTCCTATGCTTGTTGGGCTTTCTGGCCAGGCTTCCAGTAAGGCCGACATCGATTCCTCCTTTTGTTTTTCAACCTGGAGCACCTGTCATGCTTAAGAAGCTGTTGATGCTGTTTCTGGCCCTTGCGTTGTCGATGGGTGTCGCGTTTGCGGCCGTCGACGTGAATACGGCGGACCAAACCTCGCTTGAAGGGGTGAAGGGGCTTGGGCCGGTGAAGTCGAAGGCGATCATCGATGAACGGACGAAGAATGGCCCGTTCAAGGACGCCGACGATCTCGCCAACCGCGTGAAAGGCCTCGGCACGAAGTCCGTGACGAACCTGGAGCAGGCCGGGCTGACCATTGGCGGTTCGTCAGCGCCGCCGACCGGTACGAAGGAAAAGACCAGCGCCGGGGCCGCGGCTCCCGCGAAATCGACAGTGAAGTCATCCACGGCCGCGACCGCCGCCACCTCACCGGCCGCAACCACGGCCACAACACCCGCGGTGACACCGGCAACAACGGCAGACGCGGCTTCCACGACCAAGGGCAAGAAGGGCAAAAAAGCCAAGGCCGGCGCAGCAGCCAGCTCGAGCACGGCCACAACAACGACGGCGACGGCCGACGCTGCTTCGGGCGCGAGCGGCGCCAAGGCGTCGAAGAAGTCCAAGAAAAAGAAAGCCGCGAGCGACGCGGCGGCAAACTGAGGACGGCGACGCATTTCGGCACTGGATCCCGAGCGTGGAACGGCCATCAACGCGCAGCTCGGATTCAGGATTCAGGCCAGCCAGGTCGCCTTGCAGCAGAAACACTCTGGCCGTTCCTTATCGGACGGCACGTTTTCCGTCCGGCAGAGGCCAACCCGCATGACGCCGGACGGCATTTAACCAGCATCGTTTTCAAGTGAGACAGCCATGAGCCTACTCGATACCCTCGCCTCCTCCTTCGGCAATTCGCCTCAAGGCGGCGGCGCACAGTCCGGCCTGATCGCCGCGGCGATGGAGTTCGTCAACAATCAGCCCGGCGGCCTGAACGGCTTGATTCAGCGTTTTCATGAAAACGGCGCGGGCGACATCGTCTCGTCGTGGGTCGGCAACGGCGAAAACAAGCCGATCAGCCCGGACACCGTGACCAACGTGCTCGGCTCTGACGCGGTCAGCCAGATCGCACAGAAAGCCGGTTTGTCCGGCGACCAGGTGTCCGGCATGTTGGCTACGGTGCTGCCGCATCTCGTGAACCACGCAACGCCGGACGGCCAGGTGCCGGCGAACGGCCAGCTGGACGTGGGCAGCCTGCTGGGTTCGCTCGGTGGTCTCGGCGGTCTGGCAGGCCTGTTCGGCAAGAGCGAAGAACCGAAGGCCTAAGCGTTCCCGGCCTGGTCCTTTGATTAAAAAAGGGGCAACGGATCACTCCGTTGCCCCTTTTTGTTGGGAAGAACGACGCCCGGCCCCTGCTTCGTCGGGCGCCTTCAATGCACGTCTTAATGCACCTCTTAATGCACGACGCGATCGAACACCAGCTCGCCATCCCGCATATCGACGGGAATCACGTCCTTCGGTCCGAACTTGCCGGCCAGGATCAGCTTCGCGACCGGGTTCTCGATCTGCTGCTGGATCGCGCGCTTTAACGGCCGTGCGCCGAACACCGGGTCGTAACCCACCTTGCCGATGTGTTCCAGCGCGGCCTCCGACACGTCGAGTTGCATCTCCAGCTTCGCGAGCCGATCATGCAGCCGCTGCAACTGGATCTTCGCGATCGACTGGATGTTGTTCCGGTCGAGCGAATGGAACACCACGACGTCGTCAATCCGGTTCAGGAACTCCGGCCGGAAGTGCAGCTTGACCTCTTCCCAGACGGCCTCCTTCACTGCTTCGTGCGGCTCTCCGACCATCGACTGGATCACGTGCGAGCCAAGATTCGACGTCATCACGATCACCGTGTTCTTGAAGTCCACAGTGCGACCTTGCCCGTCGGTCATGCGGCCGTCGTCGAGCACCTGCAGCAGCACGTTGAACACATCCGGATGCGCCTTCTCGATTTCATCGAGCAGGATCACGCTGTAGGGCTTGCGACGCACCAGCTCGGTCAGGTAACCGCCTTCCTCATAACCGACATAACCCGGCGGCGCACCGATCAACCGTGCGACGCTGTGCTTCTCCATGAACTCGCTCATGTCGATACGGATCAGGTGATCCTCCGAATCGAACAGGAACGCGGCAAGCGCCTTGCACAACTCGGTCTTGCCCACACCCGTCGGCCCAAGGAACAGGAACGAACCGTACGGACGGTTCGGGTCCGACAACCCGGCGCGCGAGCGGCGAATAGCATCGGCCACCGCGCCGATCGCTTCATCCTGACCCACCACGCGGTCGTGCAGCTTGCCTTCGATCTGCAACAGCTTCTCGCGCTCGCCCTGCATCATCCGCGACACGGGAATGCCGGTGGAACGCGACACCACTTCCGCGATTTCCTCGGCGCCCACTTGCGTGCGCAGCAAACGCGGCCGCGTAGGATTGCTTTGTTCCGCGGTCTCGGCCTGCGTGACCTGCTTCAGTTGCGTCTCGAGTTCAGGCAGCTTGCCGTACTGCAATTCGGCGACCTTCTCGAGCTTGCCTTCACGCTGCAAACGCACGATGTCCGCGCGCACTTTCTCGATCTCTTCCTTCAGCGTCGCGCTGCCCTGCACGGCGGCTTTCTCCGCCATCCAGATTTCCTCGAGATCGGAATACTCGCGGTCCAGCCGCTCGATTTCCTCCTCGATCAACTGCAGGCGCTTCTGCGATGCCTCGTCCTTTTCCTTCTTGACGGCTTCACGTTCGATCTTCAACTGGATCAAACGGCGATCGAGCCGGTCCATCTCTTCGGGCTTCGAATCAATTTCCATCTTGATCTTGGACGCAGCTTCGTCGATCAGGTCGATGGCCTTATCGGGGAGAAAACGGTCCGTGATATAGCGATGCGACAATTCCGCCGCCGCCACAATAGCCGGATCGGTGATTTCCACGCCGTGATGCAGTTCGTATTTTTCCTGCAGGCCGCGCAGGATCGCGATGGTCGCTTCCACCGACGGTTCATCGACCAGCACCTTCTGGAACCGGCGTTCGAGCGCCGCGTCCTTTTCGATGTATTTCCGATACTCGTCGAGCGTCGTCGCGCCGATGCAATGCAGCTCGCCGCGCGAAAGCGCCGGCTTCAGCATGTTGCCCGCGTCCATGGCGCCTTCGGCTTTGCCGGCGCCCACCATGGTATGGATTTCATCGATGAAAACGATGGTCTGGCCTTCGTCCTTGGCAATATCGCTGAGCACGGATTTGAGCCGCTCCTCGAATTCCCCGCGATACTTGGCGCCCGCCAGCAGCGCGGCCATGTCAAGCGACAGCACGCGCTTGCTCTTCAGCGATTCCGGCACTTCGCCGTTCACGATCCGCTGCGCGAGGCCTTCCACAATGGCCGTCTTGCCCACACCCGGCTCACCAATCAGCACCGGATTGTTCTTCGTCCGGCGTTGCAGGATCTGGATTGAACGACGGATTTCGTCGTCGCGGCCAATCACCGGGTCGAGCTTGCCGGCGCGCGCGCGCTCGGTCAGGTCGACCGTGTATTTCTTCAGCGCGCCGCGCTGGCTTTCGGCGTCCTGGCTATTCACCTGGGCACCGCCGCGAACCGAATTGATCGCGGCTTCGAGCGCCTTGCGCGTGAGGCCATGCTGCTTGGCGATACGCCCGGCTTCGCCTTTGTCATCGGCGATGGCGAGCAGGTACATCTCGCTTGCGATGAACGTGTCGTTGAGTTTTTGCGCCTCTTTGTCAGCGCTGTTCAGCAAACCGGCGAGATCGCGGCTGACCTGGACGTTGCCGTCCGTGCCCTGGACTTGCGGCAGACGCGTCATGGCGTCCTTGAGCGCGGTTTGCAGCGCCTGGACCTGCACGCCGGCCTGCGACAGCAGCGAGCGCGCCGAGCCGTCCTGCTGCGCGATCAGCGCGGAAAGCAGGTGAACTGGTTCTATGTATTGATTGTCATTGCCGACGGCGAGACTTTGCGCGTCGGCCAGTGCTTCCTGGAACTTCGTAGTTAGCTTGTCGATTCTCATATTGAGACCTCCAAATCGGGATGTGTTCAAAATGAGGCGCGATCCGGCACTTTCAAGCGTTCAGCGACCCAAAAACCGCATTTTTCTGCGAAATGACGCTCGAACAAGGATTGACGCGCTTGATAGTGCCGAGCGGTTCGTGATGCGCAAAAACAGCCGGCTGGAAGCACTTGGGCATGTTGGCATACGGTTGGCGCCCGTCCAGCGCAGGCGTCGCAGGGTCATTGTGAACGGATCGCGGCGGCGGGGATTGACCTGCATCGAAGAACTGACGCTGGCGGCGCTGGCGACGTTGGATACCGACGCGCATCAATCGGGCCAGGCAGATCGGGCAGCTCCGTCAGCGATGTCCAGCGATTCAATTTATGCCTGCCGCTGCCGGCATGAATCGCACGATACCGAGCACGCCCGCGAGTTCATCGGCCGGCGACGCGAGGTCCCCGACGGTGTGCTGGTCGAGTTCCGCGAGGAACGCGTCGCGCGCGGCGGCGAATACGCCCCGCAGACGGCAGTGGGACTGGATCACGCAATGCCGGTGGGCCTCGCTTTCATCGGCGAAACAACCCACTATCGAAAAATCGTTCTCCGTCTTGCGCACCACCTCGCCGATAGTCAGCAGCGGCGTACGCGGATCGAGCCTCAGGCCGCCGTTGCGACCGCGCACGGTTTCCACCCAGCCCAACTCCCCAAGCCGTTGCACCACTTTCATGAGATGGTTCTTGGAGATCCCGTAGGCGTCGGAAATCTCCTGGATGGTCGACAGCCCCTCGGGCCGGACGGCCAGATAGAGCATGACGCGCAACGAATAGTCGGTGTAATCGGTCAGTCGCATGGGTGGATCGCGTAGTTCGCGTAATCAGTCGCATGAGCCGATCGCCTGGTCACGTCGGTCCGGTGCTTGGTAAAAGCTTCAATCGCACGGATACAAAGTACGGCCGCGCGCGGCGCAGATCGCCAGGTAAACGCTCGACCTGAGCCAGATCCGTGTATGTCCGGCCCAACCCGTATGCCCAATTGCCGGCCAACACCGGGTACCACTGCGGCGAGCAGCCGCCTGGCGCAGCCCTGCTTCCCGATTAAACGTCGATTATCATGGGAAGCAGTCCGCCAGATGTCAATGAAACGTCATTCGGCCCAATTGCTGTACTCATTCGGCCGCACTACTGGCCCTATTAACGACGGCCCGTTTAACGGCGCCGGTTTTATAGGCACTGGCCTGCAATAGATTCGTTGTTTCTTCAGTTTCCGTCAAATACCCGGTGTACGGGGCATTTTACTAATATCCAGCCGGTTAACGTTCCGTTTTGGCCATCTCGTTTAGCGATTTAACATTTAACGGCCACGATCTGCGTTTTGCCAGCGGGACTAAATACCTCACTGAGCCGTGTCATCGAATCCTGTAATCCCGCAATCCCATGACCCAACCGTTGATTGAGCCTTCAAGCACGCCGAACACACCGTCGACGCCGTTCGTCCGCGCCGCGGAACCCGACGAAGCCAATGTCCGGCAGCTGGTCGAGGCATTCTACCGGCGTGTCGACGACGACCTGCTGCTCGGCCCGATCTTCGCCCGTGAACTCGCCGGCCGCTGGGACGCGCATCTGGCGAAGATGACAACGTTCTGGTCGAGCCTCGTGCTCGGCACGAAGGGATATAGGGGCAACGTTCAAGAAGCGCACCGGCCTCTCGGCGATATTGAACCCCAGCACTTCGCCCGCTGGCTCACGCTTTTCCTCGATACCGTCGACACCCGTTACGAGCCCGCCGCGGCCGTGCAGTTCATGGAGCCGGCGCTGCGTATTGCGCAAAGCCTGCAACTGAGCAAATTCGGCTGGGACTATGCGATTCCTGACGCGCAACGCGCTTTGATGGCGTCGCTCAAACGCCTGCGCACGGGGAGCAGCGAGAACGAATCCGCGACAGAGTTGCCCGACCGGAGCCACGGCCAGCCATTTCCGGTCAGGCTGTCGGGCGCTGAAGCCACCGAACTGCACGACGAATCCAGTAACCGCTCAGGCAATCGATCAAGCAACCCATCAAGCGACGCATGAGCCACGCATGAGCGGACGTTCCCGTCCCCGCCTGCAACCCGGCCGAGCTTGAGCGCCGCCTCTATTACTCTCCTGCCCGTGCCGCCGGCTCAGGGTCCCACCGCGCGAGCGCGGCGTCGTCGGATTCACGGGCGTCGACCCATTTCTCGCCGTGTTCGGTCTTTTCCTTCTTCCAGAACGGCGCCTGCGTCTTCAGATAATCCATCACGAACGCACACGATTCGAATGCTTGCGCGCGATGCATGGCGGTTGTCACAACCAGCACGATCTGGTCGAGCGGCAAAAGCTTCCCCACGCGATGCACGATCAGCACGTCCGAACCCGGCCAGCGTTCCCGCGCCTGCGCCGCGATCGCCTCCAGGGCCTTTTCGGTCATGCCGGGATAATGTTCCAGCTCCATTGCCTGGACGGTTTGGCCCTCGTTCAGGTCCCGCACCGTACCGACAAAACATGCCACAGCGCCCACCTTGGGATTGTCGGCGCGTAAAGCGGCAACTTCCGTGCTGAGATCGAAATCGGCTTCCTGCACGCGGACTCGGGTCATTTCAGCCTCCCGTGACGGGCGGGAAAAACGCAACTTCGCAGCCTTCCGTGATGCGTCGCGCCGGGTCTGTCATTTCGTGGTTGCACGCCATGCGCAACGAGCGGCCCTCGGCGAGGGTTTCCGCCCATGCACCGCCGCGCATGCGCAGCCACGCCCTTACGTCGCCGACGCTGGACACGCTGTCCGGCACGTCCACGCTCTCATTCGCCACGCCGAGCGCTTCGCGCACACCCGCAAAAAATCTCAATTCGACTTTCATGATTGCCTTCAACGCATCAGTTCTGAAAACGGGATGAAACGCACGGTCTCGCCGGCCTGGATCGCGTGATCCGGCGGGTTATCGATCAGACCGTCGCCCCAGACCGTGGACGTCAACACAGCCGAGCTTTGATTCCCGAACACGTCCAGCCCACCCGCTTCGTTCACGCGGGCGCGCAGGAATTCGTTGCGCCGGTCGCCCTTTTTCTGCGTGAAATCGGCGCGCATGGCATACACGCGCGGCTCGACTGCCTCCACGCCCGCCAACCGCAGGATGAAGGGACGCACGAACAGCAGGAACGTGCAGAAGCTGGACACCGGATTTCCCGGCAATCCGATAAAAAACGCCTCGCTGCCGTTTGGTTCCGCCGCCTCGCGCCGCACCGCGCCGAACGCGAGCGGCTTGCCGGGTTTCATCGCGATCTGCCACATGGAAATGCGTCCTTCGGCTTCCACGGCCGGCTTCACGTGATCTTCCTCGCCGACCGATACACCGCCGCACGTGAGGATCAGGTCGTGCTCGCGCGCCGCGCGCCGGAGGGTTTCGCGGGTTGCGTCCAGCCGGTCAGGCACGATACCGAGGTCCGTCACGTCGCAGCCCAGTTTGGCGAGCAACGCACACAGCGTGAAACGGTTCGAGTTGTAGATCGCGCCGGGACGCAACGGCTCACCGGGCATGGTCAGTTCGTCACCGGTAAAAAACACCGCTACGCGCACTTTGCGCACGACTTCAAGCGCAGCGCTTCCCACCGATGCCGCGAGCCCCAGCGCCTGCGGCGTAAGCCGCGCGCCGGCGGGCAGAATCACCGAGCCGCGACGGATATCGGCGCCTTGCTGCGTGATCCATTCGCCCTCTGCCGGCACGTGCGAGAAGGTCGCACCGGCGTTGTCGGCGCGAACCATTTCCTGCATCACGATAGTGTCAGCGCCCGGCGGCACGGTGGCGCCGGTGAAGATCCGTGCAACCGTGCCGGCAGCCAGCGGCTCAGCCGTCTGGCCAGCCGGCACGCGCTGCGACACGGGTAGCGTCACAGTGCTCGATTCTGACGCCCCGGCGAGATCCGCAGCCCGCACCGCATACCCGTCCATGGAACTCGTGTGCATGGGCGGGACGTCAAGCGGCGATACGACCGCCGCGGCCAGCACCCGCCCGAGCGCATCGAAGGTATTAACGGCTTGTGCGCCGTCCACCCGGCGCGCTGCCGCCAGCAAAGTGGCGAGTGCATCGGCGGTGGACAGCATTGGCGGGCGTGAAGCGGCGGGCGTGGTGGACATCGTCGGGGGATTTGGGTTGGCCGTGAAATGTGAAATGGGCAGCGCTGAAAAGCGCGGCAACCGAAGCACTTATTGTAGCGAGAACCGGGGTAGCGAGAACCAGGGTAGCAAGAACCGCCGGCCAAGCGGCCGCCCGGCGACGCCCGATCCGGGCTCATCGGCCATCCGGGCAAGTGCAGGACAAACATGCACCCCTGACGTGCACCGGAGCCGTGCACCCTGGCTTCGCGACCTCTTTTTCGCGTGGCGTCCGCGCTGCCGCTCGCCCCAAGCTCGGTGATACACTCGCACGACACTTTCAGACTTCTCCCCTATGAAATTCTGTTCCGTCTGCGGCCACGAGGTCAGCCTGAGCATTCCGCCTGGCGACAACCGACAGCGCTACGTTTGCGATAATTGCGGCACGGTGCATTATCAGAATCCGCGCAACGTGGTCGGGACCGTGCCCGTCTGGGACGACAAGGTGCTGCTGTGCCGGCGCGCGATCGAACCGCGCTACGGCTACTGGACCCTGCCGGCGGGTTTCATGGAGATGGACGAAACCACCAGCGAAGGCGCCGCGCGCGAAACGCTCGAGGAAGCCGGCGCGCGCGTCGAAATCCAGAGCCTGTTCACGCTGCTGAACGTGCCGCACGTGCATCAGGTGCACCTCTTCTACCTTGCCAGGCTGCTGGATCTCGACATCGATGCAGGCGAGGAAAGTCTCGAAGTGAAGCTCTTCGACGAGAGCGACATCCCCTGGGACGAAATCGCCTTCCCGACGGTCGGGCAGACGCTACGGTTCTTTTTCGCCGACCGCGCTGCCGGCAACTACGCGCTGCATACCGGCGACATCTTCCGCTCACTGCGCGAAGGCTGAGCGCCCCTCCGAATCATGGTTCCGTGGCTCGCCTCCGACGATCCGTTTCCCCCTGTCGAGCGCGCGCTCGGCGAGGCGAGCGGCGCGCCCGGATTGCTCGCGGCCAGTGCGGAATTGCAGGGCAGCCGTCTTGTGGATGCGTATCAGCGCGGCATTTTCCCCTGGTATTCCGACGGCCAGCCGGTGCTCTGGTGGAGTCCCGATCCACGCATGGTGCTGATACCCGACGAATTCAAAGTGTCCGATTCGCTGCGTAAAACGCTGCGGCGCGTGTTGCGCGAGGCATCGTGGGAGATTCGCGTGGACGATGATTTCGCCGCCGTGATGCGGGCGTGCGCCCAAACGCCGCGGGAAGGTCAGCGCGGCACGTGGATCACGGCGGATATTGTGGAAGCGTATTCGTCGCTGCATCGCGAAGGACGCGCGCACAGCATTGAAACGTGGTTCGAGGGCAAGCGCGTGGGCGGTCTTTATGGCGTCTCGTTCGGGCGCATGTTTTTCGGCGAATCGATGTTCGCGCACCGCACCGACGCCTCGAAAATTGCGCTCGCGGCGCTCATCGGACACTTGCGCCACCATAAAATAGAGATGATAGACTGCCAGCAGAATACGTCGCATCTGGCGTCGCTGGGCGGCCGGGAGATCTCCCGCAAGGTATTTGTGAGACATCTGCGCGGGGCGGTCGGCGAGCCGCCGATCCCTTGGCAGTTCGACAAATACGCACTGCTGGAGACACTTCGGCCACCGCTGCTTTCGCCTGAATGAACGAGGCCGATGCAGCGCATGAAGCGCAGCCGGCGACCGGCAATTCCACCTTTGATATTCTTGAACCAATCCAGCACCATCGAACGTGATGTATAGCAGGCAAGATAGCGACACGACCGAGGTTTTCCGCCCTCCATCGAACCGCTGCGGCACGGTTGGGGTGGTGAGCAAGATAGACGCTTAGAACGAGAGCTGCCAACGTGACTCACCCCAATGAGCTGCCGCTTTCTCCGCTTTCGGCGTTGCAATTTTATGCAACGGCGCCGTATCCGTGCAGCTATCTGGACGGGCGCATCGCGCGCTCCCAGGTGGCCACTCCCAGCCACCTGATCAACTCAGACGTCTACACCGAACTCGTCAAGGCAGGTTTCCGGCGCTCCGGGGTCTTCACCTATCGCCCGTATTGCGACGGCTGCCGCGCGTGCGTGCCGGTGCGCGTGCCTATTGACCGTTTCACGCCGAACCGTACCCAGCGGCGCGTCTGGAAACAGCATGGCGATCTGGTTGCGAGCGTGGCACCACTCCACTACGACGAGGAGCATTACACGCTGTATATGCGCTACCAGTCGGCGCGGCACGCGGGCGGCGGCATGGATCGCGACAGCCGCGACCAGTATGAGCAATTCCTGCTGCAAAGCCGGATCAATTCGCGCCTGGTTGAATTCCGCGAGCCCGGAGCGAACCCCACTGGCAGTCTTGCCGAAGACTCCCCAGCGCCCGGCACCTTGCGCATGATCAGCATGATCGACATCCTCGGCGACGGACTTTCGTCGGTTTACACATTTTTCGAGCCCGGCCTGCCGCACACCAGTTTCGGCACTTACAACATCCTCTGGCAGATCGAGCAGGCGCGCAGCCTGGATTTGCCTCACGTCTATCTCGGTTACTGGATTCGTGAGAGCGACAAAATGGCGTACAAGGCGAATTTCCGGCCGCTGGAGGGCTTGATCGACGGCCGCTGGGACTTGCTCGATCCCACCACCATGCACTCCGCCGGAACGCCTCCCATGCCCGGTAAGATGCCCCCGGACAGACCACGACGCTAGGGCCGCGCCGGCTCTTCAACAGCCTTTTTTGCAGTCGTTTTCGCCCGTGTGTCACTGCTTTTCGGTATGGCTTCGCAAAGCCGTTAAAATGGCGCGTCTCAATTTACGCCGCTCCGGCCTTTCCTCCTCGTGTTCAGCTCTCTCTACCCGCTCGCCCGCGCGCAACTTTTTCGCATGGATGCGGAAGACGCCCATCACCTGACGCTACGCATGCTCGGCGCCGCCGGCCGCACCGGCCTGGCCGGCATGCTCGCCGAGCGCGCCTCCGATTCGCCGCGTACCGTCATGGGCCTGAGCTTTCGCAACTCGGTCGGGCTCGCAGCGGGACTGGACAAAGACGGAGCGTGTATTGTCGGACTGGCGTCGCTCGGGTTTGGATTCATCGAAGTGGGGACGGTCACGCCGCGCGCGCAGCCCGGCAATCCGCGCCCGCGCATGTTTCGCCTGCCCGATGCACAGGCGCTGATAAACCGGCTCGGGTTCGACAACCGCGGCGTCGATCAGTTCGTCGAGAACGTGAAGGCGGCGCGCTATCGCGGCGTACTGGGGTTGAACATCGGCAAGAATGCCGATACCCCCATAGAACGCGCTGCTGAAGATTATTTGTACTGCCTCGAGCGGGTGTACCCGTTCGCAAGCTATGTGACGATCAACATCTCGTCGCCCAATACGAAAAACCTGCGCCAGTTGCAAGGCGCCGGCGAACTCGACGCGCTGCTCGGCGCGCTGAAGGACAAGCAACAACGGCTCTCCGACATGCACGGCAAGCTCGTGCCCCTCGCGCTGAAGATCGCCCCTGATCTCGACGACGAGCAGGTCAAGGAGATTGCCGCCACCTTGCTGCGTCACAAGATTGATGGTGTGATTGCGACCAACACCACGCTGTCGCGCACGGCCGTGACGGGCATGAAGCACGGCGATGAAGCCGGCGGGCTGTCGGGCAAGCCGGTGTTCGAAGCGTCGAATGCGGTGATCCGCAAGCTGCGCGCGGAGCTGGGCAGCGAGGTGCCGATCATCGGCGTGGGCGGCATCATGTCGGGCGAGGACGCGCGTGAGAAACTCGCGGCAGGCGCAGCGCTTGTGCAGATCTACACCGGCCTGATCTATCGAGGTCCGGCGCTCGTGACAGAATGCGTCGAAGCGCTGGCACGGACGAGTACCGCTGCATGACCGGGTGTTTCCTTCTTACCACGCTTGGCTCATATCCACATGAGCAAACGATCTGAAGACGGCATTGCGTTTTAGCTATCATCGCCGCACTTCAGATCACTGATAAAAACCAGGACAAAGGCAAATAACTCATGAAACTATCTCTCTTCAAGAAAGTGCTCGTGGCAGGCTTGATCGGCGCATCACTCTCGGCTGTTGCCCACGCTGAAGACCTGCTGGATTCGGTCAAGCAACGCGGTACGTTGCGTATTGGCCTGGAAGGCACGTTTCCCCCGTTCAACTCGAAGACGCCGCAAGGTGAACTCGTCGGGTTCGACGTGGATATCGCGAAGGCGGTTGCAGCGAAGCTCGGTGTCAAGCCCGAGTTCGTGACGACCGAATGGAGCGGGATCATTGCGGGCTTGCAGGCTGACAAGTTCGATGTGATCGTGAATCAGGTCGGCATTACCGATGCCCGCAAGCAAACGCTCGACTTCTCGCCGGCCTATACGTATTCGAATGCGCAACTGATTCAGCGCAAGGACGACGCGCGGGACTTCAAGACGCTTGAAGACCTGAAGGGCAAGAAGCTTGGCGTGGGTCTCGGCACGAACTACATGGACATGGCGAAGGCCGTGCCGGGTATCGACGTAAAGACGTATCCGGGTGCGCCCGAGTACTTGCGTGATCTGGCGTCAAACCGTCTGGACGCTGCGTTGAACGACCGCCTGATGCTTGCGTACCTGATGAAGAATTCGCAGTTGCCGCTGCGCACGGGGGCGAATGTGGGCCCGGGCAATCCGTCGGGGATTCCGTTCAAGAAGGGCAATCCGAAGTTCGAGAAAGCCATTGATGACGCGATGACCCAACTCGAAGCCGATGGCACGTTCACGAAGATTTCGGACAAGTGGTTCGGTATCGACGTAACGAAGCCGGCGAAGTAAACCTGCACAGTCAATCCGGACCCTCAAGCGTTCGGCATCGGGGCGGCTTCTTAAGGATGCCGCCCTTTGCATTTGATGCCCGCCTCCGACGTTACGCCTACTTTATTCCTTCATGTCCACGACATCCCTGCTCGTTCAATCCATACCGGCCCTTGCACAAGGCGCTGTCCTGACGATCAAGTTCGCGGTCTATTCGATGTTCTTCGGCCTGATCGCGGGCACGGTACTCGCGATGATGGGCATCAGCCGAAGCCGCACGCTGGTCGGCATGGCGCGCGCTTATGTGAGCGTGATGCGCGGCACGCCGCTGCTGGTGCAGATTTTCGTGATCTATTATGGATTGCCGAGTCTGGGTATTTCGCTTGATCCGACGCCGGCGGGGGTGATCGCCTTGTCGGCGAATGTGGCGGCTTATCTTTCCGAAAGCATGCGCGGCGCCATTCTCGGGATTCAGAGCGGGCAGTGGCTGGCGGCTTATAGCCTGGGCTTGTCGAGAATGCAGACGCTGCGGTATGTGATTGGTCCGCAGGCGCTGCGGATTGCTGTGCCCAGCCTGTCCAATAGCCTGATCAGTTTGATCAAGGATACGTCGCTGGTGTCGGTGATCACGGTTACGGAATTGCTACGGAGTGCGCAGGAAGTGATTGCCGCTACGTATCAGCCATTGCCGTTGTATCTCGCTGCCGCTGTGGTGTATTGGGTGCTGTGCAGCGTGCTGGAGTTCGTGCAGCGGCTGTTTGAACGCCGCTTGGCGTTGCCGGGACGGCACTAAGAGGGGGGTTCGCGCCTGGCAATCCAGCGCCCTCTCAACTCAAGACCTGGCCGCCGGCGCGGCAGCCGCATCCTCGTCCAGCCGCGCCCCAAACCTGTCCAGCCGCGGCATATGATGCCGGTCCGGATCCAGCGAATACGCTACCCGTGTAGCCCGTCCCATCAACTCATTGCGTGGGAAAAACCCAAAATACCGCGAGTCCGCGCTGTCATCGCGGTTATCTCCGAGCATCAGGTACTCGCCCTTGGGCACGGTCACCGGCCCAAACGAACGCCTCGGACTAGGCGCCAGCACCGACAAGCGCACGACATGCGTTACGTGCCCAAGCTTCTCGTCCAGATACTCGCCAGGCGAAGACGCATCGCCCGCCACTCCCGTGATGTCGACCGGCTGATAACCCGCCCGCCTGCCGTTGATATAAAGCACGTTGTCACGCATGGCAACTACGTCGCCGGGAAGCCCGATCAAACGCTTGACGATCAGCTCATGTGCCGCCGATGAATCCACCGTCACGATATCGCCACGCTGCGGATCATGCAGATGCGCAATCGCAATGTGCGTGAACGGAACACGCAGGTCGTACGCCATCTTGTCGACGACAATCCTGTCGCCCTCACGAATGGTCGGCAGCATGGAACCGCTTGGCACCACATTCCAGTCGGCGATAGCGCTGCGGAACAGCGCCATCAGTACCAGGAACGCAATCAGGTTCCGATATTCGCGCCAGAGTCGGGGTAACAGTCGCATGGTGTGGAATGCCGGCGTATGAGGACGACGCAGCTTAACGTCGAAAGCTGAAATGAAGCTTAAATCAACTCGCCAGGCCGGTCCGCGCTTGTCCGGTTTCCTTATTCGGCTTCGAAAGGAAACCGCACGCCAAGGTCGCGGCGAGCGGCATCGGTGATGGAGATCATCTGCATGGATACGGCATGCCGCATGATCGGGCTCTCGATGGCGCCATCGCGCAGCAGTTCGCAAAAGTGCGCAGTCTCGTAGTTCAGGCCACCGCCCTCGAACGGCGCATCCAGTTCCACGGTCCGGCCATCCACGTAGCGGACCGTCGCGCGCGCGGGGTTCCACCAGTTCTCGTGGATCGTCACCGTGCCGCCGGTCGCGGCAAGCAACGCGTCGCCCTTGCCTTGCAGATCCAACCCGCAAAATAACTGCGCCACGCCGCGTTCATGGCGCACGTTCAAGCTCGCGAAGGTGTCCACGCCCGTCTGCCCGATGCGCCCGAAGGTCTGCACCTCCAGCGGCTCACCCAGCCAGTCCACCGCGAGAAACGCTTCGTAGATACCAATATCGAGCAACGCGCCGCCACCCATTTCCATGGAGTACGAGGGATGCGAAAGGGGTACATTCGCGATCGAACAACCCGCGCGAACCAAGCCAATTTCACCAATGGGATCGGCAGCAAGATGATCGCGCAAGCGCCGGTAGAGCGGATAGAACGGCGGTTTCATTGCTTCCATGAACAGCAGCTTCGATGAACGCGCCACGTCGATCATCTCCTGCAACGCCCGCGCGTTGACGGCTGCCGGTTTCTCGCAGAGCACGGCACGGCCGGCCTGGAAAGCACGCAGCGCGTATTGAGGGTGGCTGTCCTGCATCGTCGCAATGTACAACGCGTCGATGTTGTCGAGCAGCGCATCGAAGCTCTCATATGCCTTGGTATGAAACTGCCCGGCGAATGCGGATGCCGACTCGGGCCGCCGCGACCAGACGCCGCCAAGCGTCGTGCCCGGCACAAAGGCCAGCCCTTCGGCGAACCTGCGCGCAATATTCCCCGCGCCAACGATGCCCCAACGGATCGTGCTCTGTACGTTCATCTGTCCTGCTCCCTTGCCCCAAGCATGGTGAATGGTCGGCCAAGGCCGGCGATGGCCACATTGTCCACTACGGAGGCGGTCTGCGTGAAGCGCGGACGATGCGTGAACGATCGTGCACAACGCATTGCGTTCCGATCACAAAGCCAAGGGGGAAACGGCTGCGGATTGTCGTTCGGTGCTCAAGCCATCAGGGAACCATCAGGCGTCGATACCGGGCAGGATTTTGAAGTGTAACGTTTGCGTCAGTGAAAACCCGAATAGGGCGCTGTTCGCGCCCGGCCACGGTGAACGTGACCAGAAACCTCGGGCCAGCCCCGCCACGCCGGAACCGTCCCGGACCGCGAAGCTTCGAGCGCTTATCAGGCGCCGGCCGATTCGGACTCACCGACCGGTGGCGACGAACTGTCTTCGCGGCGTTCAAGCGAAAAAGCCCGCCCGACTTCCTCCGCGGTGACATCGATCAGCGTGCTCATCGCGCGCTCGGCCACAGCGGCATCGTGTGCCTCGATCGCTTCCACCACGCGGCGCTGCGCTTCGAGCGTCGCGTCGCGCATGGTCGCAATGCCCGCCACGATCGGATAGACCGTTACCAGCGCACCCCGCACGATAGCCGTCATCTGCTGGAAGAACTG
>Ga0073928_10003155_pt1 | contig 26479 bp, 27 predicted proteins | sample PaiPotPPA55metaG_FD_76969 | JGI IMG/M metagenome (GOLD analysis project Ga0073928, IMG submission 76969) | Iron sulfur acid spring bacterial and archeal communities from Banff, Canada, to study Microbial Dark Matter (Phase II) - Paint Pots PPA... ...
AGGCTGACGAGGCTGCAGGGCTATCGCGTGGAAGCCCTACGCAGTAAGGTTTTGGAAACATGGAGATGAGGGGATTCGAACCCCTGACCTCTTACATGCGAAGCAAGAACGCTGCCAAACCCCGCTCGCGCAAGAAACCGAAGAAATAGCGCGATCCGCGCGTAAAATCAGGGCTTTTCGCCCGCTATTGGCGTTCGCCAGCGTCCGCGTTTTCCGCCAGCTTCCGCGTCAATTGTCGTACGATTGTCGTAAGGTTGATCTGATCAGATTTTGTGGTCCTGGTCCGCGTGCAAAGCAATTAACAAGTATATTGACAAACCTCGATGCAATTGGTAGCATCGATGTATGTCAATGCAACGATGCTCCCCGGCCACAAAAATGGTCGACCACGATTTCGGCGATCACGCCCAACTCTTCAAGGCACTTGGCGACCCGCACCGGTTGGCGATACTCGCCACGCTGGGGCGCGCCAAGGACGAGGTCTGCGTCTGCGATTTTACGGCAGGACTCCCGCTGGAGCAGCCTACGGTTTCGCATCACCTGCGCTGGCTGCGCGAAGCTGATCTCGTGCGCTGCGAACGCAGGGGCACGTGGGTCTATTATCGCCTCGCCCCGGGGGTCCTCGGTCGCCTGCGAAAGGCAGTCAATGCACTGTTCTCTGAGAAAGCACTAGCAGCATGAAGATGCACATCAATCTCGGCACGCGCGATCTCGCCAAGAGCGTCGCATTCTACCGAACCCTTCTTGAAGCCGAGCCGGCGAAGTCATTCGACGACTACGCACTCTTCATCATAGAAGATCCGGGGCTTGAGCTCGCACTCGATCGAAACGTGCACGCCGAGCCCGGCCACTCCGAGCATTTTGGCGTCGTCGTCGATTCTGCCGAGGCCGTCGATGCGGCAATCGCGCGTCTGCAGGCAGCGGGTCTGCCCATCGACTCCGAACGCGAGGAGACGTGCTGCTACGCGAAGCAAACGAAGGTGTGGGCCGCCGATCCTGACGGGCGGCGTTGGGAAGTGTATACCGTCCTGGAGGACACTGAGACGCGAAACGAAGGCGGAGCGACGTGCTGTTCCGACGCCGATTCGAACGCCGAAGAATGTTGCGCGGTATAGGACGGCCTACGTGAGCGATAAGTCTGAAGCCGACGTCCTTGCTCTGGCGCTGACGTCGACCGACAAGCTGCATCGGGAGTTCCACGGTATATTTTCGCCAGAGACCGTTCGGCTCTGCCTCGAAGAGAGCGCTAAGTCGCTCATGGGGTCGCACGTCGCCGACTACATTCCGATTCTCTCGTACCGGTTCGCCCGCGAGCGATTGAGCGCGGTAGCACAGAATGAAGGGACGTTGCCGAAGACCATGCCTGAAGTGCTGTTCGTGTGCGTGCATAATGCTGGCCGAAGCCAAATGGCGGCGGCGTTGCTCGATGCCAGGTCTGGAGGCAGCGTGCACGTACGCTCTGCGGGCAGTGCGCCAGCGGGCAGCATCAACGCCGTCGTCGTTGAAGCGCTGAACGAGATCGGCATCGACATCAGCAAGGAATTCCCAAAACCGATGACCGACGACGTCGTTCGCGCCGCAGACGTGGTCATCACCATGGGATGCGGCGATGCGTGCCCGATCTACCCCGGCAAGCGCTACGAGGATTGGGAGGTCGAGGATTCGGCCGGCAAGGACCTCGGCGCCGTCCGAAAAATCCGCGACGACATCGAACGGCGCGTGTTGCGCCTCATCGAGCAGCTTCGCCCGACGAAGACGACGACCGCCTGAATGCACTTAAGAGGTGCGCTCGTCGCCGAGTTCATCGGCACGTTCTTTCTCGTGTTCGCGGGCACCGGTGCGATCGTCGTGGACTCGATCAGCCACGAAATCACGCACGTCGGCGTGTCGATCGTCTTCGGCCTCGTGATCGCGGTGCTCATCTACGCGCTTGGCCACATCTCAGGTGCACACTTCAATCCGGCAGTGACTGTCGGGTTTTGGGCGCTCGGCGAATTCCCGGGAAGGCGCGTGCCTTGGTACGTGGCGACGCAGCTGATCGGCGCCGGCGCCGCGAGCGGACTGCTTCTCGCCATGTTCGGCAAGACGGGCATACTCGGCGTCACGACACCGCAAGGTAGTGTGGCCGTCGCGCTGGTTCTTGAAACGGCGATGACGTTTTTGCTCGTGTTCGTCATCTTCGGGTCGGCTGTGCACGGTAAGGCCGTAAAGAGTTTCGCCGGCATCGCAATCGGCGGCACGATTGCGCTCGACGCGCTATTCGGCGGACCCGTCTCGGGAGCGTCGATGAATCCCGCGCGTTCGCTCGGGCCGGCACTAGTGTCTGGCACGTGGATGGATCAGTGGATTTACGTCGTCGGGCCGCTCGTGGGCGCGCTTCTCGCGGTAACGGCATATAAATTGATGACGTCGAATCCGTCTGCGTAAACCCAAATGGCAAAATCGATCGAGAACAGTTCGTCCGCCACGTTGGAGCGATCTTCGTATATTAGACGCGCGTTGGTCGTCGAATGGCTGACAATTGCATGGATGACCGTGGAGTCGGGGGTCGCTATCTGGTCGGGCATCGTGGCGCGTAGCGTCTCGCTTACCGCCTTCGGTCTCGACAGCCTCATCGAGATGACGTCGGCTGGCGTGCTGATTTGGCGGCTCAACTGGGAACTCGCCCACGACTGCACCGACGAAGGAGGCTTCGATCATCTCGACCGCGTTGAATTGCGGGCGAGCCGAATCGCGGCCCTGCTCCTCTTGGCCGTTTGCGCGTACGTGATTGTGGAAGCCGGCGCCAAGCTCTGGAATCGGAGCGGCGAGGATTTCTCGGTCGTCGGGCTTGCCGTCACCGTCGTCGCGATTCCCATCATGTTGTGGCTGTCGGCCGCGAAGCGACGGCTCGCCGACAAGCTGGAGAGCGGATCGCTCAATGCCGACGCGGCGCAAGGCGTGGCGTGCTGGTATCTCGCGGTGGTCGTTATCGTCGGCCTGCTGGCGCAGCGTTTGTTTGGGCTGTGGTGGGTCGACGGCGTCGCGTCGTTAGTCATCGTGGCATTCTTGCTGCGCGAAGCGCTCGAGGCGTGGGAAGGCAATCATTGTTGCTAGGCGAGTCGGGCTTTGGTCTCACGAACGCTGTTTTACGAAACGCTGCGCACTCTTCGCTTAGCGAAGCATCATTACTGGGCACGGGGCGTGGTCGATGACGAATCTCGCCACTTTGCCGACCGAGCGTGGCCCTACCTCGCGGTTCCTCTTCCAGTCCGGACGACGCCCGAGAACGCACAGCCCCGCATTCACTTCGATCAAATAAGAGACGATCACTCGTTCAGGCCGCCCCGAGCCCACGTTTAGCCGCACGTTGGCTGTATGGCGACCTTGCAGCATCGAGACCGCTTGTTCGTACGTTTCACGAAGCATCGCACGCTCGTCGGCCTCCAACGTCTCCTCTACGTCGCGCAACGACGCGCGCACGATGCCTGACCGCACCGAGTCTTCGAGCTTTGCGCGCTCGGTGGTGTCGATCACGTGCAGCAGCGTGACCTCGGCGCCGTCGGGCGGCGTGGAGTCGATGAGTCCCTTTATCGGATCGACGCCGTCCTCCAGGTCAAGGCAAACGACAATCAACATCAGTCAAACCTCTCGTCTACCGATTCGCAATCCAAAGTGCCAATACCGCACACGCCAACACTGTTGGCGCGAGCACGACGCCGACCTTGAAATACTCCGCCGCGGAAATCTCCAAGCCCCTTCGCCGCAACAGCACGAGCCAAATCAGCGTGGAGAGCGACCCAACCGTCGTAAGGTTCGGCCCGAGATCACATCCGACGATCGCGCCAGCCGCGAATTGACGCGCGACCGGGTCGTGCAGCGCTCCGACATGCAGCGTGCCGACGGCGATGAGCGCCGTGGGCAGATTGTTGAACACGTTCGAAGCCGCCGCCGCGATGAGCGCCGCCAACGGACCCGCGAGCGAAGGGTGATCCCGCGCCGCCGCGACGACGATCGCTGCCGTCGGATTCAGCAGTCCGGAGTGCCGCAAACCGTCCACTGCCACGAATAAAGCGGCGACCATGACGACGATCGCGGGATTCATTTCGGCGGCGACGCGATGCCACTTGAACGCGCGACGCCAGAATCCATGGACGAGCATGGCCGCCCCCGATAGCGCAGCGGTCATCCCGACCGAGACGCCTAGGCCAGAGGCCGCAACGAGCGCCAGGGCGACAATCCCAAGGAGGACCGTGACTTCGATCCGGCACCGTGGGTCATCGGCAGGTTGACGCACAAGTTTGCGATCGAAGTTGACCCGCACATCCCGACGAAAAATGAACCAAAGCAAGGCGATCGTCGCGGCCGCGCCTGTCAGCGCCGGCGCCCACAACAAAGCGACATAATCGCCCAGTCGCAAATTGGCGGCGTCGCCGATAATGAAGTTGATCGGATTGCTGATAGGCAGCGTGATCGACGTACCGTTCGCGATGAAAGTGCAGGCGAACGCAAACGGCGTCGCCGGGAGCCGCAAGCGCCTGACGAGGACGAAGACGAGCGGCGTCAAGACAACGGCCGCGGCGTCGTTCGTCAGAAAAACCGAGATGACGGTCCCGGCCGCGATAACTCCGAAGAACAAGCGGCGGCCCGATCCTCGCGCCGCGACCGAAGCGACGTACGCGACCCACGTGAAGAATCCGGCGGATTCCGCGACGGCGACTACGGCCGTCAGCCCCGCGAAGAACAGCAGCACGTTCCACTGTGCCGCGATTTGGAGCGCGGCGTCGCGTACGGGCTCGACGCCGACCGCGATCATGACCAGCGCTCCGACCGTCGCGGCTAGCCATTCGGGAAATCGAGGCGGACGCGCGATGATCAGCGCGATCGTCACCAAGAAAATGATCGCAGCAACGACCTGGGTCACGCGATGCCTCGATTCACACGTCGCAAATCCGGGAATCGCTCGCTACCGCCAACCGACCGTCGCACCACGTCTGCGGGCTTGGACATCGCAACGGGTGCAACCCGTCGGTTGAGCATCCATGTCAATCGTGGAGAGGTTTGGGCCCGCTTTTGGCCTAGAGGACAGTCGTGATCGTCAAAATAGCCGCTTTCGTCTTGCCGCTCGGATTGGATACGCTCGCGATTGCCGTCGCGATCGGCATGCGAGGCGTGAAGCCCTTGCGCCCCGCGATCGTATTCGCCGTCTTCGAAGGCGCGATGCCGCTGGTGGGAATCCTAGCGGGAGCTCTTCTGTCGCACGCGTTTCAACAAGTTGCAGAATACTTCGGAGGCGTCGTGCTGATCGGACTCGGCGTCCATGCAATGCGCGAAGCGGGCGAATTGATCGAAGAGGCGGAGCGCCTGGCGTTTACAACTGTAAGGACGATGATGCTTGCCGGCCTGGCCGTTTCAATCGACGAAATCGCCGTCGGATTTCCTTTGGCCACGGAAAATCTTCCTATAGCTGCGGTCCTGATTGCGATAGCGACGCAGGCATTTGTCTTCGGATATCTTGGTGTGTCGTTCGGTTCAAACCTCGGCGCCAGGTTTTCTCGCAGCGCGGGGAAGCTGGCAGGATTCGCTTTCATACTGCTCGGGTTGTGGCTGATCATCAGCCACTTGACCGGCTAGGAGTGCGATCAACCCCACTGGAATGTCAACTGGCATTGGCGGTGGAGTCCGCCACGCAGCGATGCAAAACCGCTCCCGATCGGAGCCGATGACTCCTGACCGCGCACCAATCGCGACAGGAGACCTCAATTGCACGCTGTATTCGACGTGTCCGCGCTCCAGAACGTCTGGCTCGTCGCCGCAATCTGGATGGCGCTCGCATTCCTCGGTTCGATTGTCTCTATCCGCCTCGGCATCGCTGCTGCGCTGATCGAGATATTGCTTGGTATCGTTGCCGGCAACTTCATCGCGCTGCGATCCAACGTTTGGATCGATTTCATCGCGGGCTTCGGCAGCATCATGCTGACCTTTCTCGCCGGCGCCGAGATCAATCCCGCCGTTCTCAAGCGTCAGTGGAAGCCGGCTGTCACTATAGGCGCTCTATCATTCGTCGCGCCATTTTGCGGGGCGCTAGCCTATGCTTTTTTCGTTGCGCACTGGGACGCTAACGCCGCGAAGATCGCCGGAATCGCGATGTCGACGACATCGGTCGCCGTCGTATACGCGGTCATGGTCGAGTCGGGACTCGCCGGCACGGAATTCGGTCAGCTCATCCTGGCCGCTTGCTTCGTCACCGATTTGGGAACAGTCGTCGCGCTCGGGCTGCTGTTCGCCAACGTCAACGCCTGGCTCGCGCTGTTCGTGGGCGTGAGCATCGCCGTGATTGCGTTGGCGCCTCGGTTCGTCCCGAACCTCTATACAAGGATGGGAGACCGCGTCAGTGAACCCGGCGCGCGTTTCCTGTTTCTCATCATCTTTACGCTCAGCGGCCTCGCCACGTTGGCCAACAGCGAAGGCGTGCTCCCGGCGTATTTCCTGGGCTTCTCGTGCGCCGGATTTCTCCTGAGCCACACGGAGTTCTCGCGTGGCCTGCGGCGCACGACGATGAGCCTGCTCACTCCGTTCTACTTCATCAAGGCGGGAACGTTCGTGTCTTTGGCGCAGGCTGCGGCGGCCGTTTGGGCGATCGCGGCTTTCTTCGTTGTCAAGGTCGTCGCCAAGGTGCTCGCCGTTTTCCCGGCCGCGAGGGCGATACGCTACAAGGCCCCCGACGCGGCCTACCTCACGCTCATGATGGCGACGGGCCTGACGTTCGGCACGATCTCCAGCCTTTACGGCCTGACGCACGGCTACATCACGCAGTCGCAGTACACGACGCTCGTAACCGTCGTCATCTTAACCGCGATTGTACCTACCATGATCGCCCAGCGCCATTTCCCGCCGAGCCAGGAAATAATCGAGGCGGAATCGGGCGGCCTCGAAGAGGTCGAAGTTCGTCATCCGAAGTTGACGGCTCAACGCCGGACGGCGGATTAAAGATGGCGTGATTTTTGGTCAACAATTCGCTCACATCGGGCCGCTCCCGGCATATCGGAATGACGGGACCGTCCGTGGCATCCACCGCCTTTTGGGCAAAAATCGAGTGACATTCGTTGTCTGGAATCGCTACCGCTGACGTAACAGGATCACCTGCGTGACTCGTTGTGATCGACTGCACGAGACCCGCAGAAAAATTGATGTAACATTTGACCCGTGTCGAACGGTCGACAGTGTCGCGAGCTAGATTCGCCGCACAAAATAGCGCACTAGTGGGTGTCTGGTTCGTTCGGTCGTAGTTGCGCCGGCGCTTGCAGCTCAAGCGCTCCGCGCGCCGCGATGATGTCGCCTGGCCGCAAATCGCCAGATTCGACCCACGCCTTCGTGCCGAATGTTTGCTTAACAACGACCTGAACGGGTGAAAATTGGCCTTTGCCATTGCGCACGAAAACTTGCGTCGAGCCGGTAGTGGGATCGGAGACAAGAGCACTCGCGGGAACGACAAGGCCTGATTTGGTTCCAACGATGACGGTGGCCTTGCCGGAGGCGCCCGGGCCAAACGCCATACCACCCCCATTGAGGCGAATCAGAACACCGATCGACTTTGCGTCGTTGTCTTGGCTAGGATTCATCGCAACTACCGATCCTGTCGCGGTTGCGTATCCGCCCTGCGCTTCAACCGTTGCGGAATCGCGCAACTGTATCTTGACCGCGTCCTGCGGTCTGAACTGCGCGGTAAAGACGACATTCCGAAACTCCGCGAGTTCGATCACGGGCATTGTCTGATCGACGGTTTCTCCGTCGTTGTGAAGCCGCGCGATGACGACTCCGGAGAAGGGCGCGTTCATCGTCGCATAGTCGAGATTGCGGCGTGACGCTGCAAGCGCGGCCGTTGCCTGCGACACGTTGGCGTGCGCTTCGGCGACATCGGGTGCCCACGGTTGACGCTGCGCAATCCCTTGCTGTTCGTAGACGTGCAGTTGCGTTTGCGCCGCCGCAAGCGCGTTTTTCGCCCCATCCACGTCGCTCTGCGAAGAAACGCCAAGTTGCAGCAGCTGTTGTTCGCGCTGCAGTTGCGCGCGCGCAGTCGATACCGCCGTCTGCGCGCCCTGGATCTGCGCGTCGGTTTGCGCAATCTGCTGCGGGCGAGCCCCGGCGGCGACGCGCTGATAGTTCGCTTGCGCTGCCGCTAGCTGACCAGACGCCTGGTCCACGGCGGCCTGGAACGGCCCGGGATCCAATTGAGCGAGGGACTGTCCGGCACTGACATGCTCGCCTACTGAAACGTAAACGCGTAAAATGCGCCCGGGTTGCGCAAACGCGAGCGACGCCTGAGCATTCGGGCCGCCCTGCACGCTGCCGTATCCACTTGCCGTTATCGGGACCGCCTCTGTCTTGACCGTGGTCGTCGACACGTCGGGACCGTGAGGTTGTGACGTGACATTGTGGGCTTGATCGACATCGCTATGGCCGACGCATCCCGTCAGCGCGGCAGCCCACGCTGCGACAAGCATTGTGCCGAAGACGGCTTTCATGGTTGATCTCCAATCTGCAATTTCAGTAGTGCTTGTGCCCGCACAGCCTGGACGCGCCCCGTCGCGAGCGCGCTGCGCGTCGATGCCGCCTGCGTTTGCGCAGTGACGAGATCGGCGCTCGACACCGCGCCCAGCCGATAGCCGCCGAGCGAAGCTTGCGCAACGCGATTCGCATCGGCAAACGCCTCGTCGAGAAACACAAGCCGGGCTTGCGCCGCAAGAGCTTGGGCGCGCAGCACCAGCGCGGAACGAATGATATCGATACGCGTGGTGTCGTAGGAACTCTGCGCAGCGGCGAGCTGCGCCCGCGCCGCGGCAACATCGGTGTGCTCCACGCCGCCGGCGAAGGGGAACACGAGCGTCGCGGTCGCGGATGGTCCGGCGGTGCGCACGCCGCCCTGCGATATCTGCCCTGGGCCGGCTCCCACCGACAAACTTGGCTGCAGCTCCCCTCGCGCAACAAGGACCGAAGCCTTCGCCGCGCGCAAGGCGGCGCTTGCGGACGCGAGTGCCGGACTGCCTACCAGCACTGCTCGCGTTACAGAATCTTCATCTGGAATGACGTCGGGTGCAGGCAGTCGGAGACTTGTTGGAATGGCAGAACCGACCGCTTCGGATAACGAGCTGCGATCCCCGGCAAGGGCGGCCGATGCAGCGGCCTGTTCGGCTTGTAGGGTCGCGAGCGCCGAACGTGCGCGCAGGACGTCCGCCAAGGGCGCGAGCCCAACGCGATGGCGCGCAATGGCGGCGTCTAAGCTGCGTTGAGCAAGGTTGACGGCCTCGCCCGACGCCTCCAACTGCGCCAGATCAGTTGCTAAGTCGAAGAACGTTTCGGTCACGCTCTGCTCGAGTGAAAGCCGCGTCTGCGCGACCGCGGCGGTGGCTGCGGCCGCGTTAGCGCGCGCCGCCAGCACGCGGCCGCTTCTCCCGGCAGGCGATCCGAAATCCAGCGTCAGTTGTTCGGCGAATGTGGATTGCGTTGGCGCGCCGGGTTGCGGCGCGTCGGCATACGATCCGGAGATTCCGAGAGTCGGCCCTGCGCCCGACGACCGCGCTACAGCCTCACTCTGCTGCGCCGCTGAGACGCTTTGAGCGACGCCGACGTGCTCCAACGCAGCCGCGAGAGCATCCCTCAGCGTGAACGTCGGCTGCGCCGAAGATGGAGACGCCTGCGCTGCCAAGGCAATCACCAATAGGACCTGCATCGCTTTACCCACGGCCCTCCTCCGTTCTTTCTGCGGCCACAGTGACACGCGGCCACCGATGCACGAGCGAGCGGTAGACCGTAGGAATGATCAGCAGCGTGACGCCGGTCGAAAACGCCAAGCCTCCAATTACCGCGACTGCCAGCGGTGCGAGCAATTCACTCCCGCTACCCCACGCGAGCGCGAGCGGCAGCATACCGAGTAGTGCGGTCAATGTGGTCATCAGGATGGGACGCAATCGCACGCGAGCGGCCGATACCAATGCATCATCCAGTGATTCACCGCGCAATTCGCCGCGATGTGCATATTCCAAGAGCAAGATTCCGTTCTTAACCACGAGTCCCACGAGCAGGATCACGCCCATGAGCGACGAGACGTTCAAGGTTCCACGCACGATGAACAAGAGAAGGAATGCGCCAAACAGGGCGAGTGGAATCGTGGCTACGATGGAGATCGGCTGAACGAACGAGCGAAATTGCAGCAGCATCACTAGGAAGACGAGCGCGATGGAGAGTGCTATTGCGAGCGCGTACTGCGCGAACGACGCACTCTGCAACGCATACGCACCAGCGATTTCCGTGGAATAACCCGCTGGCAGCGCAATTGCGCGCAAGCGTTGCTCGATCGCGGACGCCACCGCGCCGAGGTTACTGCCTGTAAGCTGTGCGGTGACCGAGAGATATTGCCGTTGATTGATCTCATCGATGCTACTCTGCGGCGGTGCTTGCTGGAAGGATGCCAATCGTCCCAGCGGCACGAGTGACCCACCGGACGTGGCACACGTGTCGGCCTCGATTTCCGCCCGTGTTTGGCCGAGCGGGCCCGAGTAGCGAACACGCACCGGAATGACGAGCGGATTCTGGATTACGCTCGAAACGACATTGCCGTCGTACGCTGCCGCTTCGCAGGCCGCGATCTGCGACGGCGAGAGCCCGAACTGTCCGGCGTCCGCTCTCGCCCGCACGATGATGCTTGGATTGTGATTGATCACGCCGCTGAAGATGCCGCTGACGCCGGGGACGTCGCCGATGCCCTGCGCGATTTCGGTTGCAAGCGGCACAAGCGTCGCTTGATCCGGTCCAAAGACGCGCACCTCGATCGGCGCAGGCGCGTTCGAAAGGTCGTTGAGCATGTCCGCGAGCAACTGCTTCGTGGACACTTGCACTATTGGCGCGACTTCGTGAATGCGGTCCTGCAGTCGCGCGATGACGGTAGCAATCGACGGCCGCGAGCCTTTCGGTTTGAGGGTGGCACGCAATGTGCCCTGGTTCGTTCCCGCCGGCTCGTCGGCGGAGGTCATCGTCTGACCGACGACGGTCGCTTCAGTGGCCACAGCAGGGTCCTGCCCGACGATCTTTTCTATTTCTGCGGCCGTACGTTGTGTTTCGTCGAGGGTCGTGCCAGGCGGCAAGCGGAAGCTCATCTCGAACGCGCCTTCGTCCAAGGTCGGCATGAAATCAGTGCCGAGCGAAAGGCCCAAAACGAGCGTCACGACGAGCAGGAGCCCCGCCACGCTAAGCACGATGCGCGGGCGACCGAGTGCCGAACGGAGCAGCGGCTCATAACGCCGCAGGACGGTCTCGACGAACGCATTGGTGTGCTGCGTTCGCAAGTGCAAAAACTGTGCCGCTACGGTCGGCGTAAACGCGAGCGCGAGTGCAAGCGACAACGCGAGCGCGACGGTCAACGTGACCGCAAGCGCGCCGAAGAACGCGCCGGCTACACCCGAGAGCAGCGCAAGCGGCGCGAATACGACGACCGTCGTAAACGTCGAGGAGATCATCGGTGCAGCGATCTCGCCAACGGCCGCGTCGATAGCGGCTTTGCGATCCTCCCCACGACCCAAGTGGCGATAGATATTCTCAACCACGATTATGGCGTTATCGATGATGAGTCCCACTCCAATCGCCATACCACCAAGCGTCATGAGATTGAGGCTTTGGCCCAAAGGTCCCATGAATGCGAACGTCAGGACGATCGTGAGCGGAGTCACCATGGCGGCGACGATCGTGGACGACCAATCGCGCAGAAAGAAATACAAAACCAGTGTTGAGAGCACGAGTCCGACGATGATGGCATCGCGCAGGCTGCCGATTGCATCGGAAACCAGCGCTCCCTGGTTCCAATAGCGCGCAATCCCTACGTCGTGGTTGTCGGATGCAATGCGGTCCATCGCCGAAGAGACGACGCTTGCGACGCTCACGAAGCTCGCACCGCGCTGCGCGAAGACGTTGACGAGTACCGCATTACGCTGCGCTGACGACGCGGACCACAAAGGTGGTGCGGGTGCCTGCACCACCGCGGCTAGGTCACCCACGGTGATTGGCACGCCTCCCGCGTTGCTGATCGGGATCTGCGCAATGCCGCTCGCATCGTGGGCGCTTCCCATAGCGAGAATCGTTGAACGGACGTAGCCGTTGTCGCTGTGCCCAACGGAGTTAACGACGTTTGTCTTCGCAATTGCATCGGTTACTTGATCGACGGTGAGATGGTGAGTTGCCAAACGTGCGGGATCGAGCGAAACGAGATACTCTCGCACGTCTCCGCCGAGCACAGCGACCTGCGAGACGCCGGGCAGCCCCAGTATCTGCGGTTTGATCCGGTATTGCGCGAGTTCGCGCAACGCCATGGAATCTAGCCGATCCGAATTCACCGCGTATCCGAGTACCGGAAAGAGGCTCGGATCGACTTGCTGGATCGTCAGCGTCGTCCCGGGCGGCAGCGTACTCTGCGCAACGCTTACAGCAGTCGAGACGCGCTGCAGCGCGACATTGATGTCCGCGACATGCGCGTCGAAAGTCACAGAGATGGCCGCCGCCCCCTGGGTTGACGTGGCATTGACTTGCACGAATCCGAGCACCGACGAAAGCTGCTGCTCGAGCGGTCGCGTGATACTGGACTGCACGAGCGACGGGGCCAGGTCGCCATTCTCCGCGACGACAAGCACGCGTGAGAAGGCGAGCGTCGGATAGACCTGTTCTGGCAGTTTCGTCGCCGCATAGATGCCCACGATAACGAGTACCGCGACGACAACATAGAGGGCGCGCCACTGCGACAGGACGATGCCTGTCGATCGAGTTCGACCGTATTCAGACATGTTGACTCCAAACTCGAACGATGCGGTTCGTCGGAACCGGCGTCAGGTGTGTGACCGAAGTCGAGTTAGTGTCCGAGTGGAGGTGGTCGGTTGAAAAGCGGCAGCCAATATTCGCGCGGCCGACGAACTGTATCGACGAAACGGGGCGCCAAGAAGTTCGCCTCGCTGCCATGATTCGCGATAAAAAACGCGACGATGAGCGCGATGATCTGGGGTGCGACGCGCATCGCCAACCAGCTGACGATGGCCGCTGCGATCGCAGTTAGGACGGCGACGAGGATCCAGAAGACGATGTCATCGTGGTTCAGCAGCGGCCGCGGTTCGCCCGCATGGGCGAGCGCCGCGAAGCCCACCGTGGTCGCGAACGTCAGCAGCGAGAAGCGTGACCCTTGGCCACCGAACGGCAGGCGCGCAAGTTGCAAGCGAAGCTCACACCGGAGCTCGCGAGGCGATAAGGCGGCGAAGCGCCGAGCGAGGGCTATTGCCGTGATCACGGCGGCCACGCATAGTATGGCAAGGAGCGATGCAACTCGGTGGTCGAGCGAGAACCCTCGTTCGTCCAATCGCTCGGTCAGTAACTGCATCGCTATAGCCGAGCAGGCGCAGATCGCAAGGAAGCAGCCGTACGTGGCGCCGCGAGCCAGAATCCACCGCATGAGGTATACGCATTTCGCGATTCGGCCCGTCTCTCCCGCATGGCGACGGTCGCCCCCGCAGCGCAATTTCGCAACGCTCGAAGCCAATTGTCGTACGATTGTCGTAAATGCGGAAAATCGATTTGGAAAACCGCGCAAGCAAAAACGCCTCAGTCCCTAACAGAATCGGGCGTTTTCAATGGTCGAGATGAGACGACTCGAACCCTGACCCCTTACTATGCGCGGTATTTGTAATTCGGTCGAACGAAAAACCGCAATCCCTTACATGACGCAGGTTCCAGATGTGGAGATGGCGGGACTCGAACCCGCGGCCCCTTACATGCGAAGCAAAAACACTGCCAAGCCACGATCGCGAAAGAAACCGAAGAAATAGCGCGATCCGCATTAAAATCAGGGCTTCTCGCCCGCCATCAGTGTTCGCCAGCGTCCGCGCTTTCCGCTAGTTTCCGCGCCAATTGTCGTACGATTGTCGTAAGATGTACTTTTTCTGCGCCCGACTGCCTCGCTGTCGAATTGTCGCGCGGTTGCGACTGCGCGTTGGCTAGTTTGGCGCATTCGGCTGAACGAGCGCGTCTAGAAGCCCGCAGCGCCTGTTTACCGATCGCGATCCACAAGGTCCAAACCATCGCGGTTCGAAATAAAGAATTGAGGTATAGCCGATTATGGGCGATGAGAAACATCTCAATTGGACTACGCACGGCGGCGTCACGAAAGCCACCATAACGACGTCTAATCTAGGCGAGGCGTTTGAGTACCTGGGTCAGCGCCCTATTTTCATGGACCGTTGGTTCGTCACGTCCGACGACCCAGAACAAACCAAGCGGCAATTTGGACATATCTTGGTAAATCATCGACCAGCTCTCGAGATTCTTTTCAACGAGTGCCGTGCGGCGCACAAGCGTGGGGATGACGCCGTTTCAAGTTCGTCCATCATAGCTGTTGACTTGGGAAATCAAGACGAAGTCCCGGACCTGACGAAGACGATCCAAATGAAGCGCCAGCTCAGAGACTATAGCTCGTGCTTGACGATGGCTGAAGTCTATGCTGGCTCGCTTCTGCTACATTTGGACGAAATCGTCCAATCGTTGGTCATCGAACTAACGCATCATACCCGTTGGATCGGCCTCGGCGAACTCTTCTATGGCATACCGCTGAGCGACGCGCTTAAGGCGTGCGGGAACTTTGTGCGTCACAAGACTCTCTGGACATTGCAGATGAGCCGCCGGGGAACAGTCGACGAGCTTCCCGTGAAGTCACTTTGGAGACTAGGAGCGCTGCTCACCGAACATCCAGAACGCGATCACGTTGAATTAAGTCGCGAAGTATTCCGCTACGACGAGCACATGCGCCGCTGCGTGTTCATTTTTGCGGGTGCGTACCAAGATTGGAGCGCCTCATATCAACAGTTAGAAGACCGAATGATCAAGTTGGGCAGCGATATCGTTGACGCCAAGTGGACTGAGCGACTACCTTGGGGTAACTCGAACGTACTGGCGACGTCGAAGTAAACAATTTGGGGGGGGGTGGCGCCAGAGTGAGCGTCAGCACATGAAGCGTATCAAGACTTTAGCAAACTACATCGACGAGAGTGGCGTAAAGGTCACGGGGGCACAATCCGCCTCAAACGCGCGAAGCGAACGCATGAAGGCAATCGTGATCGACGATCGGCCGCTGGGATCGTACGAAATTGACATGGAGTACGATAAGGAAGGGTCAAAGCGCTTCAGCGAATATCAGTGGGTGGCGATTTCGCTTGTTGGCTGCGACGCAGATCTCGAGCTGAAAGAGATTCGTTCACTCAAGCCACGTCACGGAAAAGCGACGCCGGACTTCGAGGCGACGACGCGAAAAGGCGATGTTGTCCGGATAGAGTTGTGTCGTCTTATCGATGAAGATGAAATGAAGTTATGGGGCGCCTTTGGCAAAATCTTCCCCGACGTCCAAAAATGCGTGGACGAAGCCAGCGGAAACGGCTTGAATGGCGAATTCTTGGTTCGCATTTACCGCGAGGGCGACATCCAAGGGTCTGATGTCGCCAGCGCTACCGAACAGCTGGCCAGATTTATCAAGACTGATCAGCGACTGCAGGCCGTTTCAGATATTTTGCACGCCGCCGGACCAGAATACCCCACGTTGCACCGGCTCGAAGTTCGCGTGGCGCATCGAGATGCTAAGGGGCGCGCGCGGGTCGTTTTCGATCCCGACGTTTTGCAATCAGATACGAAGAAAGGGATGGAATTATTGCTCGAAAACTTTGATTGCAAGAAAGTGAAATACGTGGACTACTCGGATGGATATCCAGTTTGGCTGGTGTTCATCGCCCAGTCCTACTCACAACGCTTCATCTCGTTAAGTCTGGTCAATTCGTTGCGAGACAATGACACTTTTGACTCGCGGCCATTCGACCGCGTTCTCCTGGGATGCTACACGGCAGGCGTCACGTTTGAAAAGCCGTTCGCGAAGCCGCGTTACACCAGTCTAACAACAACTGGATAGCGCCGCTGCAGACAACGGCGCGACGCAAGCTGATCGATTAACTTTAGCCGGTGTCCGCGTTTGTGCGAGCAGAGTCCAAGTCGTCCGCCTTAGCTGCATTAGAATTTGCGTAGAACTGATCCGTGCACGGCGAGGTGGTAAACAAACTTCAGATTTGGCTCGTTAACAACACAATCTGCAATATCCGAACGGACGGCCCGTCGGGCTCTGGCGTTCAGTGAATTCGCGGCCGGTCGTTTTCAGGTTAACAGAGTCGGGTGAAGTCGACGATGGGCAGACGACCGAGCGATCGATTGGCTAGAGTGCGGACGACGCTCCTGCGCGTGATTGCAGTTCTTCGATCGCGCCTTCCAGCCGACGGACGCGGGCGCGGAGTTCAACAACCTCATCGTGCAAAAGTAGAGCGCTCTCCGCAGTCTCAAGCTGAGCTCGCTCAAGCGTCTGACGGCCCTCCTGGGTTTTCTTGCGGCCACGACGGGCCGGCGGACTCGGATTCAGAGGCGTAGTCGGCTCAGGTTCGCCGGCGAGATACCACGGCGAAACTTTCAATTCGCGAGCTAGCCGAAGCGCCGCCTGGAGCTTGAGGCTCTTTATGTCGCCGTTTCGCATCTTACGAGCAGCGTCTGCGGAGACTCCGAGGATAAAGCCCAATTCGGTATCGCTAAGGCCCTGAACGAGGTCCTTGAGTCGCTTGCTGAAACTGCGGTTAGCCACGAGTGAGGATACCATGAAAGTCAATAGTTTCCTATTGACTTTGATAGGGATATTGCTATCATTTCATGCATGGAGATAGGAGCGCGTCCCTACGCCACGTCGCTTCCGAACCGACTGAAGATTCTGAGCAGCACGCTCCGCGCCTAGCGCAGCCACGACCCCTATTTCCAATCTTTTCTTCCTCTACCTCTAACGTGGCGCCCATGGAATTGGATCATCACGCTGCAAGTTCAAGTTCGGAAGATTACTCGCAGCTCAGCGACGACCAACTTCGCTCAGCGATACGGTTCGCTGAGAAACGCGTTCGCGGGGTCGAGGAAGATCATGTGGCGCTCCTGCGCGCTTATCACGAAGAGATCTCTGCGATGCGCAGGCACCTGTTCGACCGTGTGCTTGGTCGACTAATTGCCATTGCCGGTCCGCTTACGTTGACTCAGAGTCGGACCCTTCAAAGAGCGATCGACCGGCGTGGGCTGTTACCGAAGCAAGTTGCGATCTTGATTCGCGCGACTACGAGGGGCCGAACCGATCGTCTCGACGCTCTCACAGACATCGAGGCAATGGCATTGAGGCTCCGCTTGGAGCCAGACGCATGAGCGTCAGAAGACGGACCAGGCCAGCAGTCAAAGGATGAATTGTCATGGCGTATTACAACGACCTTGGTTGGATGCGCGATTCCGGCGTTCGTGTTGATCATAAGGGACGCATCATCATCAGCCTACCCGCAGAATCAGTGGACGATTTTACGCGTGATTCGGACGACGACGCGGCATCAATCGCCGAACTAATGCGCCGCGACGTAAATTTGCGCTTGGGCGGATCGAAAGGCTGCCGTCGCCGCCGTGCGCCGAAGAAATCGCAACGGGGCGACCGCGCGGTGCGTACTGATGACTCGTCGCGAACTTCTCGCATCGGACGGCCCGCGATCGGTGCGGAGGTCCGCGTTTATGTGCAAACGTCGATCGATAGGCGAACTCGCGAAGTACTCGCGGAAAACGGTATTACATTAGCAGATGTATTCGACGACTGCGCCCGGGAGCTGGCACATGCGACCCGGCGATGATCGGGACTCGGTACGAGCAACAGCAGGACCGCGTGCCCCCGCGGGCCGCCCAAAAGTCGGCCGACCAAGGCGTGTTCGTATCACGACGACGATCGAACCGTCAAAGCTAATCCTTCTTCGCGAGCACGCGCAGCGAGCAGAGAAGTCCCTCGGCCAACTAGCCGATGAGTATGTCGACAAACGATTCCCGCGTAAAGATTCTGGCCCTCATGATGCTCATGCTGGTGACTCGTCCGCGGAAAATGCGCTGGAATGATCTATGGATCAGCGATCCCGGCGACAGTACAATCTGAACCACTCCAACAGTGCTTCCGAATGAAAACGTTCTCGCCATCTCGTGGATTGCGGTAGTCGAGCCTTCGCAAGGAATTTCGGATTTGTCACAATACAAGGACCCTCATAACGATTTCTCCGCCTAGTCAGATGCAGCGCATGCCGCCGGTTTTTCTTTCACGTGCCGTGACTCGTTCGTTATGCAGAGAACCTCGTGGACCCGCCGCCCTGGCCACTTGGTACCATTGGGCGGACCTCGATGAAGAGGTCCTTGACGCCCTCCCGTATCCGATCCGTCTGTTTCGTTACCGCCGGCAACCCTGCAGCATCGAGACAGGCAAGAACGACGACATCTGGTCGAACGGCGAGAGCGACCTCGATGAGACGGTCTCCAAGGCGGTCGCTAATTTTGCGATCGGATTCCTTGACCTCGCCGATGAAGAATTTCCCGTCGACGACACACGCAATGTCCGAATCTGTCAAAAGGACGCCCTCACAGAACAAGTCGAGCGGCGGCGAGAACATGAACGAATCTCGTGATGTCCAACTGAGGTCGCCAAGGGCCCATACCAGCCCGCGTAGCCCGCGTTCGCGTAGGGCGACTGCGACATATCCGTCGAGCATAAAGTTCCAGGAGAAATGTGCCTGAATGGCTTCCTGGTGGTCGCAGACCTCGCACGTGACGGTGCCGCTCAGCGCTCCGACGGTGGACCAATTTTGGTGAAGGCAACGCGGGCACTTCCATGCGTATCCCTGAGCGAGCACTCCCTCAAAGCATCTTAGCCGGAGTTGTTGTTCAACTTCTCGATGGAGTTGCCGTTCATTCTCCTCGGCGGTCAACGCCGGGTCCCTCAAATGCGTGCACTCCTCTGTCCCTCGGTAGGTTTCGACGAACCATTCGTAAGGCTTCATCGCAACTGGTGCCTTCAGGTCGGGAATGATCCGGGCGACGACGTCAGCAAGGCGCTCGAAGTCGTCCTTGGCGGCCAATACCGTAGGACCGTCCCGTCTAATCGGCTTTTCGAGGCGAGCTGCCAACTCGGCACGCTTTACGTTGTCAAAAACCTCTCGCGGCACGGCCATTTCGTTTAGAACAGCTTTCCAAAATTCGCTCCCGAGGACTTCGTACGCTGCCCGAAGGCCGCGAAGTTTCTTCAGGAATCCGGCGAGGTGTCGGCCAGCGCTCGAGATCTGGGGATAGATGGCCGCGGGTTTCGGTAAGCGTACGGCTCGGGGGTCGCTCCTCCATAAATAGTGATTCGGAACGAACAGCCGGGCAACGAACTCTGCATCATCATCGGTGAACGAAAGGGCCTGGGGCTTTTGGTCGCCCGGCGCGATCACGCGCAAGTCACCGGCCAAGGTTGCCTTTGCTATCGCCCCGCCGGTCACGGTTCGGACGGCCTGCCAACGCCGTGGTATCTGCACTTTCCGAATAGACGATCCCAGTCCACTACTGCTTTCGCGTTTCAGTACGATCTGCACCGTCCAGCCACCATTTGACCACCAACCGGACGCCGGCCCAGTTCTTGACAGATGAATCGGCTGCGCCGGCATGAGACGAACTTCCGACTCAGTGAAGCGCTGGTCGAGCCCTTGTCGGATGAATCCGGGCTTGTCGACTCGGTCAGGAGTGCAGTCGCTGACGCTTTGGAAATGTTCGACCGTTGTCTGGACGTTCATCCGATGCAGAGCGTCGGCAATCGGCTGAAGTCGTTCGGTCTGGATCGACGAGGAACGTACGGCGGCGAACGACGGTCCACTTTGTGATGTCGACGTGTTCCATCTGGAGACGAAGAGAACGAGCGCCGAGACGAACTCTTCGTCGTCGAGGTGCCTCTCGCAAAGACGGACGGCTACGATGTTTCGTCGTTGATAGTCGTCTACGCCGATGCGGCTGTTCCAAAACGCCAACCGGTCGACATTTGTGTCGCCGACGATAATGTTGAACATTCTCCAGGACGACTTGCGGTCGTAGAAGACGTTCTCATAACCAGTCCCTGACAGCTGGGCCATGGTCAACACCGTATACTGGGCGTTGCACATGGCTCTCAGCAACGCCGTCGGATCGCCGATCTCCTCATCGGCAACGTGACCGCGCTGCGCCTTTTGCTGAGATCCGAGCGCCAAAGTGGCAGCGTGCTTCCGAACGCTTTCCGCCTGAGCCCATCCGGGTCCGTATGGGTTGAGGCCGAAACTGTCCGTGACGAACACGTCGCGGCTCCATTCCATGAACGCACTTACCAATGCGAGCCGACGCGGCGGACCAATTCTCTCGGTATTTGCTAGCATTGGCAACAGCGACAGGGCTGGAAGAGCCTCTACCTCGTGACGTGGCCGGGGATCTGGAGGGTCCATGACGCTTCTATGGATTGTCACGACTGAAGGCATGAGGTCCCGGTCGACTCTTTCCAGCGTGGGAATATCGAGGTCGACGTAACTATATACGACATCAGGATCGAGCGCCCGTGCCCACGCCCAATACTTCTCGTCGATTTGTCCATCGGTCACCGGCATGATGAGCGTGTCGCGCCCGCCCCACCGATTGTGACACTCGTCGAAGATGGCCGTGAGCATCTCCGATGGCGCGTCAACCTGAACAATGTAGCAGACCTGAATCGGCACAGCCGCTTCCGACAAGGTAACGGGATATTTCAGCGTTGTTGGATTCACATTCTATCTCGCGTTCGTGCGGTGAGACGCACACAAAAAATATGGTCGGGACCCAAGTCCCCCATCATTGCAACAAAGCCTTGTACATCCTCCAGGCCAAATTGACGGCGGCATTATCTTCGGATTGAGAGAACTCCAAGTGGGATCAGACCAGCTAATGCGCCTACCTTTCGCGCCCGAGGCGCTCGCCGTTGTGTTTCATGGGATCCTAGCCACGCCCGTCGAGACGCGCAAGGACCGGCTTCCGGTCCTCGCTTCGCTCCGGTCCACGCCTCTCCGCTGCGCTCCGCCCTTGCGCGTCTCGCCGTTCGCGGCTTTACCGGACCCATCACAACGGCGAGCGCCTTGAGCGCGAAAGGAGAACCGAAGATGCCTGAGATTTACACGATCAAGGACGAGCGTACCGTATTCTGCCGCGCGGCGATAAAAGCCAACGGCGGCGAATGGAACCCGCTCACGCGCGAGTGGATGTTTCGCGACGCAAGCAGTCATGCAAATGCCTTGTCGGAACTCTACCGTGCGACGCGCCTGAGCGTTCCAATGCGCGAAGCGCTGCTCTCGATGATTGCCGACGGCACGGGAGCACTTGCGTGGGGTTTTGATCCCGCTGACCAGCCGCTGGCACTTGACGATCTCGATCGTCGCGAAGCCTCAAAGCTCCTAGCTGCGGGCTACGCCGTACGGCGTGTCTTGGGAGTGCATCCGCTCGACGACGTCGAGCAGCCGCACGAAGACGCCGCCTTCGACGCGTCCGACTTCGAAACGCGTGCCCGAGGCAGCCGGCGCCGCCGGCGCAACGCCGCGTAACGACGCGCGCGCCCATCCTACTGCTCGAGAGCTCGCCATAACGGCGGGCTCTTCGCTTTTTCGCTACCCACCCTGGAGGTGTTCAATGCTCACCGCATCGCCCACGCTTCGACGTGACGCTGACGAGTTGCAACCGCCGAACCGGTTAACAACGCAGTCGCTGCGCGACGATGAGATTCGTGCGATCGCCGACGGCGCTTACCGGGACGACAACCCGCTGCGCTTCGAGGGCGTTCGCCATGCCGCGCTGATGTTCGAGCGCGCAGGATACATGATCATGCGCTCCGAGGACTTTCGGCAAATAGCAACGCCACCCCAAGAAGTCGTTGTCGGCCAGCTCGTCGTCGATGCACTCCGCCGCCTCGTATTTCACGAGGGACGCGAGATCGAACTCAAGCCGCGCGAATTTGATCTGCTTGACGTTCTCGCGCGCCACCCCGGCCAGGTCTTCACACGTACGCACCTGCTCGACTTGGCGTGGCCGCGCGACTTCGACGGCGATTGGCGCACGATCGACGTCCACGTAAGACGCATTCGCCGCCGACTCGGCGAGCCGCCGGATAACCCGCGGCTGATCCTCACCGTCCACGGTGTCGGCTACAAACTCGCCGCACCGCAGTCAATGCACAGCGCCTGACAAGGTGTCCCCCAAGCCGCCCGGCGGCGCTAGGAAAGGAGCGTCGCCGGGTTCCCTACACACTCAGTCGTCAGAAAAAGGAGATGCTCATGCCTAAAAACCGCAAGTCAAACAAGAACGGAACGGCGATAGCGACGGTCGAGCCACCGGCGCTTCCCGCAATCACGCGTTCCGAAGCAAACCAGATGCTGAAGCAGCGTGCGCAAGCACTCTACCATGAGGCGCGTGCGCAGCGCGAAGAGCGGATTCGCCAGTTCGAGGGCGAGTTCGGGCGCGCAGACCGGATCGATCATACGCTGCTCAAGGATCTGCAGAACCTGCAAGTCCGGTTCGCGGCGATCGCCGCGCGACAATCCAGATATAGTAACGGCAACGAGCCAAAGGTTTCGAAGTTTACGAGGCAGCTCGGGGACGTGATCGGCGAGCTGAGTTCGCACCTCGCCACGGAGCGCGCTCTGGAGCTTTTCGCACCGATCGAAGAGCGAGACTACTTTGGCGTCGGCGGGACGATCGGGCGCAAGGGACTCGATGAGTCAGTTCTCGCGGGCTACAATGTGACCGACGATCCGCTCGGTCCGAAGAACGTGACTCCCACAACCGTGGACGAAGATGACGCGGAGGTTTGCCTGCACGACAATGTCGAGCCTTACGACGACGACCCAATCCGCGGAGCATGCGCCGAGTGTGGAGAAGAGTTCGAGCTCGCCACATCCGGTAGCGCCGAGGGAACGTAATGGACGAGCGTGCGGCTCCGGTCACCAACCGGGGCCGCACGGCGTCCCCAATGAACGCCGGCTTTCTATTCGCCGCTCGCGAGCTTGCTATTCGGCGCGCGGCGCGAGATGCTCACCGTACCGTTTGCCGGATTGACGCGTTCGAGTGCAGCATCTGCCGCGCGCACGCGTCGCGCATCTCGGATGCGAAGGCGGCTCTCCAACGAGAATCCTTCTCGTAAACGTCGCGGTCGACCGCTGTCCTCGACAGTTCACTGAGCGGATTTTTCGAGCGCCTGCGGCGGTTCGTCCTTGCCTAACAACTGTGCCAGACCGTGTCCGGAAAGAATCAGCCGCGTACCGTCGATGCGATAGTCGAGCACAACGCTGCCGATCCGTTCGGTAATTTTGAGCTTTTCCGGTGCTATGATCTCATACTGACCGGTCGACGTCGTTTGGGGATGCCAACCCGCTGCTGCCAGTGCATCGACCGCACCGATCGTCACTGTGTTCTTCGGCAAGAACGCGATCGATTCGACAGCCGGCTGCTTCGCTACTATGTGATGATTCGTCCAGGTGCCGAGAAGACGATCATCGCTTGAGCCGTGCGAGCAGCCGGCGATTATCATAACAGCGGCGGTTAAGCGGCAGTACCAGAACGTTCGCGTTGTCATGTGCGCTGCGCTTTCGGCGGTTGGGCAGCCGTAGCATTCGTACTCGCAGCGGTTGCTACCGGAGCCTCGGTAGAGTTGCGCCGCCCTGCACGCTTTGCGCTGGGCTCCTTTTTCCGACAGCGCTGCAACGCGACGCGTAAAGTGCTCGTCTTTATCGGGTAGCCGCTCTCGGTGATCTGTTTGGCGATCTCGGCATAGGTTGAGCCGCGCTCTTGGGCTGTACGTATCTTGGCCTCGATGCGCACAAGCAGCAGTTCGATTTCGCGGCGCGACGCCGGCTTGGCCGGCATTGCGTCAAGGCCGTTGCCGATCTTTGCTATCAAGTCATCCGTCAGCATTTGTTGCTCCTTTTAGCCCTCCATTTTCATCCATACTTAATGATTGACTTTCCTATGGATGTTGTTATGATATTAGCATGGTTTTTGGCACCGCGCTACAGGCAAGTTTGAGATTTTTGTGGATTTTTGGTTCGCAAGCCGGTGGCTGTGCGTACAACGCCTTCGGCGTCGTCCGCCCAGCCAGGATAGCGGGTTCGCTTCGCTCAGCCCGCACTATAACGCGCCAGCGCCGGGGTCGCTTCGCTCAGCCCGGCGCAGGCACGACGGCTGGGCCATGACGACAGCGGTCGAACGCGCAGTTCGCAACGAACGCCTCTATGTGCGGCTCACGGCCGATGAAGCGGCGCACGTTGCCGATCTAGCCAATGCGCGAGGACTGACGGTGTCGGACTTTGTTCGCGTATCGGTGTTGCGACGCATCGGGCTTCGCCCACTCGTCGGTCGACGCGCGTTGCCGACCGATACGGCCGCCACAATACGGCTGCTTAGTCTGGTCGCCGCTAATCTCCGTCGGATCGTCGAGATCGCGCAGGCGAACGGCGCGATTCGCCAGGACGAACTCGATGCGTGCCTCTTGCAGGTGCGCGCCGCCATCGCAGAGTGCGGCCCGTGATTACAAAATCAGTATCTGCCCGCGCGCGCACGCGAACGTTCGCGATCGGCATTGACTATGTCACTCAGCACACGCATCAGCGATCCGTCGCCGCTGCCGAACCCGCGTTTGAGGGCGGCGTCAACTATGCGACCGCACCGGAGAAGGCCGCCTGGCTTCACTCTCGGGGCGTAACGTCAATTGGAACGGCAGCGTTAGAAATGGAAGCGACCGCCGCGCTCTCCGCGCGCTGTCGCGATCCTGTATATCACCTTATCGTCGCCTACGCAAAGCACGAACGGCCGACGCGGGAGCAGGTCGTCAGCGACGCGGAGCGGCTGCTCACCGCGGTCGGGATGGGCGACCACCAATACGTTCTGGCAGCGCACAAAAACACCGATGACTTCCACGCGCACGTGATCGCCAACCGAGTTGGCCCGGACGGCCGCGCCAACGACCTCTGGCACGAGCGGATCGTCCGCGAGCGTGTCTGTGCCGAGATCGCGGCGGAACGCGGTTGGGACATCGTGGTCGGTCATCACAATCGCGACATTATACAGCGCATCGAGCGGCTTCACGACCTTCCTCCGGAGCCGGAACGGCGAATCAGCGACGGTGCCTTTCGCCGACAGCAAGAGCACGGCGAACCGCCGTGGCAAGACGTCGCGCGGCCGTACATTCTCGATGCCGTCGATGGTGCAAAAGACTGGTGTGATGTGCATCAGCGACTTGCGGCACACGGTGTGGTCGTGAAGCTGGTAGAACGCGGCGATCGGGTGCAGGGCCTGGCGTTTGCCGAAGGCGCCGATCGCATCGCACCCGGCTGCGCCGCATCACGAATCGACGCGCGCTGTGCACTCTCGGCGCTCGAACGCCGCTTCGGAACGTTCAAACAGTCGCATGAGGTAACGCACGATAGCGCACGCCCAAGTGTAGCTTTTCGCCAAGGACAAATCGCCAGTAGCGCGACGTCTCGGCCATGGAGCGACGAGGTTCGTGCAACAATCCTCGCAGCCGCTGATTCGGCGCGCTCGTGGTCGGACCTCACGCAGCGGCTCGGTCAGCACGGTATCATCGTTAAGCTCGTCGCGCGCGGTAGGCGCGTACAGGGTCTAGCATTTGCACAAGGCGAGCATCCCGATGCGCCGGGATGTGGAGCCTCTCGCATCGATGCCCGCTGCAAGAAAGCAGCGCTTGAGCAACGCTTCGGACCGTTTCCGTCGCGCGACGACCAGCGCGGCGATCACGAGCATCATCGCAAAGCGACTGACGGGCAGCCCCGAGAACAAACGCCTGGGCGACGGCAAGATGCGAGTCGAGCACGCGACCCCAAAGCCGCGCGCCTGCGTGAAGCGCGAGAGCGATCGAGCCCACATGCGAAGGATGCATCGAAGCGGCGGCGGCCCGAGAACGATCGAGAAGCGCCAGGTCGCGACGGTCGCACCGATCCGAGCCAGGTTCTGCGCGAGGCCGGCCGCATCGTTGATCATGCGCGCCTGCGCACCAGCTTCGCGGTGTACCGCGGTGAATTGTTTGACGACCGTCGTCGTGCGAAGGATGCATACCAAAATGAAGCATGGCAACGCGAGCGCGCGCAGCGCCAACTCGAAGCGCAGCGTCGCCGCGAAGCTAAGCAGATGCTACGTGCCGTCGCGCGCCTAGGTTCGCGTGGATTCGCGCGACAGTTCGCCTATTGGTCGATCGAGGTCATAATGGCGAGGCGCCGAGCGCAAGAGTTCGATGCCGCGCGTGCGCGTTGGCAGGCAACAAAGATCGTGCTGGCTTCGGAACGCGAGCTGGCGAGTCAGGAGAAACCGATGGACTACCGCTCATTTGTTGCGGATAAGGCCGGAGATGGCGACCCGAGTGCGCGACGCGTATTGGCTGATCTCACGGGTCCGTCGCGCGACAACGGATTCACTGCCGAAGAGCGCCAGCACGCTATGAGCGGACAACAAGACTCTCGGCCCCAAAACGAACCGCGTACGTGGAGCGTCAACGAGTTGCGAGCAAGGCTCGATGTCATCCGGGCGGAAG
>Ga0073928_10003159_pt1 | contig 26450 bp, 25 predicted proteins | sample PaiPotPPA55metaG_FD_76969 | JGI IMG/M metagenome (GOLD analysis project Ga0073928, IMG submission 76969) | Iron sulfur acid spring bacterial and archeal communities from Banff, Canada, to study Microbial Dark Matter (Phase II) - Paint Pots PPA... ...
ACTCGGCGTCTGTTTCGAGGAGTATGTCTCGAGGGCTGCGCGCCATGCTTGCCATGCGTTCCTCCCACAATACTGCGTTCCGGATTTTTAGATGAGACTACATAAACGAAAGATAGCACTCCGTGCGGCCACGTCAAGAGGTAACCGTTGGAACTTTAGTTCTAGCCTGTTAGTTTTTTCATGACTACGGCGTTCTCCGTAGGACTAGCGTAGTACGCGCGCCGTTCGGCGCTTTTCGCAAAACCGTGTTTTACGTAAAATGCGATCGCGATTCCATTGGATTCGCGAACCTCCAGATAAATAGTTTGGGCATTGTGTGCCTGTGCCGTCGAAATTGCCGCTGTAAGTAAGAGACTTCCAATGCCGTTGCGACGGTGGGCTGGCTCGACGGCGGTGTTTAGAATTTCCACTTCGTCGGCGGTAATTCGGGCGACCAGGAAGCCCCAAATTTCCCCGTTGCTGTGAGCTACCAGAACGATTTGCCCGGAGGAATGTGCTTGCTCGTAGCTTTCTTTGGACCACTGCGCGGCTCCGGGGGATTGCCGACAAATCGCGGAAAGCGCTTCGCTGTCACCGGGCTGGTACCGCCTTAGTTTGAAGAACGTTTCGTTGAGACTCCGGTCATTTTCCGGGCACATGGGCCGGACCTTTCTGGAAAACCTCTACATAAGAACGCCGGACATAATTCGCGTCAACGGACAGCGCGTCTAGTACCTCGCCGTTCACTGCTCGCTGAAACGCCATTTTGCCGATGACGGGAGCCAGGATGCACGGCACACGCTCAATCTTTTCGGCTTGCGGCGCTTTTCCCTGCCATGTAGCTCGCTTTTCGAGAGTGCCCGGGTCTGTGGAAATCCACGCCACTTCGCTTCCCGCCGTTCGTTCGGCGACCCAATCCATGAAAACCTCGGGCGGCGCGACCATCTCCTGTTCGATCAGTGTCAATCCGTTCTGGGCTGCTTTATAAAGGGCACCGAATATCTGGCCGCGCTGAGCGTCGATAAATGACGCTATGTAACGGGAGTTGCTTTCAGACTGGGCGGCTACAGTCTCAAGTCTGGACACCGCCACGATCGGCTTACCAAAGACTTCGCTCCAGGCCTTAACGGTGGTCAGGCCAATTCGCACCCCGGTAAACGAGCCGGGGCCCGACGCCGCAGCGAATACATCCACTTCAGCCAAAGCGCTTTTGGTGCCGTTAAGCGCCGACTCAACGGCTGGCAGCAGCCACGACGAGTATTCCTCTGCGCTTGTGTGTGGCACAATCTGCAGCACCGCGTCGTCTCTAAGAACCGCGACGCTACCCCTCGCCTCACACGTATCTATCGCCAGAACAATCATATACGAGTAGTTTTACCATATCTCGGCAGTGAGCCGCTTTTCCAATTGGCGATTCCCTGCGCGAGAAGGTGGAGTTTCAGAGGGCAAAGTTTCAGGATTGTTTTCGCCGTAAGCAATTGAAATGCCAAATTAGTAACTTTTTTTCTCTAACTCCCTCATTCCAGAGGATATACCTTGACTCTTGCGACACATCCGCGTACAGTCATTCCTGTACCTCGGAGGGGGCAACCGCATCCATGGAATACAAAATCGGCGACAAGGTCGTTTACCCAAACCACGGCGTTGGAATTGTCGAGCAAATCAGTTACGGCGTTTTAAACGGCAGGACTGAGCGGTACTTCATGATTCGAATCGTCTCCAGCGGTTTGCGCGTTATGGTGCCGCAGTCGAACGCCATGATCGTAGGCCTGCGATCCGTGATTCGTTCCACGGACTCGATGAAAGTGTTGGGGTTCCTCGAAAAAGGTAAGCTGAATTCGCACCACGATTGGAAGCATCGCTTTAAAGAAAATTCCGAGCGCATGCGCACCGGCGCATTGCTGGAAGTAGCCGTAGTACTCAAAAGCCTGGTATCGCTGAGCTGCAGCAAACCTCTCTCCTTCCGCGAAAAGAAAATGTTGGAACGCGCCAAGTACCTGCTGGTGAGCGAAATGGCCACGGCGCGCAACACCTCTGCCGAAAATGCGGAAGCCACCGTAGTCAAGTCGCTGGCCAAGGCCAAACTGCAATTCCCAGTATTAACCGAAAAATTCGAGTAGCGCTTTTTTTTATTTCCTCCCGCGGGCAGCGTGTTTGCTGCCCGCTTTTTATTTTGTGGGGATGATTCTCGCGGCGGTGGAATGGCGTCGCATTTTTTGCACGATGCAGTCGGTTCGCAAATGCCGGACTATTTGTCTCTGGTGGAACGGCTTCGGTCTTTGCGTTTTCCCCAGCCTCCGCCCCCTGGCGTTTCGATTCGCAGAACGTCGCCCGTGTCGGCGTTGAACGCGCACTTCCCTGGCAACGCCGTGGTTCTCCCCCTGCGCACCAGTACATTTTTGCCGCGCTTCCCTTCTGACCCGCCATTCAGGCCGTATGGACCGCGCTCCCGGCGATCACTTAGGATTCCCACCTGCGTGGGAGTGAGCAATTCGATCTCGCGAATGATGCCATCGCCACCGCGGAATTTTCCTGCGCCGCCGGAATTTCGCCTGATGGAATAACTGCGCACGCGGACCGGGTATGTTTGTTCAAAGACTTCAATTGGCGTGTTCCATGAATTGGTCATATGCGTGTGAATGGCGGAAATGCCATCGAGGCCTGGGCGCGCACCCATGCCGCCGGCGATGGTTTCGTAATAGGCGAATGGGGCGTTGTTGTTTCCCGGATGGCGGCCGCCCAGAGTGAAATTGTTCATGGTGCCCTGGCTCGCGGCGGGGATGCGTGAAGGCACGGCCTTGGCCAGCGCGCGGAATAAAGTATCGACCATGCGTTGGGAGGTTTCGACATTTCCGCCGGCGACGGCTGCGGGCGAAGAGGCGTTCACCACCGTTCCGGCGGGGGCGATCACGCGGATGGGACCGATAAGGCCTGAAGTGGCGGGCACATCTTCGGTGAGAAGACACCGGAAAACGTAATAGACGGCGGATATGGCGATGGCTTCGACGGCGTTCACATTCCCGGCGCACTGCGGTGCCGAGCCGGAAAAATCCACTTCAGCGCGATCACGATTTATTTTTATGCGGACTTTGATTTTGAGCGGAACGGCACTGACGCCGTCGTCGTCAAGAAAATCCTCCGCCGTGTATACGCCGGGCCGCAGCGCACGAAGGGCGGAGCTCATCATTTTCTGGGAATATTCCAAGAGAAAATTGCCGTACATGTGCAATTCCCTTTCGCCATATTTTTGGGAAACTCCAATCAGGCGCCGGTGGCCGGTTCTGCATGCCGCGATCTGAGCAGCCAAATCGCCTTCACGTTCGGCGGGGGTGCGCACATTCGCGAAAATGATGGACATCGCGTCGCGATTCAGTTCCCCACGCCGAAACAGGTGCACAGGGGGAATTCGTAAACCTTCTTCGAATATTTCCCGCGCCGGGCCCATGGAGCCGGCCAGCGTTCCTCCAATGTCGGCGTGATGCGCGCGATTGGCGACGTAAAACGAGGGGGATTTTTTATTCTGCAAATGAATGGGCATCACCATGGTGAGGTCCGGAAGATGCGTGCCGCCTGCAAAGGGATCGTTCAGCACGGCGATGTCTCCGGGCTCCAGCGCCAAGGCGGAACGCGCGGCTGCAACAGACGCAGGCATGGAGCCTACGTGCACGGGCATGTGGTCGCCCATAGCGAGCACGTCGCCCTTGGCGTCGTAAACGGCGCAGGAATAATCGCGGCGTTCTTTTATATTCGGCGAAAATGCGGAGCGCCGAAGGACGGCGCCCATTTCTTCGGCAATGGAATGGAAAATATTTTTGAATATTTCCAGCCGCGTCGGATCGGGCTTGCGATTCGTTTTACTCATAGGATCATTAGCTAAGGCTCCGATTATTTTTGGGTCAACATAAGTTGGCCGTAGTTATCCACGCGAGCGCGCCAGTCCGGTGGGATCAGCGTGGTGGCGCTGTACTCCGCCACAATCGCCGGGCCAGATAAAACATCGCCGGCGCGCAAGCTGTCTCTCCGATACAAGAGCGTTTTTCGCGTGAGTTCGTGAAATGCAAGCCCCATGGTTTGCGCTGGTATCAGAGGTGCGGTGCGCGAACGCGCAGTAAGCTTCTGGGTCGGTGGTTGGTCGGTGATTCCGGTGGCGCGACAGCGGGCGTTTACGATTTCTATATTCTTATTCTCGTGATGATACCCGTAACGCATTTCATGCGCGCGATGAAATGCTTGGATGACGCCGTGGCCTATCCGGCCAACTTGGCTAATTGGAATATTCAGCTCGTAGGCTTGCCCGAGATAGCGCATATCGAGGCTGTGCTGGAGGCGTATTTTGTCGCTAGGGAATCCTTCAGCGTCAAGAACGCGGAGGGCTTGTGCTTTAAGGCGTTTCACAATGCTTCGTAATCGGTGAGATTCGCCAAGTAGTTCATTCGCCGGTAGCAATACGGTCTGGGACAATTCTTTTACTACGTTGGCCTGCAGAATTCCCAGCGCCGACAAGCCACCTGGAAAAACAGGGATCAGCACACCGCGCATTTCGAGCGCGGCAGCGAGATCGCACGCGTGCAGGCCGCCAGCGCCACCAAAGGCAATCAGGGTATAGTCGCGCGGGTCATGGCCGCGCTCCACAGAAATCACGCGAATAGCTTTTTCCATGACCGCGTTGGCAACGGCAATGATGCCTTGGGCAAAAGCTTCAACGGTGCGAAACCGCGAGCCAGATTGTTTGAGGACTTTTTGCATTTGCGCGCGAGCCCTCGGGATATCCAGTGAGAAAGATCCACCGAGAAGTCCCGCGCCCCCGAGATGACCGAGCACGGCGTGAGCATCGGTGACGGTGGGATTCATTCCCCGTCCGTAACAGACCGGCCCGGGCAGGGCGCCGGCGCTTTCCGGCCCGACGCGCAGCGCGCCGCCTTCGTCGAATCGCGCGATGGAGCCTCCTCCGGCGCCAACGGTATGAATTTCCAGCATGGGCACGGCGACGGGAAATCCCGCGACGATGGCTTCGCTGGTGGTGCGCACTTCGCCGGTCAGCAGCGCCACATCGGTGGACGTGCCGCCCATATCAAAGCTGATGCATTTGTCGAGGCGCGCCAGTTTGGCAGCGTGCCCGGCGCCGATCACCCCGCCGGCCGGGCCGGAGAGGATGGTGCGCACCGGCTCTCGTGCAGCTTCTTCGGCGGAAATAATTCCTCCGTTGGACTGCATGATGCGCACGCGAGCGACTGGTTGCGGATGGCTTCTTCTGGATTTCTTTTGAGCTTGCTGTGGAAGAAGCGCGGAGACGCGAACGGTTGTGTCGCGAAGATAGCTGCTCATCACCGGAACGAGGTAGGCATTGATGACCGTTGTGGAGGTCCGCTCATATTCGCGAAATTCCGGGAGAACCTCGTGGGAGACGGAAACAGCGTAGCCCGCGGATCTTAGTCTGGACGCGATACGCTTTTCATGTGCCGGATTGCGAAATGAAAACAGCAAGCACAGCGCGACAGAATCCGGATTTAGTTTTTTGATTTGGCGCAACAGGCGTCGGATTTCTTCAGCAGTCAAGGGCTGAACAACGGAACCGTCTGCAGCCAGCCGTTCTTTCGCGCCAAAGCGTCTTGAGGACGGCGCCAGCGGTTCGGCTTTTTCCAAGAACAGATCATACAACTTTGCGCGCGCTTGCCTGCCGATTTCGAGTACATCTTCAAAGCCTGCAGTCGTGATTAAAGCTACGCGTCCACCGCGACCCTCAAGTAGCGCATTGGTGCCTACCGTTGTGCCGCAAACCAGGTCGTAAGTTTCGCTATTTGATGACGCGAGTGCAGCGGCAAGTGTGACCGCTTCGACAATCGCCTCCGCAGGGGCGTCGGGCCGTGAAGCGACTTTTATGATTTGTAGTTTGCCATCGCGCACGAACACGCAATCGGTGAAGGTGCCGCCGCTGTCGATAGCGATGCGCATGAGTCGGTGATTCTACATTACAGGGAACGCTGTTCGTGACGGTGTCTCCGCGGCTTGATTTACACGCTACTGCCGCAACCCTCGACCGTTATCCAGCTGCACTTATTGCACAGGCGTGCACCCTGTGGTAGCGTCCCCGCAGCAATACCAGCGACGCGAAGCGCTGCTTGAGTATTTTGAACTTCGCCCAAGGCCCAAAATTGGCGGCAGAATTATTGCGCGTCAACGCGCATTCCCCAGAACCCAACTTGCTGCGTTATGCGGCAGATTTCCTGACGCGTGGTCGCGTGGTGGCGGTGCCTACGGACACGGTTTACGGTCTGGCCGCCGACCCGTTTAATTTGGCCGCGGTGGAAGAAATTTACCGCGTAAAGGGCCGGCCGGAAACTCGCGCGTTGCCGATTCTTGTGAATTCCATAGACCAGGCTATGCTGCTCGCGCGTGATGTGCCCGAGAATTTTCTCCGGCTGGCGCATGAATTCTGGCCGGGAGCACTCACACTGGTCGTTGATGCTGGGCATCGTCTGCCATTGAAAGTCACCGCCAACACGGGACGCGTGGCTTTGCGTTTACCACGCAGCGCGATAATCGCGGCGCTCATCGACGAGTTCGATGGCCCGATTACCGGAACCAGCGCAAACCTTTCGGGGCACCCTTCGTGCGTCAGCGGTGCGCAAGTTCAGGAGCAGCTCGGCGACCGTCTGCCGTTGATCCTGGACGTTGGGGATCTGGGCACCTCGCTCGCGTCCACTATCGTGGTGCTGCGCGGCGACGACTGGAAAATTGTGCGCGAGGGCATTATTCCTGGCGCCGAGATAGAAAAATTCGTCGAGTGATAGCTCTTACGTGCCAGAAATTTTTCAGGTAAGTAGCGGTTTCCGGGTTGCTAAGGCAACGAACGTCGTTAAATTATAATCTGCGCAACGAAGCCGGTAATGAACCCGCCAACGAATACGCTCCCGGCCCAGTCAACAGTATCGCGAAAGCCACCAACAGTTGCGTGAGCGCATACTCCATTCCGCCATGCCCGATATCGAAACCCTTCGGCAGGTGCACGAGGAAAATCGCGCCCAGCATCACGATGATGATGCACACAGCGCCCACGCGAATTAAAACTCCGGTCAACATGGCCAACCCGCCGGCAAGCTGCGCCAGGCCCACGAGATAGCCTACTATCAGCGGCATGTGCGTGAACGCAGCGAATTTCGCGGGGCCGGGACCGCCGAATGCGCCGAAGGTGATCGCGGCGCCGTGGTACAAGAATGCCAGAGCGCTGGCAATGCGAATCATCAGGAGAGCGGCATTGAATTGCGGCGACGCGGTTGTGGTGATTCCGAAGGTTCTGTCCATGTCGAGCCTCCCTGCTTGATTCTTGGATGAGCTATGGCGGCCAGTGGCTACAGCCCGATTAGAAAATATTTTTCGTGAATGCTTCGCCGACGCAGTGCGGGGCCACTTTGCCGACAGCGCGCGGGATCACCGGCTGAGGTGAGTCGATAATTCCAGGAAACCTCGAGACCCACCCTTGAAAATCGAGGGTGGGCCACCCTACGCGTTTTTTTGATTTGCGATTTGGGGTGAGCCAGCAGTTACGGTGAATTTACTGAACCAGCGAACAAAGAGGCGCGTGCATTCTTCATAATTTCCGCTGCCACTTGCCGTTTGGCGGTTGCTTTTCCGCGTATACTTTTTGGCGATGGCGCAAGCCCATGGTTCATCGCAAACGTCGAGCGAATTGCCTAAAGTTCCGCACTGGCCTGCGATCATTGCGATTTTAGCGGACGCGTGCCTTTATCTGGCGCTGCCGCCGGCCCTTTCTGTTGGGCCCCCTTGGTTGCTGTTGGCTGTCGTTATTTTTCTGCTGATCCCCATCGTCATTGCGCATTGGCGCGGCAATATGCGGCTCACCCGTGTGCTCACGCTGCTCGCCAACGGCGTGATAACGGCAGCTATGATTGCGTCACTGGCATTTCTGATTGAAGGGTTACCAAAACATCGTGAGGCTTCGGAGGCCCTTTTACGTTCGGCAGTAGGGCTGTGGCTGACGAACATACTGGTTTTTGCGCTTTGGTATTGGCGGCTGGACGGCGGTGGTCCGCACGAACGCGCACGGCCTAAAGGAATGCTGAACAGCGCATTCCTATTTCCGCAGATGTTGCAACAGGAGGTCGGGAGACAATCGGCGGAAGACCGGAAAGTTCGGGCGGAATGGGCACCGGAATTTGTGGACTACCTGTTTCTGGCCTTCAACACCAGCACGGCTTTTTCTCCTACTGACACGGCGGTGCTGTCGCGTGGCGCCAAACTCGGGATGATGGCTCAGTCGCTGATCTCACTGACGATTATTGTTTTGATTGCTGCTCGCGCGGTGAACATTTTATAAGCGGACACTAAACGAATCGGGCGTTAATAGACCAGCAGGGGCGAGACCCCGGCGGATCACTCAAAGCCAATTAAGCCGGCCAGCATGAACACGTAAAGACTGGTGAGCAGATCCAGCTTCATGATTTATCTGCCTCCGAGCCTGCGGCTACCGGAGCCGCCAAAGGCGGCAAAGAATAAAGTTCGCGCAGTTTTTTGTTCACAATTTCTCCGCCGTCAGTCAGCAAGGTATCGCGAATAATTTCGTCCTGGGTGTCCAACTTTAATTTCCCGTCCTTAATTATATGCACCAAGAAGGTGGTTAAATTCTTGGCATACATTTGGCTAGCGTGATAAGGAACGGTGCTGGCGAGATTGAAGAGACCGATGATCGTGACGCCATGTTCCACGGCGATTTCTCCTGCGTGAGTGAGTTCGCAATTTCCGCCGCGTTCTGCCGCTAGATCGACGATTACGGAGCCGAGCGCCATTTTCTGAACCATTTCACCGGTAACTAAAATGGGCGCCTTTTTCCCTGGGATCACCGCGGTAGTGATCACTACATCGCTTTCTGAGACCACCTGGCCGAGCAGCTCGCGCTGCTTTTTATAAAATTCTTCATCCTGGGCGCGCGCATAGCCGCTGGCATCCTGCGCGTCTTTCGCTTCGATGGGCAACTCGACGAAGCGGCCGCCCAAACTCATCACCTGTTCTTTGGCTATCGGGCGCATGTCGTATGCCGAAGTTACTGCGCCGAGCCTGCGGGAAGTTGCGATGGCCTGGAGGCCGGCAACGCCAACACCGATGACAAAAACGCGGGCGGGAGTGACGGTACCGGCGGCCGTGGAAAGCATGGGAAAAATTCGTGGTAAGGTATCGGCGGCTAGAAGAACCGCTTTGTAGCCGCTGATGGTGGCCATCGACGAAAGCACGTCCATGCTTTGCGCGCGCGTGGTGCGCGGCATTAATTCCACAGCAAAGGCTCTGACGCCACGTGCTGCAATTTCCTGCACGCTGGCGGTGGAACCCAGTGGCCGCAAAAATCCGATCAAAGCCTGATCGCGCCGCAGTAGCGGAACATCGGCTTGTCCGGTTTTGTCATTCGCGCCGTAGCACAACACCTGCACAATCACATCAGCGGTGCGAAATACTTCGGCGCGATCGGCAGCGACTTTAGCGCCTTTGGCGATGTACTCTGCGTCGGGATAACCGGCGCTGGCACCTGCGCCCCGCTCGATGATCACTTCGATTCCCGCTTTGGTGAGGCTGGGAATGACTGCCGGGACCAAAGCCACGCGTCTTTCCCCCGGATAAATTTCTCGGGGCACGCCTACAATCATGAACAGACCTCCTGTATTGGGCGCTTCGTTGGTGAAGTGGGCATGGTTGAGGGCCAGGAGAGATAGTTTAGCGTGGTCTCGATCAATTCTCTGGTTCCTTTATATGGATCGCCCGGACTATCGAATTCCATGGAGCAGTAACCTTTATAATGCGCGGCGCGCAGCATGCCAAATGTTTTGGCGAGGTCAACGCGAAATTCCTTGCCCGGCTCATTGGCCTCGAGGGATTTGACATGAGTAATGTTATAGGCATGCGCGAACATGTTTACCACGATGTTTTTTTTGGCCGCGTACTCTACTGCTCGAGACAGAGTGTCCGCGGCGCGTTGGGCGTCGGGCTCCGAATCGCCGGCCCTGGGCATATTGCTGCGAATGCTGGGCGAACCCACGGCGGCGGCAGCTGGGCTGTGCGGTGTCGGCAGCTACAGTCACTATGGCGGGAAAGAAGGCCGCTCCAGCCAGTGCCGAAACCGCGTCGAGCAAAAAACGTCTTCGTGTTTTATCGTGCAAAGTCGCGCCAGTCTAGCAGATTCATATTTGTATCGCTACGCAATCCAACTTATTGGCACTATTATTCGAGCAATGACACGGAATCGGGAGACGCGAAAAACGTGGAGAGCGGACCAGGGATTGGATTGAAGAAGAATAGGTGCTCTGTTGCGCCGTTTTTGTTGGCGGGATTGTTTACGGGTGGCTGTCGAGTCTGGTTACTTCTTGCGCTCATGTCGGCCGAGGTGTGCGGGCTAGGGGCGCAGACAAATTCACGACAAGGCGACAGCAATGGCGGTGTGCAGACTCAAATGCAGAATGTGAGATATCACCTCACGGAATCTGCGACGGTATATATCAAGACACTGAGCGGAGAACTGCTGCCTACCGAGGGCGCTGAGTTCCCCATTTTCGATGATAAAAATTCATTTCGGGTGCGCATTGGGTACGCGGAAATCGACATCGCTGCCGCAGATCTCGCCGGTATATTTAACTCCTACGTCTTTGCCCGCGCTAACAGCCCACTTAAGGGTGTTTCGATGAGCATCGAGAACGGCCACTTGAAGATTAAGGGCAAGTTGCATGACGTCGGAACCATTCCCTTTGAAACGGAAAGCACGCTGAGTCCTACGGAGGATGGGAAACTTTTGTTGCGCACCACAGAAGTGAAGGCCCTCCATGTTCCCGTGAAAGGCATTATGAATTTATTTGGAGTGGAGATTGCGGACCTAATCAAAAATGGGAAACTTCCGGGTGTTGAAGCTCGCGGTGATGACTTGATGCTGGACCCTTCCCTGGTTTTTCCTGCTCCGCACATGGAGGGACGCGTCACCGCCACACGCATCGAAGGCAATACTATCGTGCTGAGCTTTGGAGACAGAAATCACGTGACGAAAGCGCGGCAGGCCGGCAACTACATGTCTTTTCGCGGGAATCGGCTGCGCTTCGGGAAACTTACGATGACGGATGTGGACATGATTCTGATTGATATGGATCCCACGGATCCATTCGATTTTTTTCTGGATCGCTACAAAGAGCAGATTGCGGCTGGCTATTCGAAGATTTCGTCGCACTCTGCACTGCGCATTTATGTAAGGGATTTTAATAAATTGAAGAGATCAGGGGCGGCTGCGAAAGGCGCACATTAATTATGAGGAGAGTGAGTAAGCGGTAGGTGTCAATTTTTGCCCGCTTTTAAATTGAGTGAGAGGCGTGCAATCGTTCGCGCTTTACTGCAGGGCTACCTGGGTAAAACCTAGCCCGGTCAGCATGCCCGTAACGGTGTTGCGCGCATTTTGGTCGGCCGACTTCAAAATTCCATCGACTACCGCGGATTGCTGCAACTGGCGTTCTGCTTCTTCGCGCACTTCGCTTTCCAGATTAGGGTCTGGAGACGAGAACAAGCCAGTGTCTCGCGAATAGACGCGGCTCTTGGCGTTGTCGATACGCGTGCTGAAAACTTCGGCGGGCGGCAAGTGCAAGGAAATGTTATGGCCCTGCACGCTGACGTCGGTATTTTTAATGTTAGCCAGGTTCACACCTGCGACGACTTCGCCGTGCACGACGAGCAGAATGCGGTCGCCAGCCAAAAACTTTGGCAAATAAGGATTGTCACGCGCTCCGCCGATGATTTTGTCCATGGTATAGCTGACGGTTTCGAGTTTCTGCAGTTGCTGGATCTGGCGCACTACGGTGGGCTGGTCCACATTTATGCGCATAGCGCCGGTGCGCATGAATCCCATCAAGTGCAGAAGGCCCACTCCGGTAGATAACCAGACCGCAGCGCCGATAAATGCGATGGTCAGGAGGCTGCCGGCGAGAATCCCTTTCACTAACGAAAAAGATTTGCTGGCGGGGGGAGTTGCGGGAGTGGTTTGTTCCATTACGGCCATAAAAGTGAACCAAAGCAAGTGTACCGCGAATCAAAACGTGGTGATGCGATAGTGCATAGGAATTTTCCACATCTGCGATGCTTGAAAGAGCCGTATCCTTAAAGACGTATCTGGACATGGGGCTCTCAACCCGTTTCATTGATGCGACATTCGGTTTTCCTTTACGCTTGGTTAAATCATTGGGTGCGCGATGAATAAAAGTGCCGCGACAGATGCCATTCGCCAGCAGTTGAAAGAAGTAGCCATTGAAGTAAAGCAATTGGGCGGGTGGTCGGGATTTAAAAGTGGCGAGTGGCTCTTTCAGTTGATGGAAAAAACATTTCGACATTATTCGCAGAATGCCGCGAAGGAATCGTTCCCTCTGGAATTTCCGGGGCGCACCCGCACGGAGATCGCCGAGATGCTGATTTCTTCGGCCAGCAATAAAGCGGCGCTGGCTGGGGCTATCACCGGGGCTGCTGTCTCAGCCGATGAGTTGGTTGGACTTTTCACGGCGGGTGAAGGGGTCATCGGTTTGCCGGTGAACATCGCCGTCGCGGCCACGGCGATTTGCTCCGAAGTATTTTTCACCGCGCGAATTCAGCTGCAATTAGTGGCGCGGCTGGCGGCTTTGTATGGCGCGACCCTAGATCCAGAAAAAAATCCCGACGACCTGCTGGCCATTATGAATTTCGCGTTTGGCGGGGCCGCAGCGGAAGGCCTGAGCAAAGAAGCGGCCAAGTCCGGCGCGAAAATATCCGCGGCGGTGGTTGGGCGATATTATGCAAAGAGGGAGTCGTTTGAAGTGCTGAAGCGCTTTGCGAAAAAACTGGGCTATAAACTTTTGCGGCAGTCTTTCGTAAATGGGGTGGTGCCAGGCGTGTCCATGTTGATGGGCGCAGTGTGGAACAAGCGCACCACTAAAACGATCGGCAAAAACGCGGTTAAGTTTTTCTCCACGCGACCGCCGGTGTTGAACGTTTCTGCCGCGCAGGTCGTGAGGCGCTAGGCTTCGGCGGCAGAACACCAATTCCGCGATTGGTTGTGTTTCTAACTGTCAATATTTGCATCGCGTAAATCTGGAAATTCTCAAATTGGCGGCCTTTTGGAGGTGGTACCAGGACTTTTACTTAGTCGAACATTCAACTACAGGGGTTAAAAACTTAGTTGAACGTTCAACTGCACGGGGACATTCGTTGCTTAGATGCCGAAAACTTTCGAGACTGAGGCCACTCGACGTTCCACGGGAGTACCTTAGATATACTTATCCTATTGGTTATTACACCACAATGGCTGTTTTGGGCAGGCGCCTATTTAAGCGTCCGGAATGGTGAGTGAAACAAGCTAAGCCGCAGGACGGCGGTTGCTCGCAAATGAATCCTGCCCTAAGATATTCACGTGCCGGAGTGGCGGAATGGCGGACGCAGAGGACTCAAAATCCTCCGGGCTCACGCCCGTGTAGGTTCGACTCCTATCATCGAACGGGGCACTTTTACGATTTTCGCGCCCTGCTTGGAAAACAGCATAAAACCCGCATAAACATTGAGTGTTTGAATCAGGGTGTAGTGCAAGCCGGTGCAACCGAGTGCACCAAAATTGTGCATTTTAGGGCTTCATTGGCAACACTGGTAACAGTTAGAACCAGGTAGTCGAACCATGTGGTGCCCGAGAATGGAGTCGAACCATCACGATCTTGCGATCACTGGATTTTGAGTCCAGCGCGTCTGCCAGTTCCGCCACTCGGGCACGGCGGACAGAATAACACCATGGCACGTCGTGCTTCAAACTGTGTCTTTCGAAAGTCGATCCAACAGCGGCGGCAGCACGTCGTCCGTGATGTGCCGCTTGAACTGCTCCACCGTCCCGAAGTGTTTGCGGCAGAGCGTGCAGCCTGTGATGACAACCTTGTCCTTCTCGTCCATGAATGTCGATAAGTTGTGCTTCTGAATTTCCGTTTGAAGGGTGCGGAGTAGTTCAGACTTTTTCATGGCCCTGGAAAATTCTAGCTTATGGGTTCGTTCTTCCGTCTGGCTCATCATTATCATCGTCATCGGAACGAATATCTTCAAGCTCTCGCTTGCACTCCACAAGCTCCGCATTAGTCTCACCGAGAGCTTCCCTTAGACTGTCACGTTGGCTGTGCAGCGTCCACATGTAAGCGATGACCGAGGCCCCTACGACGAATATAAGCCACATGGGGATTAACACTGTGCCCTCACGAGTGCCGCCACATCCACTTCACGGCAGCGACTACCAACCACAGTCCGCCGGACCTTTTTGTGCGTTAGGGACGCTAGATTTTTCATGATGGTACTCCTTGCTCTTTACAACGTCTGCCCGAGATTAGCCCTTCCGCGATGGTACTCAGAGTAAATAGATATTAACTTTTCCGACTAAGTCATATAGCCGGTCTGGCCAACGAGTAAAATATTGAGAATCACGCCACAGTCGGCGTTCCAATCGACTAGCGCAAAATCCGATGCGCCCAGTCGGGGTACAAGGAGATCGCATTGAATCAGAAAAAGTTTATGGTGTCAGTCGGCATCACTCTACTCTTAGGAACTGCGTTACTGGCGCAGCAAAACACGAAGCGGATTTATCTCTCGAGCAAGTCCAATATCACAACTTCTGAAGTCGCGGAAGGCTTTGGCAAGTATTGCCCGAACATTGTTCTGACCCAGAACGAAGCCAAAGCTGACTACGTGCTGGAAGCGGCTGAAACGGTAAGCGCCCACGAGGGGACAACCCACGAGCGTTGGCATTTCACCTTGATGAATGCAAATGGTGACATCCTGATGACCACTCATCCTGAATTTCACTTCGGCAAGGTCGTCAAACACCACTTCGAAGCCGTCTGTAAATTTGTCAACAAGTAGTACTCGTCAGAAGCGCACCCATGAAAAAACTGACACCGAATGAAATCGAGGCAGTAAACCGAGCAGAGGCTACCGCACTTCTGATCAGGGCCGGTTACCGAGTGTACCGTCCGGAGGCCGACTGCGACGGCGAAGACTTGATTTTACGCACCCCGAGCGGCAGATTTTATCCAGTCCAATTGAAAGCACGTCCCACCGTGGACTTAAATAAATTCGGAAAGAAAGGTCTGTGGATGCTGTTTCCGGGACCCGGCGCTGGAACTGCGCGGAGTTGGTATCTTGTACCGCACGACTTGTTTCATGGGTGGGTTAAGCGAGACACGGACACACGGCCAAGTGGCATGATGCTTGGAGCTATCCGACAATCTCGAAAAAGCTCAATGCATTTCTAAGCGAGTTTGAGTGTTTAATCAAGGAGACGCTGTGACCAGCCCAAGGCCGTTACCATTTCTTATTGTCGTTCTATCTCTGTTTGTAAGTATCTGCGCATCGCTTGGTTCGCCCCAAAAATCCGAAGCCAAGAAACCAGACCCTCCGACCAAGAGACTCTTTATTGCGGATTACGTTATCAACGGCGCGGTTGGCTCGGCTCACACGGACTCATCCGGCAACACCTACGGGAGCGCCGCAGCAGTAGGCCCGGAACATCTCGCTAGAGGCGACAAACGAGTTCACGAAGAATTGCCCGGCAGTTACGGTAACCAATGACCGCGATGCTGCGGATTACATTCTGCGTCCTACCAAGGGAAGCTCGACGCTTTACAAAAAGAACGGGGACGTTGTGTACGTGTCTCACGCAAAAGTAAAGGTATCTAACCTCGTTAAGGACGTTTGCGGTTACATCCAATCGCATCCTTAGAGAAACATGGGTAAAGGCTCAACTCATATCGCGGGGAGATCAGGCAGGCGGGGTACGCTTATCGTCGAATAGGCGCTGTGCGCGCACCAGGGCCTCCCGGAAAATGGAAGACTTTATTGCGCGATACGTTGACTTGACAACTTTCGGTAGACAGTGGGACAGCGGCCCGGCATGGGGAATGAGGTGGCCGCCACGCTCTTGCTAGCTTGTCGGATACGGAGGAGCCCAATGAAAGCGCACCTCGCAATTGTCGTTTCGGCCGTTATGCTGTTTGCGCCCTTGGCGCAGGCCATGGAAATCCGGCAGTTCGACCGCATGTCCGGCGATGATCAACTATATCGATAAGTTGACCGACAGCGTCGAAGACGCCAGCAAAAACGATCCCGCTCTGCTGGCGCGGGTGAAACGATTCTTCATGAAGAAGCAGCCCGGTGAGGCCATTTCCGGTATGGGCCGCTTCGAGCTGAACCTTTCGCTGGCGCGCATCGCCGATCTCCAGGCGGCGGAGAAAAATCCCAAGGTGCGGCGTCTGGAAGTGGAAGACGTGATGTATGCGACCTTGGATCGCAGCGGCATCGTCCTCAACAAATACTTCCGCCCCGCCAACTTCCAGCCTCAAAAGCCGCTGGCGCAAAAATATCTGACGCGGGAAGACGCCGACAAGGCGCTAGCGCAGACGCAGGCCTGGATCGCGCGGACCGTGGAGCCGGAACATACGTTTAGTCACGGCGGCCCGCAAACCGGACTTTCCGGCTTCTCCAACAATGAAAAGGCCATCGCCTTTTTCCTGGCCCTGGCAGCGATAGGGACCGTAGTCGGCAAGGCCAGCGGACCTTCCGACGGGAGCTCTGTGCAAGTTGTGTTTCCTAAGGATCTGCCTCGTATGAACAATGACGGGCGAACACCTTGCTACCTGCATTGGGAAGACTCGTGTAATCGTCCTTACTGATTTGTTCGATAACGTCTTCTGAGAATCGCAGCCATTTCCCCCTGCCTCCTGCGCTACGCACGCTTGTTGCGACTTCTGGACGCTGCACAAATTCCGGCGAACATGGGCAACGATGCACTTGCGTGCCGGTGTGAGCAGCTATGAACTGCAGAAGTGGATTGGGCACAGCGACCAAGAAATATTGCTGCGCTAACACTGGCACCTTTTGACGAAGCTTTACGCGCCAAAACCCCGGCTACGCGCGATTGTTCAGGCTGTGGTATTGGCCGGAGACAACGACGACGCGAGTCACAGCAGGTCGAATCACCTAACAAGCATGCCGAAGTTTCTTGGGGTACGGGGCGGGGTACGTGCCCAAACATCGGGCACCGTCTGTCTACAAGAGTTGTTCTTTCCTTTCAAATACTCGGATCAGCGTAACGCGATGTTGATCGGAGTCAAGTTCTCTTTCTCCCGGAAATGGCAGGCAGACGATGAGCAGTAGTGCCGTGAGATACGCGAATAAAGTTAGGGTCAAGTAGGCGCAACCATTGTGTTCAAGTAAAATAAATACCCCAATAGATACCCCCCCCCGACAAAATAGGTGAATTTGAGTGAATTTGATCCAAATTCTTCAAGGAAGCAATCTCTTCTATTTGGGCTGTTTCACTACAATTCGATTGGGAACCAATTTCTCCGCTCCGGCAAAAAGAGCCGCATGCTGGTCTTCCGTAATATGGAAATGAGTTCCTTGAACTCGAATATAATAAGTTTTCCCGCAGTCGCAGACAAGATGGAAGTCTGGATCACGCCCAGTAGTTACTATGTGTTTGAATTCTTTAGTTTGACCCGGCCCGCTCATAGCGGAGTTTCCGCATTCGCAAGTAAATTGAATGGTGGCACTCTCGTAGCTTACCGGAGCTATACGAAGATCAATTATCATTTGTCCCTCGTGATGCGTGCCATTGGGTCTCCTTCTGAGTGCGGCATAAGGTACTACAATTAGGGTTTGTCGATGAGAAATTTCTGGATGCGTGGTTGCTGGGCTTTCTTACAAGCCGACCAGCCCACGTCGTTTGCTCAGATAATTGAACGCCCATTTGTCCATAAGAAAATACGGATGGGCGTCGTGTTCCGGGGTACTGGCGCGGTATGAAGCGAAACTTGGGCGATTCCTTCGCTTTGTCGTGCAACGCCGTCTGCAACTTCTGAACACTTAGTGGGGTTGTTAGGCTCATCGCCAATCCCTCGGTCCTTCGTTGCTTCTTGCGTTTCCTTTCAACTGAGGCCCCTTCCTTCCACCGGAGTTACCCGTCACCCAATCGATCCCTTCTTCAACCACAGTCATTGCGACACTTTTTCGCCGTAGTCAATTTCGGCGCGCACCGTGTCACGCGTCGTGCCCTGCGGCACAGTCTCGGCACACCTCAATACCGCTCCTTCCCACAATTGAATTTGCATAGGGCCCGCGTCCACCGCAACCACGGGCGGCCACGTCCAAACGGCTTTACCGGACGCGCAAGGAGCTCCTCGCCCCTATTCACTCCTCAGCGAAAACGCGCATCCGGTAAAGCGCTAACGTTAATCAGGACTGTGCCGATATACTTGAGAAATGGAATCACCGAAATACATTCCGAGCGACGCTCTGGATGCGTTCGAGCGACAGGGCTACGAACTCGTCTTGAAGCTCGCGCTGCCCGCCGCGACTGAAGTCGTAGCTAAAACTGCTAGGGCGCGGGCCGCACGGGCTGCAGTTGATTCCAGTTTCCCGAGAGTTGCCCGTTCGGGTTGAAGTTCGGATTATCACTCATGATGTATTCGTTAGATCCGTTCAACCAGGCGTGATCATATAGGTTGCTGAGTTCCATAGTTCTTCCACTCGTGGGGTCCCGGAAGGTCTGCACACCACGTATGTTCTGGTCAAATCCGAAGGCACTGTTTTGCGAACCCCGCTCTGCGTTGGCGGTGACGCCATTGATGGTGTCGGCGACATGCCTTTGAAAGGCGGCCACCATTGAGTCGATGGTGGCTTCCTTTTGAGCCTCAGCCTGGTAGAGTTTCGCAATAAATCCATTCGAATAAGCCTGCCACTTCGGCTCCGGTCGAATGGAACTGATCATCACTTTGAACAGTTTATCGTTGGCATCGAGTTGGCCTTGCGGCGCCCGCAAGGCCGTCACGTCGATCGCGTGGCAATCGTAAAAGGCGCCTCGGCCCTGGCGAAAAATACGTGTCACGACAACCAGGGCCACCCAATCCTCCAAGTCCTTGCCATCTTTTTGGAATTTGACGCGTGCGCGAATTGCCTCGGTTCGAGCGCTACCGTCGTTACTGTCACCCGATGGCAGCCCCAATTGCTTGCGTGCGATCTGGTTCAGTTCGGGGAACGGCTCAACCGAAACAACCGTACTGCCGCTAGGGAACACGCTGAACACGTTTTGGCGAAAATAATCTTCAGCTTTCATGGGTTTCTTCACTGGGCATGGTTTGCCCTCAGCACCGAGTGCGCGTCGCTTAGGATCCGACAGATTCCGCAACTCTGCGGGATCATCCGTATATTGCCAGCTGTCGTTAGGGGCACCCTGAAAAGCGATGGATCCATCCGAACTCGTGGCCTCCCACGACACCGCATGGATGTCCGAAAAACATCCCTCTTTAGTATTGGCGGCGACGCCGCCTTTGAAGTCCCACGTGGAAGGTATCAACATATCTATCGCCGGAAGGTCGACCTTGCCCCCCAATGCCGGATCTGTGACATGGGCGATAACTTGGACTTGCTTCATGCGCAGGTAGGAAGTGAAGGCAGCGCCGGTCTGAGCTGGAGCTTTCGTCCCAGTCCCGGGAGCAGGGGCCGGCTTTGCCGCGGGAGTGGTCGCGGCTCCAGCAAGCTGACTTTCGGAAGTTGGCGATGTGCTGGGAGCGCTCGGCGCAGCGCTACTACTGCTTGGGTTCGCAGCTAGGCCGGCGGCTTTCCTGCATCCATCGGACAGCGAGTCCTTGTGCTCCCTCAGACAGGCCACGATTCGGCCCCAACCGGGTTGCACTCCCGCGCACAGCTTCTTTGCATCCTCGGCGCAGGCGGCGCGAATCGCAGCAAGTGACTGCTGATCACCCGACTGTGCGGATTGCGCCGGTCTAGCAGGGGAAACGGAGAAAACAGTCAGCGACAACAGCAGGCAAGACACATTGGCGATTCGTCTCAGTTTCATATCGACCTCTCTTGATTGAAGCGCTTGTGAAAATTGGTGGGCTTAGCGTTGCGAGCATAGCATGACCAATTCAGCTGTTCAGAGTGAATTGTTGGCTATACGGAAGTGATCGTCGGACGACGCGGCTAAGTCCCGGTAAGTCGTTAATCAGGCACTTGTCGTCATTTCAGTGGCGAAATAGGGACTTTTCGCCAATAATCGCCGAATTCGGAGACGACCATGAATATCCAGTATGATTTTTCCGGGCAAACGGCAATCGTAACCGGCGGGGCTAGAGGGATCGGTCAGGGCTATCGCAGCCTGCCCAGGTCAAGCCGACATAGTGCTTTTTTGATTTAGTGAGTGCCATCAAACCACCAATCCCGAAGGAAATAACCGCGAGTCCGATTGCTGCACCAATACGTCGGTGAACATCTTGACCGTAGCTAATGTCCTGGATGGTAGAAGGCACCAGAGTTGTAATGAGTGTTTTGTTTTCCGTGATACGGATTTCGTTCGAATCAATGTACACGCCCAGTTTCTCTGCCTTCAAATACTGAAAAACAACTGAACACATCTGATTAAATCGGTTTAATATAGGCCCGCCATCGTGATTGCTACGCACTATGCAATCAAATAAAAACTCCTGGAGGATTTGGATGGTTGGGTTCGGTAAATACTGCCGGATCGCGTTGATAGGCGTGGGCTTGGGCATGCCCGTCGATGTGGCAGCGCAGGCGAAACACTCATCGGCGCGGAAGGGCGACTTGCTCAACGAGGAATCGAAGCGTTCCTCTTCGCTGAAGAGCGAGTTGCGTGAGGAATCGAGCAAGACATTTCTGCACAAAGACTGGCAGGTGCAGTCATCGTGCGAGGGCAAGGCGAGTGGCGACAAGATTTCTGCTGCTGGTTTCGGGGCCAGCGGCTGGCACCGAACGGACATACCCGCGACGGTTGTCGGCGTTTTGGTGACAGACAAGACGTATCCGGATCCGAATTATGGGACAAATCTGAAGAACTTACCGGGCATATATATTGCGGACAATAGAGTTTTTGCGAATGTGGATATGCCGGCGGGCAGCCCCTTTGCTTGTTCGTGGTGGTTTCGCACGGAATTTACAGCGCCAGCCGATGGGGCGGGCAAAATCGAGTGGCTCCATTTTAATGGAATTAACTATCGCGCGAATATCTGGCTGAATGGGCAGAAGATTGCCGACGCCAAAGACGTGGCGGGAACTTATCGAACGTTCGAATTTAATATTACGAAATTTTTGAAACGGGGTGAGCGGAATGCGCTGGCAGTGGAAGTTTTTGCGCCGGGCAAAGCCGATTTGGGGATTACCTGGGTGGATTGGAATCCCACGCCACCTGACAAGAACATGGGCATCTGGAAGGAAGTGTTTCTGACGCAGAGCGGTGCGGTAACGGTGCGCAATCCTTTTGTGTCGACGAAGTTGGGGTCGAATTATAAGTCTGCGGCGCTGACGGTCGCTGCCGATCTACAGAACAGCAGCGATCATGCGGTGCGGGGGGTTTTGCGCGCGGAAATCGATGGCATTAAGGTCGGCCAGCTGGTTCAACTGGGCGCCGGGGAAACGAAGACTGTGCGGTTCTCGCCCGCAAAATTTGCGGCATTAAAGCTGACGCAGCCACATCTGTGGTGGCCGTACACCGTGGGAGAGCCGTATCTTTATTCGGCGAAAATTTCTTTTGAGGTGGCAGGGCGTGTGAGCGACTCCGCGGCGATCAGCTTAGGCATTCGCGAAGTCACTTCGGAATTGACGGACAAAGGATTCCGGCTGTTCAAGATTAACGGGCGGAAGATTTTAATTCGCGGGGCGGCGTGGGCGCCGGACTTATTGTTTCGCTGGGTGCCAGGCAGGCTTGACGCGGATTTGTCTTATGTTCGCGACATGGGGCTGAATACGATTCGTCTCGAAGGGCGGCTGGATCGCGAGGAATTTTACGAGAAGACGGATCGGCTGGGCATTCTGGTGATGCCGGGCTGGACGTGTTGTGATGCGTGGGAGCGGTGGAAGGACTGGCACGCGGACCAGCGAGAAATTGCGGCGGCTTCGTTGAAAAGCCAGATACACATTCTGCGGCAGCACCCCAGCGTGTTCGTGTGGCTAAATGGCAGCGATGGGCCGCCGCCCGTCGACGTGGAGAGTATGTATCTGAGTATTCTGCGCGATCTGGAATGGCCGAATCCGGCGCTGTCTTCGGCGAGCGCAACGGCCACGACGGTTACTGGCGGGTCTGGGGTGAAAATGACCGGACCTTATGAATATGTGCCGCCGGTTTATTGGCTGACGGATAAGGATGCCGGGGGCGCGCATGGCTACAACACGGAAACAAGCCCGGGCCCGGCGATTCCGCCGCGAGAATCGCTGGAGCGATTTATTCCCAAAGATCATCTGTGGCCCATCGATGAGGTGTGGAATTTTCACGCGGGCAAGGAACGGTTTACGACGATAAATGTTTTCGCCGATGGGCTAAACCGCCGGTACGGGCGAGCTTCTTCGCTGGACGATTTCGAACGCAAGGCTCAAGCGGTTACTTACGACGGGCAGCGGGCCATGTTTGAGGCTTACGCGAGGAATAAGTACAACTCCACGGGAGTGATTCAGTGGATGCTGAATAACGCGTGGCCTTCGTTGATCTGGCATTTGTATGACTACTACATGGTGCCCGCGGGTGGGTATTACGGGACGAAGAAGGCGTGTGAGCCGGTGCACGTGCAATATTCTTACGATACTAATTCGGTGGCGGTGGTCAATAGCACGTATGCGGCGCTAGCGGGCGTGAAAGTCACGGCGAAAATCTACAACCTGGATGCTTCGGAGAAAGGCACGAAAGACGCGACTCTCGATCTGGCGCCAGATAGTTCGACTACCGCGTTCGAATTGCAGAAAGTAGAGGGACTCAGCAAGACTTATTTTTTACGGCTGCAGTTGCAAGATGGCACAGGGAAATTGGTCAGCGACAATTTTTACTGGCTCTCCACCAAGGCGGATGTGCTGGACTGGAAGAATAAACAGGATACGGTGTACACGCCGCAAGCGGAATTCGGGGATCTGACGGGGTTGGCTACGCTGCCGGAAGTGAAACTTGACGTAACTTCTTCGTCGAAAACAGAGGCAACGAAAAATATAACGCGGGTCACGGTAAAGAATTTGGACAATAGCATCGCGTTCATGGTGCACCTGCGCGCTACCCGTAACAAAGGCGGGACGGATATAACGCCGATTTTTTGGGAGGATAATTATTTCTCGCTGCTTCCCGGGGAGCAGCGAGACGTCACGGCGACTTATCCATCTTCGGCGCTGGCGGGCGACTCCGCGGTTCTTGAAGTGGAAGGGTTTAACATTGCTAAACAAACGCTGGAGGCCGATACGGCCACCGGCGGCAATCAGTGAACAGCACGTCAACTGCGTTGCCGATTCTGCCGGTGTGATTTATGTAGCTTAGCTTAGCGTTGCGGCCCCAGCGGCGGTTGGCAAAAGAACACGCAACCCGTCTTCGTGGCTTAAACATCGAATACAATAGATCAACGGGGAGAGGGCTCCTATTTCGGCGATTTGTACCTGCCGGTGTGGCCACCAGGCTTGAGAGGAAAATCGCGATGAATACATTCAAGCATTTTGTGGGCGTAGGGGCATTGGCATTGATTTTCTGTGCCGGGGCGTCGGCAGATACGTTGGAGCTAAAAGATGGCCGCGTCATTCAGGGCAGATATCTGGGTGGGACGCGAGTGATCGTGCGCTTCGAGGTTGAAGGGGACGTGCAAACGTTTCGCGTTTCGGAAGTTTCTGTGGTGAGGCTGGACAGGCGTTCTGGGCGGGATCGGGATGACAATCCTCCTCCTGCGAACGGCCCTTACGAGGGGGCGCCACCGCCAGATCAACGGCAGCCGAACGATGCGGGCGGACCGCCACCGAGTGGGGATAACGGACGATTCGACGGGCCTCCACCGCAGGATCAAGGGCGGCCTAACGATTACCCGCCGCCACCGCCTCCGCCGGCGGATCGCGACCGAGACCGAGATAGAGATCGGGATCGTGATCGCGATTATGACCGCGACCGGGATAGCGAGTCACATCACTACGTGTACGCCCAACCCGGAACTCCTGTTACGTTGCCGGCGGGTCAAGCGATTCTGGTGCGCATGATCGATCCCGTGGATTCGAAGCGTAACGTGGTGGGAGATGTGTTCAAAGCCAGCCTGGAGACGGACCTGGCGGTCAACAATATTCTGGTGGCGCGGCGGGACAGCGACGCTTATGTTCGCCTGGCGTACAGCAAAGAAGCTCGCGGGCTATCGGGGAGTTCTGAACTGCAATTGGAACTTACGCGCATCATTATTGATGGGCGGGAATTTCCGGTGGTGAGCGGAGAGTACACCATGAAAGGTAAAGGGCGCGGCGGCGACACGGCCAAGAAAGTGGGCGGTGGGGCAATCGTTGGCGCGATTATCGGCGGCGTTGCGGGAGGCGGCACGGGCGCAGCGATCGGCGCAGGAGTGGGAGGCGCTGCAGGCGCGGGAGCGGAGATACTGACGCGCGGGCGCGCGGTGCGAGTGCCCAGCGAAACGCTGCTGGAGTTCCGGCTCGAGCAGCCGGTCACGGTGACTCCGACGCAACGCTGACCGGTAGCGGCGCGGCGGCGGAAAATTCAACAGTTGTATAAGAGGGCGCCGTGAGCGCCCTCTTTTTTTTGGCTATTGTCTACCGAATTTATTTTGGCGATCGAATGCCGCACGTTATTTTGGCAATGCTCTACCGCACAATTCCCTTCTGGGTGCGGTTTTAATTTCTGAATGCGAACCTGTATATTGAGCCGCAAATTGGTCTGTTAATCGGGGAATATTGTTTTTCGCTTTGGTTGTGTACGCTATCGCACGGTCTTTGGCTGTTGTCTGATTAGACTCACGGGCGCGAAGTTCTGTCTTGCTACTCTCACTGTTAGTGAATAAGATACCCCAGCTACTGGAGAGATAACCGTGCCCAAAGAAAAGCCACGAGTCAATATCGGAGAAGTGATCAAAACCTATCGCGGCCAGCGCGGCCTGTCGCAGGGCGACATTGAACGGCGCACTGGATTGCTGCGCTGCTATCTGTCGCGCGTGGAGAACGGCCACACGGTGCCTTCACTCGAGACGCTGGCGAAAATTGCCGAAGCCATGGATATTTCCCTGGCCGATTTTTTCCCCGGCACGGAGACGCCGCGCGACAAAGAGACGCAAAAAATGCTTGGCGAGCTTTCGCAGGACGAGATTCGGTTTCTGGCGGAGATCAAGCGCTATAGCACTACGCTCTCCGATGGGGACAAGCGACTGGTGCTGGCGATGATCCGCAAAATGGCGAGCCTTTTGCCGCTCGCGGTGGCGCGCAAACCGATAGCGCGACGGCCGACGGCGTAAATTTAAATTTATTGAAACTTTTGCGTCTTTTGGCCCCGCGCTCACGGCCTAAGCGGTGTTACGGTCGCGGATCAGGCGAATCGCGTCAGGTATCGCGGAATCTCCCACTCCATTGGTTCGGCTACTGGTCTCGCTGTCTTCCATCTCAAGCGACGACCCTTCCCCAGGGGCCAGAAATAGATTCTCTTCCACAGAATGTTGCTTGGTGTAGAGGTCGTAATATCTCCCGCCTGAGGCGTAAAGCGAAGTATGTGTGCCGCGCTCAATGATTCTGCCCGCTTCGACGACCAAAATTTGATCGGCGCGGCGGATGGTTGAAAGGCGGTGGGCGATCACGAAAGTGGTGCGGCCGCGCATTAAGTACCGCAAGCCTTCCTGGATGAGGGCTTCGGATTCCGAATCGAGGCTGGAGGTGGCTTCGTCGAGTATCAGAATGCGGGGATCAGCCAAAATGGCGCGCGCGATGGAGACGCGCTGCTTCTGCCCGCCGGAGAGTTTGACGCCACGCTCGCCGACCACCGTGTCGTACTTATTTTCAAAGGCCTCCGCAAATTCGTCGACGCGCGCGATGCGGCAGGCAGCGAGAATTTCGGCGTCGGATGCGTCCGGGCGCGCGAAGGCGACGTTCTCGCGGATGGTGCCATCGAAAAGAAAAGTTTCTTGAAGGACGACGCCGAGTTGAGTGCGATAGGAATCCAGCTTGACGGTGGAAAGATCGATGCCGTCTACCAGCACGCGGCCTGACGAGGGGACATAAAATGCGGCGATTAAGCCGATGATGGTAGATTTTCCGGCGCCTGAAGGGCCGACTAATGCGGTGACCGTGCCAGGCTCGGCGCGGAAATTAATATCGTGTAAGACTTCCTTGCGCGAATCGTACGCGAAGTTCACATCTTCCATTACTACTTGCCCGCTGACGCGCGGGAGTTTGACGACGCGGCCGGGCGCTTCGTCTTCGATTTTCTCGTCGAGAATTTCCCGGGTGCGTTCTAGGCCGGTAATGGCCTCAGTTATTTGCGTTCCGATAGCGACAATCTGAAACACCGGGGCAACGAGGAGTCCTAAAAAGATGGAGTAGGTCAGGAAGGTTCCGAGGGTCATGGTGCCGGCGAGGATTCGATGCGCGCCCATGAACATCACTACGGCGCTGACCAGGCCCATCAAGGCTGCGGCTGACAAACTCAT
>Ga0073928_10003160_pt1 | contig 26450 bp, 26 predicted proteins | sample PaiPotPPA55metaG_FD_76969 | JGI IMG/M metagenome (GOLD analysis project Ga0073928, IMG submission 76969) | Iron sulfur acid spring bacterial and archeal communities from Banff, Canada, to study Microbial Dark Matter (Phase II) - Paint Pots PPA... ...
GGGCATGCCGGTCGAGGTCGCCTTCGATGACGTGACCCCGGAAGTCTCGTTGCCGAAATTCAGGTGCGCTGCTTAGGCCAGCGCCGCTCGATCAGGGACCAAGCAAATGCCGATCAGGATGTATGATTTGGCGGGAGCGGAGCTGAACCGTCGCTTCAGTCCCTACTGCTGGCGAACCAAGCTCGCGCTCAAGCATAAAGGACTGGATTTCGATACAATTCCATGGCGATTCACTGACCAGTCCGCAATTGCACCTTACAATTCGCAACGCGTTCCAGTGATCGTCGACGACGGCCGCAGTGTGGCCGATTCCTGGACGATCGCTAACTATCTCGAAAATACCTATCGCGATCGGCCGCCGTTGTTCGGCAGCAAACAGGAACGGGCGCTCGCGCGGTTCTACAATCAATGGACCGATGTGACGCTGCATGGTGCGATAGGACCGATCGTCATCAGCGATATTTTGCAGCATCTGGACCCGCGCGATCGAGATTATTTCCGCACCAGCCGGGAAGCTCGCCTGGGAACTCCGCTCGAAACGCTCGCGACCCGCCGTGAGAGTTATCTTTCGACTCTTCAGCAGGTGCTGGAGCCGCTGCGGCAGACGCTGGCCGCGCAGCCCTACCTCGCGGGAGATACTCCTTTGTATCCCGATTTTATCGTTTTTGGGGCGTTTCAATGGGCACGTTCAATCAGTAATGTCCGGCTCGTACAGCCGTCCGACCCGATCGACTCATGGCGCCAGCGGTTGCTCGACGCGTTCGGCGGCTTCGCGCGCAGCACGCCCGGCTACTGGTAAGGACGGGGCCCGCGAACCGTCCGCAGCTCATTTGCTGTGAAGCGCTCTTTTTAAAGGCGTTGCTCTCATCACCCGTCACTTGAGCGAGCGGGAAAAATTGGACAGCAATTGGATAAGGGTCGAGACGTTTCAACTGAGAAGTTCCGGCAGGCACTCCAGCGCTATCGGTCCTTTTTCGATCTCTGATCTATTTAGATCGTCTGTTCTCCGTCTAGTCTGCTGATTGTAGCGTTGGCTGTACGCTCCGCAGGCATGTCGATAGAACAAGGGACGCACTGTTCGGGCGCCCCTGTATTCCTGCTTAATAGGCTATTGACCGAAAACCAGAAAAGCTGACGCGCGTGCACATGAGCCTTGCCCCTATCCATGTCAAGCAAATTCGAGGAAGGGGCTTAGCCCTCTTATTCGTAACGGAAGCCTATCTTGACGGCAACCTGGAATGTCGGTTTACCGTCGGGGCTCACCGCGCCGCGAATCTGGCCGACTTCGAACCAATCAATATTGCGAATCGTCTGTGCCGCCTTCTTCAATGCGTTACGCACCGCCTGATGAATGCCGTCATCTGATACGCCCACAACTTCGATAACCGGGTAGGTATTATCCGCCATCTTCATCTCCGCAATGACATGTTGTCAGACGACGAGCGTACTGCGTTCTGAGGTGTCTTGCCAAATGCCCTATCAATGGAAAGGCCGAAGGTAGTTCTTAAGCTTGTAGAGGTTGGTGCGGCCGGTCAACGGCGCTCTCGAACGCATGGATTCACGCAGCACGGCCATCTCAATGCCCATCGGTTCGGTCCCGAACGCCAAATCCCATAACGCAGAGGTTACACCGAAGCAGCGGTTCGGATAATGCTCGTGGTGAATCAGATGGCGCGAGCGTAGATAGTTTTCAGCAGATCCACGCGGGCGGCAGAAATGGATGCGGTAATGAACTGCCTCATATCCGGCAAAGCCCGCCACCGCACCGCTGAACAGTATTATCCACGGTGTCCAGCGAAACAGAACAGCCATGATCGTCCAGATTGCAGCAATCGGAATCCACGCCCGAATCGTGAAGACGGCATGAGCGTCGCAATGGTGCGCGGCATGGAGCCGCATCGCGAACGTGCGAAAGGTATGGCTGAGCCAGCCGTGAATAAGGTATTCCAGGAATGTCCATACGAAGATACCAGCCGCGAACAGGGCGACCTCCTCAACCATAATGTCATTTTATCTGAATCGCAGCGTGGAAGCCCGAATCGCTCGCTGTTCACGAACTGCCAGGAGCTTTCTGGCTGGCCGCGTAGCCCGCGGGAAGGTAAAGGCGGGCGGGATCTTGCGGCTCGCCCAAACGTTATTCATGAGAGGCCGCTTTTGTTGTAATCTCATTGCCAAGGATGCGTTACGTTTAAGGTGCGACTCGCTGGGCATACGCTACGTAATGGGGGACATTACGCTCGTATGAATTTCAATTCGTCAGGCGTCGTCTGAAAGAAGAAAATATCGCCGCGCTGGTTAATCCGCGGCAATCTTCAGGAGGAATTCATGGGCAAGACGGTCGCCGCTGTAACGGGCGGCGTGGTTTTGGGATTAGCGATAGCTTTTGCCAACGCGGGTGCTTTTCAGTTTCCATGGGGCTCGGGGGACAATGGTTCCAAGCCCCAGGCCTCTTCTCAGAACCAGCCCCAGCCAAGCCACCAACCCGCCCCACCGAATGCGCCGGAACCGAACGAACCTGCGGTTGCGTTGCCCTCGTGGGCGCCGCTGGTCAGGCGAGTGATGCCAACGGTCGTGAATGTGGCTGTGGTGCAGGAAGTAAAGTCGTCCGGCTTTCCTTTTCCGGGCGACAGCGGCAGCGGTGACGATGAAGGTCAGGGTCCGGGAGGTCCGGGAATGGGACCGCAGGGTCCTGGCGGGAACCCGTTTGGCCCCGGAAATCCGTTCGGTGGCGACCCGTTCGAGCAATTTCGCCATTTCTTCGGCCAGACGCCGCGCAATTACAAGGAACATGGACTCGGGTCTGGAGTTATCGTATCGCCCGACGGCTATATCCTGACGAATGACCACGTGGTGGGACATGCGGATGAAATCCACGTCACTTTGCTCGACAAGCGCGAATTCACAGCCAAAGTCGTCGGTAAGGACCAAAAGACTGACTTGGCTCTGATAAAAATCGATACCAATCAGCATTTGCCCTACGCTGAGCTCGGAAATTCGACCAAAGCCGAAGTGGGCGACCCGGTGATGGCGATTGGCAGTCCCTTCGGCTTCAATCTCTCTGTGACATCGGGGATTATCAGTGCCAAAGGGCGCGCGCTCGGTGGCAACTACGATGACTTCATTCAGACTGACGCGTCGATCAATCCGGGCAATTCCGGTGGCCCGCTCTTCAACACCAGCGGCCAGGTGATCGCCGTCAACACCGCTATTTACAGCAGCACCGGCGCCAACAACGGCATCGGCTTCGCCATTCCAATCAACTTGGCGAAGTCCGTCATGGAGCAATTGAAGGCGCACGGCAAAGTGGTGCGTGGCTGGCTTGGGGTCGAGATCCAGGAAGTTACGCCCGACCTGGCGAAATCGTTCGGGCTATCGATGCCGAGCGGCGCGTTGGTAGCAGGGGTCGAGAGTGATGGTCCGGCTGCCAAGGCCGGAATCGAGCGGGGCGACATTATCGCCAAGTTCAACGGTGAAACCGTCCATGACGAGCATGAACTGCCGGAAATGGTCGCGGCGACGCCGATTGGTAAGCAGGTTCCGATCGAGGTAATCCGCAACGGCAAGCACGTAACGCTCGACGCGACGATTGCGGTTTTGAAAGAGCAACAGATTGCCAGTGCCGAAAACCCCGGTGAGGCAGGGGCGAGCTGGGGGTTGCAGGTGCGCGACATGACGCCGGAACTCGCTCAGCAACTGGGGCTGCATAACAGCAAAGGTGTGGTAGTCACCGGTGTCAAGCAGGATTCACCTGCCGCCGATGCCAATCTGCAGCAGGGTGATCAGATTCTCGAAATCAACCACAAGAGAATAAACAGCGCTGACGAATTCGCGACCTTGGCCCGCGACGCGCAAAAGAACAAGTCGCAGGCATTACTGCTCGTCCAGCGCGGCAGCGCAACCTTGTATACGGTGATCAATCCGCAAGGTTGATTGCGCATGGGTCACACTTCCGTTTCGCCGCGGGCCGAGGGCAGATGTCCCGCTGCCCGCGGCGTTTTCAAGAGTCAACGCTGGGCTTTTGCCCCATCCGCTTCGGCTTCGTTGATAACGCTATAACACGCAAAGCGGATAAATGAGCCTGGTAGGCAAGTACGACGTTGTAATCTCGGGTTCGGGACCGGCGGGACTGGCAACCGCACTTCACCTGCTGCAGATGCAGCCTCGCTTGGCGGGGCGCATTGTTGCGCTTGAACGAGCGCAGCATCCGCGTCCTAAAGTCTGCGCCGGCGGTCTGATTCCGCGCACGATAGAGGCCTTGGACGAGCTTGGAATATCGTTGGAAGTTCCATTCGTCAGGGTATTTGGCGGCATCGCACGGACCGAGGGGGGCACGATTGATTTAACTCCATCGTGCGAGCCTCTATGCACGGTCGTGCGGCGCAACGAGTTCGATGCGATGCTGGCTCGTCACGCGCGCGCAGCCGGACTGGAGATCATCGAGAAGAATCGGGTGCTAGGAGTCGAGCAGCGGGGCGAGGGGCTCAGAATCGCGACCGAGCGCGGACTGCTCGATGCGCAGGTGCTCGTGGGCGCCGATGGCAGCGGAAGCCGGGTGCGGACTTCGCTGTTCGGGCGAACCAAGCACAACATTGGGCGGGCGCTAATAGCGGAGGTACCAGTCCTTCACGGTAGCGCTGAAGAATTCGTCCGACGCCTTTATCGGTTCGATTTCAATTGCGTCACCGCCGGTATCAATGGATATTGCTGGTCCTTTCCGTGTCTGATCGATGGGCAACCGCACCTCAATATTGGAATTTACGATCAAAATCCGCCTCATGCGGCGCCAGGAAGTTCGAAGGGCGATTTGCTGGGGCAGTTGCGTACGGCGTTCCCGGAGATTGATTCATTTTCGGACTCAGATAAAAGGCTAGCGGTCAGAGCATTTCCGATCCGTTGGTATGACCCGCAGGATTGCTATGTGCGCGGGCGCACGATCCTCGCCGGCGATGCGGCCGGCGTTGACCCATTGATGGGAGAGGGAATTTCATGCGCATTCGAGCACGGCAAGCTCGCGGCAGATGCGCTCGCACGTTATTTGGACGGCGACTGCTCGGCACTTGAGGCGTACGGGGAAGAACTTCACCGCGGGTTGTTAGGACGCAAACTCCGGCGCCTCGCCTTCGCCGCGCGGCGTTTCTACGGTGCTCATCACCGCTTTTATTTTCGGCTGGCCGGGTTCAGCGGCAGGCTACAACGGTTGAGCGTGGATTGGTATAACGGCGTGCGGCGCGTCGACGAGCTATCAATAGTACGAGCAATGATGAGGCTGCTGTTCTACGGGTCCGTTTAGATCGACCTCTACGCTGCCCAATTGGGTTTAGCAGTGGCAATCACTCATAACCGGCGGAAGCGGCGTCGAGCTTCAACCGGCCTGACCAGAATGCAGCAGCGAAAGCGCCCACTGCGGCATTCGGTGACACGTACTCTGATTATCGCCGGGATTGCGCTCCTCGCCGCGTCGGTCCTGATCCGGCGGATACTGCGGCCGTTGCGCCAATCGCAGTATTCCCATGGCTGGCGAATCGTGCAACCCGCTAATCATGTCCCTCGCCCGCTGCCGCCATCCGTCACCCCTCTGCGAGAGAAATTAGGTGAGGGAGGCAACGCGAGCGAGGGTGCGGTTGAACAAGCTTAAACGTCGAGCTCTATCACGCGGCGGTCACGCTGGCGGAAGTCCAGCACCTCGACGTAGGGCCGCATTGAAGGAATCGCGTCCATCCGCAGTTCGTCATCGACGCGGCTTGTGCCTTCGCCGGGATTCTTGCGGGTAATATTAACAAACTCACAATCGTGACCCAGCGCTACGGCGTAATGCCAGACGCCTTTTTCGATGAACGCGGCCTGTCCGGGCTCGACGAAAAATGCTGCCAACCGATCGTAGTCAATCTCGTATTTCTCGTGGCCGTCACCCGGGTTGCGAGGCGCCGGCGCGACTACCAACGCCATCGTGCCGCGCAGCGGAATGAATGTTTGATTATAGGAGAAATGTGTCGCCATCATGCTGATCCGGCGCGGATTAACTGGCCGCTTGAGCCTCAGCAGTTCGAGCGCGACTCGTCCTTCGCCCGGTTCAACTTCCGGAAACAGCGGCTGTTTGTTTTCGAGCATATGGCCGTATAGGCGAAAAGCTTCCGCGGTAAGCGGTTGTACTTTGATTCGGACTACTCCATCTTCCATAGCTGGCGCTCCCGCAAATTCATCGACGACACAGTAAAGGCTGTCGAATGTTTGGCAGAGCTTAGACGCGCCTGCAGAGATTTGACAAGCGAAACGGATCGTCCAATCGGCTTCAAAGCCTCTGCTGGTTATCCGCCCGGACCTGTATAATTGCGGAATTATGGCGTGGCTGCAGGTTGCTGACGAACTCGGTTTCAAAGTTGAGTTGGAGCGTAAGCCTGAGCGAGTGGTTTCTCTCGTGCCAAGCTGGACCGAGACCTTGTTTGCCTTTGGCTTGAATGAACGAGTCGTTGGCGTTACGCGCTTCTGCGTTGCGCCGCTTGAGACTGCTGCGGTTGCCAGGATTGGCGGCACCAAGAACCCGAATCTCAATACGATTGCCGAACTTGCGCCTGACCTGGTCATTGCGAATGCAGAAGAGAATCGGCGTGAGGACATACAGCATTTGCGCAGCCTCGGCATCGCAGTATTCACCACCTACCCGCGCAAGATCGGCTCTGCCGTTGAATCGATAATGAGACTTGGCACCGTACTGGACTGCGAACCGCAAGCGAACGCGATGGCGCGCGGAATCGTCCGCGAGGTAAGCGCAATCGAGACGGAACTCGGGGCATGGGCGAAGCTGCGCTTTCGCGCCTTTTGTCCGATTTGGAAGAATCCCTGGATGAGCTTCAACGCGGACACTTACGCCCACGACGTACTGCGGATGCTGGGCTTCAACAACATTTTTGCTGCCGCCGGCGAACGTTACCCGCGAATGACAATTGACGAAGCGATTGCCTTGCGGCCGGATTTTGTGCTGCTGCCGGACGAGCCCTACGAATTTCGCGTGAAAGACGTCGAGGAGCTCAAGCCGCTATTGCCGCCGCCGCTGAGCCGGCGCGCGGTACTCATTAGTGGACGCGACCTTCATTGGTATGGCGCTCACATGCTCACCGGTCTGCGCACGCTGGCCGGATTACTGGCGCGAGTGCGCGCCTCCGCGCTGTAGAGCGGTCAACGATTAGCGCACAGCCGCGCCGCGATATGAAGAATTTTTCCGCGTATCAGAGTTTGTGAGACTAAGCCTGAAAGCTCGCCGCGAGAACTAAAAAGTTAAACTACGGAGGAAACGATGGCCGCATCAGCGCCCCTCAATGGAATAAAGATCCTGGATCTGACCAAGCTCGCGCCGGGGCCTCATTGCACGATGATCCTGGGCGACCTTGGCGCCGATATTATCAGGGTCGAAGAGCCTGGCGAGCCGACTGGCCGGCGAGCAGCGCAGGCCGGCACCGGCCAGGTGAAGGCGCCGCGCCCCAGCTATGCGCCGACCAACGCCGTAGCCCGCAATAAGCGCTCGATTGCTCTTAACCTTAAGAGCGAACCCGGGCGAGACATTTTTCTGCGGCTCGCGCGCGATGCGGATGTGGTAGTCGAAGAGTTTAGACCCGGTGTGGCGAAGCGGCTGGGAATTGATTACGAGCTGCTGTCGGGACTTAACCCGAAGTTGATTTATTGTGCTGTAACCGGTTTCGGGCAGACCGGCCCTTACCGCGACCTGGTCGGCCACGACCTGAACTACATCGCTCAGGCAGGCGCGCTCGGCCTGATTGGCCGCAAAGGCCAGCTGCCGGCAATTCCGCTCAACCTGCTCGCCGATTACGCGGGCGGCGGGATGCATGCCGCAATCGGCGTGCTCGCCGCACTGGTCGCGCGCAATCAGACCGGCCGCGGCCAATATGTCGATATCGCGATGCTCGACGGCGTGATGTTGCTGTTGGCGCAGGCGCTGAGCACCTATTTCAGCAACCGCAAAGTGCCGGAGCGTGGTACGCAGCCCGGTGACGGCGGTGCCCCATTTTATAACATGTATGAAACCAGCGACGGGAAAATCATCACGATCGCGTCGATGGAGCCGTGGTTCTATGCCAACCTATGCCGCGCATTGGATTGTGAGCAGTATATTGGCGGCCAATATGAGCGCGACAAATGGCCGGAGATGTTCGAGCATTTTGCCCGTACTTTCAAGACCAGGACCCGCGACGAGTGGTGGGATATCCTGACCCGTGCAGATATCTGTGTGGGCCGGATGCTGACGCTGGATGAACTCGAAAGTGATCCGCAGGTCCGCGCCCGCAATATGATTGTGGAAGTTGAAACCGGCTCCGGGGAAACCGTGAAGCAGGTCGGAGTTTCGGTCAAGTTGTCTGAGACGCCGGGCTCGATCCGGTCGCTTGCGCCAACACTGGGCCAGCATTCAGACGCGATCCTGGCCGATTTGGGGTATAGCCCGCAGGACGTCGCACGTTGGCGCGCCGACGGCGCGATTCGGTGATCGCAATGGCAGAATCAACCATGTTTATGAGGGCTCCGCATGAACCGCTCACGATCGAGCGAGCCGAGGGTCCATGGCTTTACACCAACGATGGCCGGAGGATTCTTGACGCAGGCGCCGGCGCCGTGGTGGTCAACATCGGACAGGGACGCGACGAGTTGGCCCAGGTCGCGGCTGAAGAAGTGGCCCGGCTTAATTATATAGTGCCGGTCTGGTCATCAGCCGCACGTGAACGCCTGACTGCGCGGCTCGCCCGGTGGATGCCGGACGGACTAAACCGATTCTTTTTCACCAGCGGTGGTTCCGAGGCGGTAGAGGCGGCCTTGAAGTTCGCCATCATGTATCAAAAGGTAAAGGGGCGGCCGCAAAAACATAAGATTATCTCGCGCTGGTTTTCTTATCACGGCAACACCCTCGCCGCGCTTTCGGTGGGCGGCAACCTCGGGCGACGCGCCGATTATGAACATGTGCTGCTGCAATGGCCGCATATCGGGCCGCCATTCTGCTATCGATGCCCGTGGGGCAAGACCTATCCGGGATGCGATATCGATTGCGCGACCGCACTTGAACAGGAAATTGTCAAGCACGGAGCCGATTCAATCGCCGCGTTTATTGCTGAACCGATGATGGGAGCGACCGGCGGCGCAGTTCCGCCGGTCAGAGAGTATTGGCCCAGGCTCGTGGAGATTTGCCGGCGCTATGAAATCCTGCTGATTGCGGACGAAGTCATGACCGGCTTCGGCCGCACCGGCAAACGTTTTGCAGTCGAACATTGGAACTTAAAGCCTGACGTACTGATCGGCGGCAAGGGGCTTACTGGCGGATATCTGCCGATGGGCATGATCGCGGTCGATGAAAAACTGGTCGAAGAATGCGAGCAGGCTGGCGCCGATTTCATGTTCTATACCTACAGCGCTCATCCGCTGGCCTGCGCAATGGCTGATAGGGTGCTCGAAATCATGGAGCGCGAGCATCTGGTTGAACGCGCGGCCGAGCTTGGCGCACGGCTCGGAGCACAGTTGAAAGAGCAGTTGTCCGGTCACCCGATCATCGGCGACATCCGCGGCACCGGGCTCTTCTGGGGTATCGAAATTGTGCGTGACAAAGCCATGAAAGTCCCCTTTGCGCCAGACTTGCGCATTACCAATCGGGTGATTGGCACGGCTTTGAAGCATGGACTCTTCGTTTATCCGACCAGCGGAATGGCCGGCAAGGAGGGCGGCGATGGTGTGATGGTAACGCCGCCATTCGTGATTGGCCCGCCGGAGATTGATTATATCGTCCGGAAGCTGCGCACCGCTCTCGACGAGGTTCACGCGACTCTGTAGCGATCATCATCCAGCGCGCTTGCCGGAACGCTCCGTTCCCTGTCTTCCTCAAGGGCGAGCCCGCAGCCTCGAACAAGCCGCCGTTTCGGCGGTAAGATATAAAGCGTTGTTGAATTACCGGCCAAGTGGAGGCGTTGCAGATGGCGGATATAATCGGACCCACTTCGCACTTCTATTATTCGCAGCGCCTGAAGCTGCACTATGTCGACTGGGGCAATCCCGACAAACCGCTGGCGATCCTGCTTCATGGTGGCCGTGACCATTGCCGTAGCTGGGACTTCGTCGCCCTGGACTTGCGTGAGCACTTCCATGTGGTGGCGCCTGACCTGCGCGGCCACGGTGATTCCGATTGGTCGATTGGCGGCAGCTACTCTATCACTGACCATGTGCTCGACCTGGGCCAATTGATGAATGCGCTACAACCGCACGCTCCGGTCGTTTTGGTCGGCCATTCGCTAGGTGCAGGGGCGGTGCTGCAGCGCGCCGGGGTTTTTCCCGAGGCGGTGCGGGCGGTCGTTGCGATCGAAGGGCTCGGGCCGCCGGGGGCGATGATCCGCGAAACTCCCGCACATGAGCGGATGCAGCATTGGGTGATCGACATGCTGGCGTTGGCGCAGCGCAGGCCGCGCGAATACCCGTCGCTGGAGGCAGCGATGGCGCGCATGCACGAGGCCAACCCCCATCTGACGCCTCAACTCCAGCGTCATCTAACGATTTACGGCGTGCGGCGCAACGAAAACGGCACTTATTCCTGGAAATACGACAACTACAGCCGGGCGACTTCGCCTTACCTGTTCAATCTAAAGGACGCGATGGAGATCTGGTCGCGGATTCGATGCCCAGTGCTGCTGGTGCGCGGTGACGCATCGTGGGCGGGCGATTGGGAGCGTGATGGGCGGTTGGATGCGTTTCGAACCGCGGAACTTGCTACGCTCGCAAATGCCGGCCACTGGGTCCATCATGACCGGCTCGGCGAATTCCTGGGCGTGGTGCATCGGTTTCTGAATCTGTGAACTCAACACCGGGTCCCGCCGCGGCTGCCGCCAAAGCCGGACGGATGGTCCGCGAGCAGGCGCTTTCACTGCGGACCGACCAGGCCGAATATCTCGAATTGGTGCTGTTGGCGGTGATGGCCGGTGTTCTGGCCGCTCTTGGCAATGTCGGCTTTCGCGAACTGATTGACCTCTGCCGGCGGATTTTCCTGACGCTGGAATCGAGCGCGCTGGGGATTGGGAGCGGGGTAAGCCGCCTGCTACTTCCGATCGTGCTGCTGTCGGGTGGGGCAGCGATCGTACTGCTTGATTACTTTTTTCCCGGCGACGTGCTTGGTTACGGGTTCCCCAATTTCCTCGAGATGGTGAATCTCGGCAATGCGCGCATCCACCGGGCATGGATATTCGTCAAAGCGATGGGTGCCGCCGTGTCGCTCGGGTGCGGGGCGTCGGTTGGGCGTGAGGGGCCGATTGCGCAAATTGGCGGTGCGATCGGTTCGACCATCGCGCAAGCCCGGCGTTTATCAGCTATCCGCAGCAAAGTACTGGTAGCGGCCGGCGCCGGCGCCGGCATCGCGACCACCTTTAACGCCCCGATGGGCGGCATGATGTTCGCTCTCGAAATCGTGCTGCTGGGCGAAACCGAATTGGCCAATCTGATTCTCGTGCTGATCAGTACCTTCAGCGCCGTGGTCACTTCACGCGGGCTGTTCGGTGATATTGCCTTGTTCCGTCCAGCGCCGTTCGTAATCAAAAGCTACTGGGAGATGATCACGTATGCACTGATGGGCGCGTCATTGGGCGCGCTGGCGGCCGGATACATCCGGTTTTTTTACGCCACATCCGCATTTTTTCGCCGCCTCCAGGTGCATAAGTGGATCAAGCTTGAGGCAGGGCTTGGAATAGTCGGAGTGATCGCGATTGCGCTGCCGGGTAATTTATCGGACGGTTATCCAATCATCGATCTGGCGTTCGCCGGAAAGCTCGGTGCGGTGATGCTGAGTTCGTTGGCCGCCGCGAAGTTTTTTGCCAGCGCGGTGTCGCTGGGATGCGGTGCGCCGGGCGGGATCTTCGGACCAACTTTTTTCATCGGCACCATGGCGGGCGGGGCGTTCCGGCAGTCGTGCAATTTCATCCTGCCAGGTCTCACCGGGCCCCGTGGCTCATATGCCTTGGTTGGGCTTGGGGCGTTCCTGGCTGGCGTCACCCATGCCCCGCTCACGGCCATATTGTTGCTGTTCGAGATGACGCGGCTGGATCCGGTGCTGGCGCTGCCGGCAATAATTTCGACGGTTACAGCGTTGATTGTCGCCCATGGCATCGAGCGCGAATCGATCGATACTTACAGCCTGGCGCGCGAGGGCAAGTCGCTCGAGATCGGCCGTGATCGCCGCATCCTTGCCCAATTACCGATATCATCAGTGATCACCAGGGAAGTTCAGACAGTGCGCGCGAACGCGCCGGCCAACCAGGTTTTAGCCATTGCTGGCGATACTTCACAGTCGACTCTGCCTGTGCTCGATGATGACGGATGTCTGACCGGGTTAATCGTGATGCGCGATCTGCTTTCGATGATGGCGGGCGGTGTAGAACTGGGACTGCTGGTCAATGCATACGATTTGAGCCGCCAGAATCCGCCGGTGCTATCGGCCGAATCGAGTCTGGATCAGGCCACGCAGTTGATGGAGTACGAGGCGCTGGAAGAGTTACCGGTGGTCGAGCACCTGGGCTTCAGGCATGGAATGTTCGTGGGCCTGGTGACTCGCCAAAATGTTGTGCAGGCGCTCAATCGCGTGGCGGTGTCGCTGGCCGTCACTGGCACACGTGAACCGAACATTTTCTGGGCCGCCGGCTATCGCGTCGCACAACTAAGTGTGCCTGAAACCGCAAACGGCAAGACCTTGCGCCAACTCGATCCGCGTGCACGCTTCGGCGTGAGCGTTCTGGCGGTGCAGGGAGCTGCCGACCCGGAATCCGGCTTCACCACGATTGCGCCTGATCAGCCGCTCAGACATGGAGACTTGCTGATAGCGGCTGGACGGTCGGCCGATTTGCGCAACTTCCGTCGAGCCCTGGAAACCGCCCCGGCTGAAGCGCCTCTTTAGTGCTCGTCATTGCTGACCTCGGCACTTGTCGCTGCTGCAGCAATCGTTTGCCCGCGTTAGGAGAACGGGTCAATATCGAAGGCGTTTGCGCTCGTTACTCCAACGGAGACCGATCATGGCGAAGCCCATTCGACGTATCGTAACCGGTCACAATCAAGCCGGAAAATCAATCATTCTGAGCGATGGACCAGCGCCCAACTCAGCCAGCCCGCCGGGCGTTCCCGATTTGGTGAACACCGTGCTGTGGGTTACCGACAGTTGCCCCGCGTCAAACCGCGGCAGCGAGGACGCTTCGCCCAGGGGCCGGCGGTTGGGGATCGAACCGCCCAGCCACGGCTCGGTTTTTCGCATTGTCGATTTCCCGCCCGACAAGGTGTTTGAAGGGGTCGACGTTCGCAAGATGATGGCGGAGGTCGGTGGCGCTCATGTCGTGGACCGAGGAAATCCACGCCATGCGATGTTCCACAAGACCAGCACGGTCGATTATGCCCTCGTACTGGAGGGTGAGGTCTGGGCGATGCTTGACGAAGGCGAAACCTTGATGCGCGCGGGTGATGTCCTGATTCAGCGCGGAACCAATCATTCGTGGTCCAACCGCAGCAGTGAGAATTGCCGAATCGCCTTTATCCTGCTCGACGCCGAGCCGGTTTAAGCATCGCGGCAAAACGCCATGAGCCCCGCAAAATTGAGTATTTGGTGAAGGCAGACGCTCAGCAGTTTTCTCGCGGTCAATCTTGGTGTAAAGGAACATTATAACCCCTGCGAGGTAATGTCCTGATTTTGGAGGCGCGAATGGCTGGCGACGAAGGCTCCCGGCGATTCGTTGTGCTTTGGTGGGTGCTCGCCTTTATGGCTGGCATTCCTACTGGAGTGCTGGCAGTTACTTTCTTTGGAGTGACCGATACGGTCTGGTGTTTGGCCGGCTTTGGCGTTCCGATCGCCGGGGTTATCGCCGCCCTTGAATGGTTTGGCCAGCGGCATCGCGGCGTACGAACCCCGCGCCATCAATGGCGTCGGCCGCCGCGGGGTAACGTTATGCCGGGCCGCAAAGCTACCAAAGGGCGGCCGCCGCTCGGGCGCGCTCAGCTGCACGCGATTACCGGCCGTAAGACTGCCGACCCGCCCTCATCGTCCTCTCCTTCCTAGCCGCCGGCAGTATCGATTAACGCTTAGCGCGAGCCGCTCGCTATCTGCGGAGTTCCATTCAGACTTTGACCGGGCTAAAGCGATCTGCCACACCTGAACAATCCGGAGGAGTACCCTATGCTCGATATCTTGATCCGGGGAGGCGAGGTAGTCACTCCTCAGGGCACCTCCAATTGGAGCATCGGAATCAATGGCGAGCAGATCGTTTCCGTAGGCGTTAATGACCCGGCTGCCGAGGCGGGGCGCATAATCGATGCCTCGGGGAAGATCGTAGTACCGGGTGGTATCGAACCCCATGCGCATCTAGCAAGTCTGATCGGGATGCATCCGGCTGGGCGACTATTCACCCTGGGGCCGGAAGAGGATACCTACGGGATGGCGTTCGGCGGGGTCACCACGCATCTGGATTTCGTCTTCGTGCATCCCGCGACTGATATTCCGGCGGCTTTGAGCCGCAGGCTAGAGCGATGGAAGGACAAATCCTACGTGGACTACAGCTTTCATATTGCGCTCGGCGGGCCACTCCCGAACCATATTTTCGACCAGATGCCCGAGGCTATCCAGCAGGGTTTCCCCAGTTTTAAGGTCTTCACCAATGAGGTGCTGCCGCCGCATCCGAAGCGGCTGCCGTTCAAGCTGGATTTCGGACGAATCGGCTTGGCGATGGAACAAGCGGCGCGCCATGGGGGCATTATGGTCGTGCACGCCGAAGACGACGACATCGTTCAGTTCAACTACGAGCGGTTCAAGGAACAGGACCTGCTCGACGGTGCAAATCTCCACCTGATTCACAGCAAGCTGTCGGAAAAGCTGGCGTTTACCCGCACGATCCAGCTCGCCGCCGCTACCGGTGCCGCGGCTTATTTTGTTCATACCTCAGCGCGGGAAGGGGTGGAGTCGGTGGTTGAAGCGCGTTGCCATAATTTGCCGATTTACGCCGAAACCCTGCACCATTACGCTTGCTTCAACGCCGAAGACTATCGTAAGCCTCGTGGCTTCTGCTATCACACCTATCCTTCGCTCAAATACCCCGACGACAACAACGCGCTCTGGGAAGGTCTGGTTCGTGACGGGTTATCCACTACCGCCACTGATGAATATCCAACTTCACTGGAAGTCAAACTCCGAGGCCGCAATATTGACGACGTTACCGGCGGCAATCTGGGGGCGGAGGCGCGGCTGGGCATCGTTTATACCGAAGGGGTGGTCAAGCGAGGAATGTCATTACAACGCTTCGCAGACATAACTTCGACTAATGCCGCTCGTATTCTTGGGTTATATCCGCGCAAAGGCGTGATCGCACCTGGCAGCGATGCCGACCTGTGCCTGATTGATCCATCGTTCCAGAAAAAACTGACGCGCGAAGACTTTCACGTCAGCGATTACAGTCCCTGGGAAGGATGGGAAGCATCCGGATGGCCGGTGATGACGCTTCTGCGTGGCAAGGTGGTGGTCGAGAACGGTAGAATGACCGGCCGGTTAGGGGACGGCAAACTCATCGCACGCAAAATTGACCCGGTCATCCTGCGCCGCCCAGCCAGTTGAGCCCGTTTTGCTGGGGCTACCGCCAGCCGCTATTATTTGCTCAACGTTGAGCGGTAGGCGGCTAGTAGAATGGCTAAAACAGCATTGCTAACCGGCGTCACGGGCCAGGACGGCTCTTATCTCGCCGAATTTCTGCTGAATAAGGGCTACGTTGTTCACGGTATCGTGCGGCGCAGCTCAAGCTTCGCCACGGGCCGCATTGACCATCTGCGGCACGGATATCGAAGCGGCGATCCGGGTCTGCAACTACATTATGGCGATCTGGGTGACGCCACTGGACTGCGCCGCATTATCGAACAGGTACGTCCCGATGAGGTCTACAACCTGGCGGCGCAGTCGCACGTGCGCATCTCCTTCGATCAGCCGGAATATACGGCCGATGTGGTTGGCCTCGGGGCCCTGCGGCTGCTGGAGGCGATTCGTGACCATAACGTGCGGCACAAGCGTTCGGTGCGTTATTACCAGGCTGGATCGTCGGAGATGTTTGGCCAGGCGGCGGAAATCCCACAGCGCGAAACCACGCCATTCCATCCCCGGAGCCCTTACGCCTGTGCCAAATGCTATGCGCACTGGCAGACCGTCAACTACCGCGAAGCATATGGCCTCTTCGCGACCAACGGGATTCTCTTCAATCACGAGTCGCCGCGGCGCGGCGAGAATTTCGTGACACGCAAAATCACGCGCAGCGCCACGCGCATCAAGGTCGGATTACAGAACAAGCTCTTGCTCGGCAACCGGGAGGCCCATCGCGACTGGGGCTTCGCCGGCGATTACGTCGAGGCGATGTGGCTGATGATGCAGCAGCCGCAGGCCGACGACTATGTCATCGCCACCGGCGAGCATCATTCGGTGCAGGAGTTTCTCGAGCTCGCGTTCGAACATGTATCACTCGACTGGCGCAACTACGTCGAGGCTGACGAGCGTTACTTGAGGCCAGCCGAAGTCGATCTGCTGAAGGGCGATGCGAGCAAGGCGCGCCGAATTCTCGGTTGGCAACCAAAAGTCAACTTCTCTCAACTGGTTGGAATAATGGTCGATGCCGACCTGGAGCTGGCCGAACGCGAACTTCGCACCCGCGGCCACTAGCGCGTCGCGTAGTAGCCCAGTTCTGAAAACCGTCAGAAGTGCTGCGAGCTGAATCGGCCGGTCTTTTCGCAGATAGCGCGAATTCTCGCTGCGCGCTCGCACCTCAGGGGATCGTTCATGCTCGTGTCGACCTCGAACGGCAACCGCCAGCTCCAATTCGCATCGCTGATGGTTCCGGGGAGATTGATTCGGGCATCGCAACCAAAAAGATCCTGGATCGGTGTCACGACCAGGCGCGCCGGCGATGCGTACACCCACTCCAGAATGGCATCGAGCGCGGGCTCGTCGAGCGCGGGACCGGTGCAGTCCGCGTGAGTGGCGAAGCTCAGGGCTTCCATCAACCGCCTCCGCTCGGCCTCGCTGATCGTCGCCCACCATTCGACCAGTGTATCGGTGTCGTGCGTGCCGGTCGTCGCCAATGACACCAAGGGGTAATCCGCCGGATTAACGAAACGCACGTCAGCGCTTGCGTCAGAGGACTGGTGTTTTTCCCAGCGCATCACCTTGTAACCTGGGATTGCGAGTGCAGCCAGGGTGTCTCGCACGAACTGCGGAATCACGCCAAGGTCTTCGGCCACAATTTGCATTGGACCAGCCTCCTCAAGCACGATTCGCATAATTTCTTCGCCTTGGGCACGTTGCGCTGTTTCTGTCGCCGGCTCAAACTCGCCGCCAACTTCGTCACCAAGCCAATAGCCGTAAGTGCGGTAGAGCCCGACTACGTGGTCGATGCGCAACACATCGTAAAGTTCACGGCCGTGGCGGACGCGCATCCGCATGAAATCGAAATTGCAGGCGCGCATCCGCTCCCAATCGGGCATTGGCAGGCCCCAACGCTGGCCGACGGGCGAAAAGGCATCAGGCGGCGCGCCGACCGCACGGGTGAGGTCGAACAGTTCGCGATGCGCCCACACTTCCACGCTTTCGCGGCCGGGCGAGAAGGCAAGATCGCCGCCAAGGAGGACTCCCCAACGCCGCAGGTGATCGCGCATTCCCTGCCATTGCTGATGCGCAAGGAATTGCACGTACTTAAGCATCGTGATCCGATCGGCCAGCAAGCGGGAAGCCTCGCTCAGGGCTTTTGATCGGTGGTTCCTTAGAGGCGGCGGCCAATCCTCCCATCCAGCTCCGTGGAACTTTTCTTTAAGCGCCCAGAAAAGCGCGTAATCGTCGAGCCAACCACGCTCCAGCTCGACAAACTCCGCGTATCGGTCACGCAATGCCCGATCAGCGTCAGATTTGAAATATTGATAAGACCCGAGCAGCAGTTGGCCTTTGAGCGCTCTCAGCTTTAGTTGATCGACTGGATTGTCGTTACGCAACGCCGCCCGCGCCGCATCACAATCAGCCTGGGCGATGCCCGGCAGCAGGCTGAGTGAAAGATAGATCGGGTCAAGGGCGAATACACTGAGTGCGCTGTACGGACTGGTTTCGCCGGGTGCCACTTCGTCAATCGGCAAGAGCTGAAGTAACCGATGGCCCATCGCGAGTGCCATCTGCCCCATTGGAAGGAGTCCGCCGAATTCGCCGCGTCCGAAATCCTCGGACGAGCGGATCGAAAACAGCGGGATCAAAATCCCCGCACAACGAGCAATCATTATGCCTTCCCGCCCAGCATTCAGCTCCTTCGGCACCTGCACCGTTACATCAAGCTGGTGCAGACGCGGATGCCGGTGCCCGCTCATTAAGTAGCTTGGGCCAAACCCTCCAGTCTTTCAGCCGAGGGGATTACTTTTGCGTCTTGGCTTCTTTGAGCTGGCGCTTCCAATCGAGGCGTCGCGCCTCCGCACCTGCGGCCTCAGCTTCTTTTATCATGCCTTTTTTCTGGTAAAACATGCTGAGATTGGTGAAGGCGAGAATATCCTCTGGTTCCTGCTCAATATAGTGCTTGGTTAACTTAATTGCTGCATCAAGGTCGCCTTTAGCCTGATAGCACATCGATAGTCCATGAACCGCGTCGGTGAATTTCGGATCGACTTCCAGCGCCTGCGTGTAAAGTGAGATCGCGTCGTCATATTTCTGGTCGGCGTACAGATCGATAGCTTCGTCGTAAAGCTCTTCCTTATCAGGCATAAAGGGCCTCCGAGGGAGCGAACGGAACTCATATTGATGTCCCCTCTGATCAGTCAACCTCAATAACTGAGGTTTGCCAAGCACCATCTAAGCCAGCGCATTTTTCTTGTGCCCTGTCTTTGCCCATCGAGATGGAATACCGACTCCGCTAAGATATAGTTTAACGTCTATACCTCTATGCTAACGGAAGAAGAGATTTACGAAGTTCTCAGGGAATGCTACGACCCTGAGATTCCAGTTAATATCGTCGATTTGGGCTTGGTCTATGGCGTTGCGATTGAGCACGCCACGGTCAACGTGCAGATGACGTTAACCGCGCCCGGATGTACCATGGGCTCAATGATCGCGACCGAGGTTGAGGACAAGCTGCTGGGGCTGCCCGACTGCGAGCGCGCCAATGTGGAAATCGTCTGGGAACCGCCGTGGACGCCGCATCGAATGAGCGAGGCCGCGCGCAAGCAGCTTGGAATCGAAGATTAGCGGTGTCTTGGCGCCGAGGTTCTAGCCTTCGGATACTTGGGTACCCTGTGCTGAGACCATCATCCAGTGGTCTTGAGCTTCGACGTAGACGCGCGTGTAGCGGCTTTTGCGGGAGGACGGAATTAATTCCGTCATACCGGCAGTCTCCTCGAACCGCACCCGCATCTCGGTCCGCCCGATAACAATCGCGGTTGACCCGTAGCGGCGCTCATGCTGATCAGCAGGCGTAATTGATTCGAACTTGAGCTGGCCCGATCCAACCAGCTCCACAATCGCCGTTTTCGGTACCTTCTGTCCTCTCATCGCATCGATCAGGATGAAATCGTCGGCGAGCAGAATGCCCGAGGAGGACGGAATTAATTCCGTCATACCGCGGTTGCCATCGGTCAGCGCTTTGAAAAATTCTCGGTCCGCGGCGAGCGCACCTGATGTATCGCTCATGCTGATTTGGCTCTGCGGTGCCGGGATAGTCAGGGATCGACCAATACCCCTGGGTTGAGAATTGCATTCGGATCGAACGCGCGTTTGGCCGCGGTGAGGGCGCGTGCGAAGCCCTCGGGCCGCTGCCGATCGTACCATCGCCGATGGTAGCGCCCAACCGCATGATGGTGCGTGATGGTGCCGCCGAGCCTGATCAATTCGTCCGAAACGGCCGCCTTAATCTCGTCCCATTGCTCTAGTTCTGAGCCGCGCCGCCCGGGTGCTAACACCGTGTAGTAGGGCGCTGGCCCGTCGGGGTAAGCGTGCGTGAAGCGCACCGTCACCGTACCTGCGCCGCAGATTGTCGTGACCATCCGCCGCGCCGTCTCCATCAGGCTGTTGTGAAAATTCTCGAACCGGTCCCACGTAATTGCGGTCTCGAACGTATCGCTTACCATTCCCATTGCGGCGACTGTATCCATCAGATAGGGCGCATTTAGAAACGCCTGGCGCCAGGCACCGGCTTCGCCCTCGCGCATACTGGCGGAGGCAGCTGTGGTCGCGGTGGCTCCCTGGGGAACCTGGCCGCCGAAATCAGCGCAGCATTCGAGCGCACGCTTCATCCAGACATCCATCGGATGATCGGCTGACTCGAAGGCCAGCACCAGCACGGCGGCCTCGCCATTATTTGCGCCAGCATTCAGCGCCTCACCTGGATCGAGCAAACGGCAGTTTGCCGGGTAAAGCCCCGTCTGGGAAATCGCATGCACCGCTTTGGCCCCATTGACGAAATCCGCAAACGGCACCGATGCGCCGGCGCGAAAGGTGGGCCGATCCTGCAGACGCATCCATGCTTCCGTGATGATCCCGAAGATACCTTCCGAGCCGATGAACATGCGGTCGGGACTGGGGCCCGCACCTGAACCTGGCAGACGGCGTGATTCGACGATTCCGGTGGGAGTGACCACCCGCAGCGATTCGACGAAATCGTCGATATGAGTATAAAGCGTGGCGAAATGGCCGCCTGAACGCGTCGCGATCCAGCCGCCAAGCGAGGAGGACTCGAACGATTGCGGAAAATGGCGCAGTGTCAGCGCATGTGGACGCAACTGCTCTTCGAGAGCTGGACCGAGCACACCGGCCTGGATACGTGCGGCGCGCGACGCGCGATCAATTTCAAGCACCCGGTCGAGCTTGGCCAAATCAATAGAGACGGCACCCCGATAATCGCCCTCGACGGGCGGCTCAACTCCGCCTACCACGCTCGAGCCACCCCCGTACGGCGAGGCGGCGATCCTCTCGCTCTCACACCATTCGAGGAGTCGTACCAAATCCTGTTCATCGCGCGGGTAAGCGACCAGGTCAAACGGATTCGGATAATAGCGGCGATAAGCGCGTACCAGGTCGCGAAAACCCCGGCCGTACGTGTGCGCCGCACGGTCATAGGTGGCTGCTGAGAGGATCGGTGCAAGTGAATCGGGGGGCCGCACGCGCGGCGAACGCAGATTCAATTCGGCCTCCGTCGGATGAGGCAGAATCGCGAGCTCACCCAGATCGAAGCGGCTCGCCATCCGCTCAGCCATCTTCTTCTGCTGTTCGGGGTTTGGTCCCTGGTCTTCGTAGCCCCATCCCCAAAACTTTCGTCTGCGCTCAGCCATGCTTGTTACTCCGGCTCGACTCTTCTGGCTAGTCGAACATAGTGCCCCAGCAACCCGAAAGCGAGCAACGTCGCAAGCACCGAGGTATACTGGCAGACGCTGCGAGGGGTGGTATCTTCCGCACTCTTAAGGAGTAACACGATGAGCGACGAAGCAATCTCTCCGTCTGACCCGTATCCGCGTAAACGGATTGCTGTGGCGGGGACTGAAATCGCCTACATCGATACGGGCGCCGGCGATCCGATTGTCTTGCTGCACGGCAATCCGACGTCGTCGTACCTCTGGCGCAACATAATTCCGCATCTGGCGGGGATTGGCCGATGTCTCGCGCCCGACTTGGCCGGGATGGGTCAATCGGGCAAGGCGCCGGACGGCTCGTATCGTTTGGTCGATCATGCCCGCTATCTCGACGGATGGTTTGCCGCACTCGGCCTCACGCAGAAAATTGCGCTCGTCGTGCACGATTGGGGATCGGCGCTAGGCTTCTATTGGGCGTGCCGCAATCGAGCAGCGGTCAAGGGCATTGCGTATATGGAGGCTATCGTCACGCCGCTTCGATGGGATGAGTGGCCGGAGAACGCGCGCAACATCTTTCAATTGATGCGTAGCCCGGCGGGCGAGGAACTTGTGCTGGAAAAGAACATCTTCGTCGAACGAATTCTGCCTGGGGCGATCCTGCGCGAACTGACTGAAGAGGAAATGGCCGCCTATCGCAAACCGTGGCTGGAACCGGGTGAATCGCGCCGGCCGATGTTAACCTGGCCGCGCGAGATTCCAGTCGACGGTGCACCGGCGGACGTCACCGCCATTGTCAACGACTATTCTCAATGGCTCAGGACAGAGTCCGCGCTCCCAAAGCTATTCGTCAACGGCGAGCCCGGTGCGATCCTGATCGGACGCCAGCGTGAATATTGCCGCAAATGGCCGAATCAACGCGAGGTGACCGTTGCTGGCGCACATTTCATCCAGGAGGATTCGCCCCATCAAATCGGCGAGGCGATCGCTGGCTGGTTCGAGACGCTCGGATGAGTAGTGGGCAATGAATGATCCCGTTACTCTTCTCTGTCGCAGCGACAATCAAGGAGAAACCGGAGAATGGCGGAAGTAGAATTGGAAGTACGCGGGCATGTCGGCTACATCACGCTTAACCGGCCCGAGGCCGCCAACGTGCTCAATGCCGAAGTTGCCAGGCAACTCGAACAGGCAGCTTTGCGGTGCGATGAAAACGCGGACGTGCGCGCGGTTCTGATGACCGGCGCGGGCAGGATATTCTGTGGCGGCGGTGATCTTAAAGCCTTTGCAGCCCAGGTGCCCGAGGAGCTGCCCGCGTATCTTAAATCGGTTACTTTTTATTTCCATCAGGCGATTCATCGATTCGCCCGGATGCGAGCGCCGCTGGTCGTCGCCGTCAATGGCAATGCGGGAGGTGGCGGCATGAGCCTGGCATTGGCGGGCGATCTCGTGCTGGCAGCGGAGTCCGCTCGCTTCACAATGGCGTATACGCGCGTCGGCCTCACCCCCGACGGCTCATCGACGTATACCCTGCCGCGTCTCATCGGTCTTCGACGCGCTGCAGAATTGATGCTGACCAACCGCACACTGAGCGCTCGCGAAGCCGAGCAAATGGGACTGATCACGCGGGCTGTGCCGGATTCCGAATTGCGGCAGCAGGCCGAAGCGCTAGTACAGGAACTAGTGCAAGGCGCGACGCGCGCATTCGGCGGCGTCAAACGGCTGCTTTATTCTTCTGCAACCGCGAGTCTAGCGGAACAAATGGAACTGGAAACCGAGTGGATTGCAGAGATGGCGCTTACGCGCGACGCGCAGGAAGGCATCACGGCGTTTCTCGCCAAGCGCGCCCCGAGTTTCAGGGGTAATTAAAATTCAGTAGCCCATCGACCGGTCGACCAGGTTGAACAGCGGCTGGCCGGCTCGAAAACGTCGCAGATTGGCGGCGAACAGTTCACAACAAACTCCGTTGTAATTTTTGAAGCCACCCGACACGTGCGGAGTGAGGATGACGTTTTCGAGATCCCACAATGCGCTTTCCGATTCGAGCGGCTCGCGCTCGAAGACGTCAAGGCCGGCGCCGGCGATGCGATTTTCGCTCAGGGCTTCGATCAATGCATCCTGGTCGATGACCTCGCCGCGTCCGACGTTGACGATGTAGGCGTTGGGGCGCATCGCCGCGATTTCCTTCCGTCCAATGAAGCCGCGGGTTTGCGGCGTCAACGGCAGAGTCACAGTTATGTAATCGGCGTCGCGCAAAATTGCCTCGCATTGATCGGGGCCGTACCAGCGGCGCGGAATTGTCCCCTCGGGATCACCGACGCCGGGCGGATTCCAGCCTGCGTCGTACCGTTCGTGTGGATTGCGCTTGAGCGCCAGCACATCCATCCCCAGTCCTTGCGCGATGCGGGCGGTTTCGCGGCCAATCGAACCATAGCCAATCACACCCAGCGTCTTGCTGCGCAGCCCCTCGATATCCATGAAACCGGTACGCTTCCATTCCCGGCGCAACTGCGAACGCATCGTGATGGGAAGCACGTGCGCCCAGGCCAGCATCGAGGCGATGGTGTACTCGGCGATCGTGCTAGCCGCAACGCCGCTGCCGGTCGTAACCGCAACCATCTTGCGCTCGGCCAACACGCCCTTAAGGATATGGTCGGCGCCCGCACTCATGAGCTGAATCCATTTGAGCTGCGGCGAGCGGATCATCAGCTCATCCGGCACGCGTAACGTGAACAGCACGTCGCAACCGCCTTCGGCGGCCTCGACCATTTCGGCCTGCGAGCGGCAGCGGCGATCCACCAGTTCAGAATCTCCGGCAGCCTGTTCGATAACTCGGCGCTCTTCAGGTGAGAGACCGATTGTCGAAAGAATTCTCATCGCAAATAGTACCTCTCGCTGCCCTCTAAGGCGTTCGAGAAACTATGGCCTTAACGGACGCAACTGTTTTTGCACGAGGATCAGCCATCTTCAAGCGGAATTGGCCAACGGTCGCCGCACCGCGATTTTTAGCAACCATCTATTCACGGTAAGATAAGCAGAGCTATGCGTACGCGGAAGACTTGGCTGATAGCCGCAACTTGCGTGGCGATGGTCGCCAGCGCCGCAAATGTATCGGCCCAGACCGTGGTCCCCGATCCGCGATTAGAGCGGCTCGGTCAAGCCTTGCCGCAAAATCAGAACGGGAGCGCTGGCGTAAACTCGGACGCGGCTCTCGAAATTGCCCCGCGCGGGGGCCCCCCGGCGCCGGCTGCGGAAACCTCGCCGGATTCCATTCCCAGCGCTACGGGTGACCTCATCAATTCCCCGGAACAGGAACTTCCGCCGGTGCCGACCGATGGGCCACCGTCCTCGATGGTACCGGTATCCAACGCTCCCCGTCAGGAACTGCCATATCTCGGAATTTCCGTGCAGCGCATCGAGTCGCACTCGACGCCGGGCCGGGATATCGAGGGGCTGGAAATCGTCAGCGTCGATTCTGACAGTCCGGCAGAGCGCGCTGGGCTCAAGGGTCGGGCGGCTATGACCAAACTTGGAGCAACCGGAGCTACCGCGGGAGCACTGATGGCGCCCCTGGATATTGCTTTGATGCCGCTGCTGAAGAAGACCGGACAATTGGGCCAAACCGGGGACCTGATCGTCGCAATCGATGACCGCCGAGTCACCGGTGAAGTGGATTTGGCAACTGCGCTTGGCGATTCGAAGCCCGGCGACACGATCTATTTGACAGTAGTCCGGCTCGCCGGTGACCGAGCTCACAAGACGATCAAGATCCCGGTGAGGCTGGGCAAGCCAGTATCGGTTCCGTAGTCTGCAACTTCCCGCAGCACCGCAGCGGTGTGCTAAGATTGGTAAATTAAAGGATTTTTTGCGCGTGATATCCGAGTCGCTGAGTAAACTCGCCGCCATCCGCGACGAATTGAATCATCTGTTTCTTGAACGCGCGGAACTCATCGATGGGGCATTATGTGCACTGCTGTCTGCCAGTCATGTGCTCGTGATTGGGCCGCCGGGTACGGCCAAATCGATGCTCGCCGATGAGTTGTGCCGCCGGGTCGAGGGTGCGGCCTACTTCCAATGGCTGCTGACAAAATTCAGCACGCCCGAAGAAATTTTTGGGGCAGTGAGTCTCAGGAGCCTCGAACAAGACGATTACCGGCGCGTTACCGATCACAAACTCCCGGAGGCGCATGTCGCGTTTCTGGATGAGATCTTCAAGGCAAATTCATCGATCCTGAATGCCTTATTGACGTTGATTAACGAGCGCATCTTCCATAATGGACGCGAGCGCGCGACGGTGCCGCTGATCACGCTGTTCGGCGCCTCCAACGAGTTGCCGGACGAAGAGGAGCTGACGGCGTTATTTGATCGGTTTATGCTCCGCTTCATGGTCGATTACCTCAGCGAGGACTTCCGCTTCCTCAAAATGCTCGAAGGAATTGCGCCGTCAACCCGGACGGTATTGAGCTTTGCGGAGCTCGAGGAGCTGCGCGCATACGTCGCCAGGGTGAAGCTGGCCGGTGGAATTCTTCGATCGATTGCGGAACTTCGCCGCAACCTGGCGGCGCAGCAGATCATCGCCTCCGACCGCCGATGGCATAATTCACTCGCGATCCTGCGAGCCCACGCGATTGTGCTCGGGCGCAGCAGCGTTACTGAAGATGACCTGACGTTCTTCGAGCATCTTCTCTGGAAAGATCCTGAAGAACTGCCCAAGGTAAAAGAAGCGATTCGTCATCTGGTCAAGGGCTTCGAGGACGAAGCGCACGAACTGCTGATCCAGGGCCAGGAATTGCGCGAGTATGCCGAACGCGGATGGGAAAGTGAGGAACTGCGCAAGCGCGCGATAATCGAAGCCCACACCAAGCTGGCGAATATCTTGTTGAAATTCGACAGCCTGGTTCGCCAGGCGTCGGACAGCGGCCGTGATACAGTGGGAATCGAGACAATGCGCTCGAAAGTCAAAGACATTCAGCAGACTATGCTGCGCCAGTCATTATGAAAATTCGCTATACTTCTCATCCTTGCTGCCGCCGATAGCGGCGCTGAGCCGTCTTATCTGCGACTGTGCCGAAATCACTCTCCCTGTTCAGTCATCCTTGCAGGCCGCAAAC
>Ga0073928_10003161_pt1 | contig 26449 bp, 24 predicted proteins | sample PaiPotPPA55metaG_FD_76969 | JGI IMG/M metagenome (GOLD analysis project Ga0073928, IMG submission 76969) | Iron sulfur acid spring bacterial and archeal communities from Banff, Canada, to study Microbial Dark Matter (Phase II) - Paint Pots PPA... ...
ATTTGCTTTTCGAAGAGCTCGGAGAATTGCTTGTGGGTGTTGGGTTTCAACTCCACGGAAACGATGCGTGCAAACATATCAGCCTCCTAAAGTGTCGCGCCTGGGCTGCGCTCAGTTGCGAGCCGGAATGCCGGCTCGCAACTATTATGCATGAACGGCAACGCAAAAGTGTTCCATACGGCACACATACGGGTGCGGGGGCGCCGGCGGGACGCCAGCGTTACGATGCGGGAAGAAGCAGGTCCGAAGGCACGGGAAACGGGGGCGCTGAGCACCGTGCGCGTGAAACTTCGCCAATCGGGAGATTGGCGTTCCCGGGTGGACTACGAGACGGGGAGGCTGACGTGGATGGTTGTGCCGTTTTTGTTCGATGAGATGTCGAAGCGGCCTTTCATGTCGCGGATGCGCTCCCGCATTCCGGCGACGCCCACTCCCAGGAGCGATTTGCCGGTGTTGAATTCTTCGAGGGTCTCCGCCGAGATGCCGCTGCCTTGGTCGGAAATGTTGACGGTGACATTTTCCGCGTCGAGATCGATCTCGATGCGGGCCGAAGTGCTGCCGGAGTGGCGATAAATGTTCGACAAACTTTGCTGCACGACGCGGAACAACGTGGTTTCGACGGGGATCGGCAAACGTCCCAGCGATTCCGGGATTTGCAAATCGACTTGTACGCCGCTGCGTTTCGCGAAGCCTTCGACGTACATGGAAATTGCGGAACGCAGTCCGAGTTCGTCGAGCAGCGGAGGGTGCAGCAGATACGAGATGGTGCGAATTTCAGAGTTGCAGCGATCGGCCATTTCCATGGCTTCGGAGATTTTTGCGTTTCGCGCGGCTGGATCGGAATCCCGGAGAGCCGCGGCAAGCTGCATCAGAATCGCGGACAGGTATTGGCCGGCGCTGTCGTGCAATTCGCGAGCGAGGCGCCTGCGTTCCTCATCCTGGTTCGCAATCAATCTGGCGGACAGAACCTGCAACTGCAAAGAGCGGGCGCGCACCTCAGCTTCGAGGCTGGCCTGCACGTCGCGCTGCGAGGCTGCTGTTTCGCGGTGCTCGGCAGCGTAGCTTTTGGCGGCCGCGCGATCCCGTTTTTCCCGATCGCGGCAGCGAAGCAGGAAAAGCGCGCTGGTCGCAAAATCCGCGAGAGCCGCCATGATGCGGACGTCTTCGGAGTCAAAATGCACTTTTGGATCGTGGGAAACGATCCAGATGGTGCAGGGCGTGTCGTCCGACATGCGGACGGGCAAGACGAGCGCTTCGATGATCGCCGGGTGGACGTTTGCGAGGTACTGGAAGTAACGCGAAGGATAGAGGAACAGTTGAGGCGAGTCTTGCTTTACCGTGACGCCGCACGGACTGAAGTTCGCAGGCGTGTTGCCGCCGACGAATTGACTGAGCTTGCCGGCCACGTTTGTCCAGCGGAAGATTTGCTCGCCGTCCGACGCGGTTTCAAGGACGCTGAGGCCGGCGGTGCCGGCATCGCAGAGCTCCAGGGCGGCGTTCAAGAGAGCGTCGACCAAGCCATCGGGATTCTGGGCCATCACTCGAACGAGCGCGCGCAGAACTGCGTTTTCGTTTTCCGCAACCGGCCTGCGGCGGCGCGATAGCAGCTTGGGAGTGGCGAGAACGTCGCTAAGCTCCGCGGGGTGGTTGAGGGCTGGGATGGAACGCCGCTGCAAATGGCGCAAGGATTCCCTGGCTGCCCGGCGGGCGCTGCGTCTCTTATGAGTGGGCTTCTTCACGAAAGTGCGAAGCTGGGGGAGCAAGTCCATTTTAGACCGGATGGAGTAAGGTCACTAGGGATATCTGTGTATATATTCGGCGCGCAGGAGGTGTAGGTTCGTTTCAGGTGTACAAATGGCGAGTTGGGTCTTGAATTGTGCAAAGTGTGAGTCGAAATTCACGCACTCGACGATCGAAGATGCAGGGCTCGTGAGCTACTTTCTGCCTCCTAAACCTCAGTTCCCGGACGGTGGAACGGAACTGGCGTGCCCTAACTGCGGCTACAAGGCAACGTATCAGCGCACCGACCTTAAGTATCTAGCCTAGCGGCCCGTCCGGACGAAGGCGCTCGGAAAAGCGTCGGCGCGGGTCGAATGAATCAAGCTTCTAGGGCTCGAGTCTCGCCATCGGGTTTGACGATGAACTTTTTCCCCGTATGGTGATTCAGAAGCACGAATTCGCCGGGAGAACGCCGCGCCAATTCCTGGATACGCGCTTTGGCGTCCTCAAGAGTTTGCGCTGAACCCAGCCAATTAACGCCGCCGCCGCTCTCAAGCGCGAAAATATCGATTGGCGTAGTCATGATTTTCTCCCCTTTCCATTGCGGGCACCGAGCGCGATTGGAACCACTTTCGAGCTGATTTTTTTGGTCTCGTCCGGCGGCTCCACAATTCCTTCCGCTGCGAGTTGTTGTTCAATTAATTTCTTAATGACTTCAAGTGGAACCTGATCGAAATGCGTCTTGGGCTGAATCATTGGAATTACTCCTTTAAAGCACCTCGAAGCTAACAGGGAGGAAGCGATACGGGTGAGATCTTTAGGAAAGCGCGCAGATTCTTAGGAGATGGAATTGCGAATCCAGTGGCTGCGTGAGGCTGGTTTAGGGAAACGGAGTGTTGGGTGTCGCTGGGAGCCGGTACGGCGCGTTTCCCTTTACGGCTCTTTTTTTTACTTGCAGGAGTCCTTACGATGAGATACGATAACGCCACGTTTGTTTAAGGCGTCATTGTCAGAGGAAGACGAGATGGGAAACAGTCAAGCCAAAACCGCTCCGATGCACTTCAAGACCATGGTGCAAGCGGACGTACCGCAAGGCCGGAATGGGAAGCATAAGCAGATCGTCACAACGATCCTGAAGGACCTCGACGGTCTGAAAGAGGGTTCGGCCATCAAGGTGCCGCTGGCCGATCTGGCGGAAACGAAAGAGAAAGTTCGTTCGGCGCTGAATCGCGCTACCCGGAAGGCTGGACGGAGAGTGGCGACGGCGACCGATACTACCTTCCTGTATGTGTGGAACGTGAACGAATAAGGCGGCGCATGCTTTCAGCCCGAAACTCGCTCACTTATCGGCATTGAAGTGCGGACGGATAACGCGCTTAGTTTGTTCCCTGCCATCGGCAACGGCCCATGGATTTTAGATTCATGATCTGACTCTGTTAAGCGAACACCTTGGCCGTGAGAGTGCTCCAATCGGGAGACTCGCGTCTCCCGGTCTGGCAATAAAATAATTCTTCTTCAATCGTTCTGTAACTCAACCGCAATACTCGTCATCCAGGCTCCTCCCAGCTACACCAACCGCTGAACCATCAACCATCGGAGGAAGCATGGAATCCAAGTCTCAGAAGAGGAAATGGCGTCTGCGCGCGGCACTTAGCGCGACTCTCGCCGTATTGATAGCGTTCCCCATTCCGGCGCCGGCACAAAACCGCAACGACGGCGGCGATGGCGATCATCATCGTCGAACCGAAACACCAATCAAGCACGTAATCGTCCTAATCGGCGAGAACCGAACTTTCGATCACCTGTTCGCAACATATGTGCCTAAGAGCCGCGATTCCGTATTGAACCTGCTGTCGGAGGAGATCATCAAGGCCGACGGCACGCCGGGCAAGCGATTCAACGAAGCGGCGCAATTCCAGGCGACGGCGCCTTTCCGATCGAAGTACTTTATCAGCCTCAACGAGAATGAGAAGGCGCCTTATCAAACGCTGCCTGAGCCGACGTTGAACTTCGCGCCGATTAAGCCGATCGTTCCTCCGATCATACCGACGCCGCTGCTGGAGCTGGTGGAGCCTTCTCTTGAGGTGGGCGATCTCGGATTGCTTTTCACCGGCACGGCGAGCGAATTCCCGGAGACTTTTTTCCTGCCCGATCCGGACACGCGGATCCAGAATTTCAACAATCTGCCGAACGGGCCATTTCCACTGAAGGGCACGCTGCTTCCGTACGATTCCTATACGGGCGATACTACCCACCGGCTCTTCGAGATGTGGCAGCAATCGGATTGCAATATCCGGAATGCCACGCGGCGAAATCCATCGGGCTGCTTGAACGATCTGTATCCCTTCGTGATCACGAATTACACGAACATTCTCGACACTCAATTTGATAACCCCCCTGAATTTGACGATAACGGCGGAAGCAACTCGATGGCGTTCTATAACATGCAGGCGGGCGACGTGCCGGTCCTGAAGAGCCTAGCGGACCAGTATTCGATGAGCGACAATTTCCACCAGTCGTTCATGGGCGGCACGGGCGCAAATCACGTGATGCTCGGCACGGGCGATGCGATCTTCTGGACCGACAGCAGCGGCAAACCAACCACGCCGCCATCGCACATCGCCAACCCGGACCCGATAACGGGCACGGACGACGTTTATACGGTGGACTTGGGTTTTGATGGGAATTTTACGGAGTGCGGCGATCCTACACAGCCGGGTATCAAGCCGATTCGGGAGTACCTGGAATCGCTACCATACGATGCCAACCCGAACTGCGAGAAGGGACATTTCTACATGGTCAACAACGACAGCCCCGGCTTCCTGCCGGATGGCGCGGTTGACACGGCGGGGATTGCCAAGGGTGGTTCGGTGCCGCCGTCCAATGTGCGAACGATTGGCGAGGCGCTCAACGACAAGGGAATCTCGTGGGCCTATTACGGCGGCGCCTACAACGCGGCAGTGCAACTGCAGCATAACCCGAAGAGCGGAGACCCAACGGTGCTGATTGGCGCGGCCTACTGCAACATCTGCAACTTCGAGTCCTACGTGAACAAGATCATGGGCGACCCAAATCAGCGAGCCGCGCATATCAAGGACACAACGGACTTCTTTGCGGCGGTCGACGACAGCACGCTCCCTGAGGTTTCATTCGTCAAGCCCGACGGCCTGCTGGACGGACATCCGGCAAGCTCGAAAGAAGACTTATTCGAGGCGATGGTGAGGAAGATCATGGATCACCTTCAAGGGAACCCGGATCTTTTCGCCGAGACGGCGCTTATGATTACCATGGACGAAGGCGGGGGTTTCTACGATTCCGGTTACATCCAGCCGCTCGACTTCTTCGGCGATGGCCCGCGCATTCCGCTGATCGTCGTTTCTCCATTCACCAAAGGCGGCCACGTGAACCATACTTACAACGATCATGTGTCAATTCTGAAGTTTATCGAGCGGAATTGGCGCTTGAAGCCGTTGACGAATCGGAGCCGGGACAATTTCCCGAATCCGATTGCCGAGGAAGATAATCCGTATGTTCCGACTAACAGTCCGGCCATCGGCGATCTGTTCGACTTGTTTCATTTCGACCACGATCGCGATGGAGGTCACTAAATTGCGCGGGATAGAGTTTTAGGTTACCGGACATTCCAGCAAACGCAGTAGTGTTTGGTCCCGGTGCCGACCGAGCCCTTGGGCACGGTCGGCGCCGGTGATTTGTCGATGGTTAAGCGATTCTTTTAATCATTCTTAGGTGCTCACTCTCCGATCAATACCCCGTTTACCGTATGTCTGTTTCCACGCCGGCGGCGCTTTAGTAGGGAAGGCTGTCACAGCCTGATGAATCAAAACATAAGGAGACTCAATTATGGCTAAAAACGCGCATCAGGAAGCGGCTACTCATCACGAAAACGCCGCGAAGGCGCACCGGGCGGCTTCGGAGCATCACGGAAAGGGAAATCATGAGGAAGGGAAGAAGCATTCATCGACAGCTCACGATCATTCCGCGAGGGCGCACGAAGCATCGAAGGCGGCGCATCAGAAGTCGCAACAGCAGAAGTAGCACAGAATGCTAGGCTCTTCAGTGAGAATGCATCAGGTGGCCGCGGTTCGTCGCGGCCATCTGGTGCATTTCGTAGCGCTCTCAACTTCGCGTGGACCTCGCCGGAAACCTTGGAGTTAGCTTCTTAAGTCCGGCGCGAAAGTCATTTGTGGGCGAAACGCTGGCGATTTGCATGAACGGGAACTTCGAGCGAACCCGTGTCCACGATAGGCGCAGCCGCAGTGATATAAGTTTGCGAAATGCGATCCTGCCAGGTGAAATGATCCTCGTCCCACAGCGACCACAGGAAGCCGAGAGAGAGTGTAGCGCCGGAAAGCAAATAGCCGAAACTGCGCCACAGGAGTTCGCGGGTGTCGGGCAAGCTGCCGTCGAGGCGAACGATGGTGAGGCCGCGAAGCTGCATTCCGGGCGTCGCGCCGGCAAATGTAGTGAACAGGAAGAAATATTGCGCGTAGAACAAATAGAAGACGGAGAGGTGCACGATGGCGTCCACCTTTTCGATCGTCAATTGCCCGCCGAGCGAACGGAATAATCCCAGAAATCCCGCGTAGGTTAGAACGAGGAACACGGCGTCGAGCGCGCCTGCCCGGCGGCGCTCGCTCAGAGTAGCGACGGGAACGAGCGCCGTCTGCGGGTGAGCGCGATAGTCGGGGGAATTGGAAAAATCCAGTTCGGGCTGAATACAGATGTCGACGCGTTCATTTTGCCTCTGGCGCTGGACGGGGCGGAATCGCGAACGTTCCGGGACTAATTTCTCCTCGAAGACAAGGTCCTCGGCGAAGGGGAGTCCCGATTGCGAATCGTCGAGATCGGGCCGGCCTCGGCGCACGCGGTATTCGTGCAGGCGACGCGCTACTTCGTTGCGCCAGTCGGGTTCGTTGCTACCGGAGCTGCCCACCCGCTCGGCGGAGCGGTGGCGAACTTCCCGCGTCGTAGGAGCGGTTGCGACGACACCCGCGGCTACAGGAACTCGCGCCTCGCCTTGTTCGACAAGCGGAGCGTCACAGAAAGAACAATTCTCGGCTTCCTCGAGCAGGAGGGCGCCGCACTGCGAACAAATATGAATCATCGGTCCGTTTTGCGCTGCGGACGTTCCCGGTGACGGAACAGAAACATGCTAGCACGGCTGCGGGTGATGGAGCGGCGAGCGATCGTGACGTGGTGTTGCGAATGAGGCAACCTGCGGTGGGCGGATTGGTTCTCAACGTTGGTTCCGCTACGGTTCAGCGACAAGAATTCCCGGCTCTGATTGCGGGCATGCGAAGCGCGTGTTAGGCTCGACTTTCTTTTTGTGGCCTTTCTTGGGCCTTTTTAGCGGGCTTTTTCAGGCGATGCCGAACGAAACCTTGTTGCAACCAATCCGCAGAATCGTTCTCCTCTTAATGTTGCCGCCGATTTTTCTTGTCGCTTCCTTGCGTGCAGGGGCGCAAACGACGCAGCAGCCGCTGCCGGTTCCGAAAGCGCTGGGTTCGCCTGCGGCGGGCGCAGAGGCCGTCGCAACGCTGGAAGCGGATCAGCAACACCAGGATGGAAGCGTTTTTTTCGCGGACGGGCACGTCGATCTGCGCTACTTGAACGCGCGGCTGCGCGCCGATCACGTGGAGTATCACGAAGATACGCAGATCGCCCTGGCGCATGGCAACGTGATGCTCGATTACCTGACGCAGCATGTGGAAGCGAACGATGCGCGTTACGAGCTGAAGACCGGGCGCGGAAGGTTCCATCATGTGCGCGCTACGTTTGCCGTGCAGCGCAAATTTTCGCCGACGCTGCTCGTCAGCCCGAATCCGCTGTATTTCGAGGCGGAGGAAGTGGAAAGGGTGGACGAGAGCACGTACCGCTTACACCAGGCGTGGCTCACGGTTTGCGATCCTGACCGGCCGACCTGGAAATTTTATGCGCCGCTTGCGACCGTGGAGCTGCGCAAGACGGTGCATCTTGAGAACGGAAACTTCCGCCTGTTGACCGTGCCGGTTCTGTATCTTCCGTACGCAACTTTTCCGGCGGAAAAGCAGCGCAACTCCGGATTCCTCATTCCCGAGCCGGGGGAAAGCTCGCGCAAAGGCTACGTATTGGGCGAAGGAGTGTATTGGGCGCCGACCGATTGGATGGACGGAACGCTCGGCGCGTACTACTTCAGCAAACGCGGCTGGAGCCAGAAGGCGGAGGTAAGGATGAAGCCGTGGGAGAACGCGTCGCTCACGGCCAGTTATTTCGGCGTGCTCGACCGGGGCCTCGAACAACAAGGCGCTCCGCCGATCAATCAAGGCGGCCACGAAGAACGGCTTACCTTCACGGCGTTATTGCCCGGCAACTGGCGCGCGGTGGCCGATCTCGATCAGTTGAGTTCGCTCACATTCCGGCTGGCATGGTTTGAAACGTACACGCTAGCGGTAAATTCCGAAGTGCGAAACACGGCATTCCTTTCGAATAGTTTCAGCGGCTTCAACCTGAGCTTCGCCGCGCTGAGTTACGAAAACTTTTTCAGCGCCACGCCGGCAAATTCAATCACGCTGCGGACGGCGCCGGAGGCGCGATTCAGTTCCGTGGATCAGGCGCCATTTCATCAGATTCCTTTGTACTTTTCGTTCAGCGCTTTTACGGGCGCGGTGCATCGGGGCGAAGACGTGACGCCGTTCAGCACGCCGGGATTCGTATCGCGCAGCGAATTCGCGCCGAGCGTGACGCTGCCGCTGCACTGGGGGCCGTGGCTCGACGTGGCGCCGAGCTTTACGCTGCGCTCGACCTACTACGCCGGCCAAATGCAGAACGGCGAATTCGTGGACCACGGCATCTCGCGCACGACCGAGGAATTTTCCGTCGATATTCGTCCGCCGACGATCGAGCGTGTCTGGGACGAAGGCGACACGAAATGGAAGCACGCGATCGAGCCCGAAATTGTGTACAGCGTGGTGAATGGTGTCAACGACTTCGGGCGGTTCGTGCGCTTCGACGAGGACGAAACGCTAACGGATACAAACGAGATCGAGTACGGAATCACGCAGAGGCTCTACCGCCGCCGGGGCTCGGGCGATGCCCAGGAACTAATAACGTGGAAACTGGTGCAGAAATACTTCTTCGATCCCACGTTCGGAGGCGCGCTGGTTCCTGGGCAGCGAAACGTTTTTCAAACGCTCGATTCGCTGACGCCGTTTGCCTTTGCGGACGTGCCGCGGCACTTTTCACCGATCGTGAGCGACTTGCGCATCGATCCTGGGAAACATTACGACGTGCAATTCATCGTGAACTACGATCCGCAACGGAACCGGCTGACCGCGATCGGCACGCTCGTGAAACTCAAGCCCTACAAGGAGTCGTTTCTTACCCTCGCGCACTTCTCGGTGCTGAATTTGCCCGACGATCCGATCCCGCCGCCGGTGAATTTCACGCAGCGGTCGAATCAAGTGCGCGCCTTGATCGGCTACGGCGATCTCACGCGCCGCGGGTTCAATGCCACGATTGGCGCGAGTTACGACCTGACGCAAGGAGGGTTTCAGAACCAGATCGCAGAAGTCAGCTACAACGGAAGCTGCTGCGGCATCGGTTTTGAGTACCGCAAATTTTCGTTTGGCACGATTCGCAACGAGAACCAGTTCATGGGCATCTTCCGGATTGCGAATCTGGGCTCGCTGGGCAACCTCCGGCGGCAGGAAAAAGTTTTCTAGGAGCCGCCTTCTGGCAACACGGTCGCAAGAGGAACTGGCGTTTCTTCCGGTCGAGCAGGCCGCGCGGCTGCTGCGCCGGAAGGAAATCTCGCCTGTCGATCTGGTGGAATCGGCGCTTGAACGAATCGAGCGGCTGAACCCTTCTATTAATGCCTTCCTTACAGTGCTGGCTGACCGCGCTCGCCGCGAAGCCAAACGTGCGGAGCGCGCGTTTCTCCGAACTTCGAAATCGCTTGGTCCGCTGTACGGCATACCGATTTCGCTCAAAGATAATTTCTGGACGCGAGGAATTCGCACCACGGCGGGATCGCGGATCCTCGAGAAGTTTATTCCGGAGCGGGACAGCGAGGTCGCTACCCGGCTCGCTCGCGCCGGCGCAATTCTTCTCGGCAAGACGAACATGCACGAGTTCGCGTACGGGATCACCAACGACAATCCGCATTTCGGCCCGACGCGTAATCCGTGGAATCGCGAGCGCATCACCGGAGGATCGAGCGGTGGCTCGGCAGCAGCCGTGGCTTCTGGTATCGGATTTGCTGCCACTGGCACGGATACCGGCGGGTCGATTCGTATTCCGTCGGCGCTGTGCGGAGTAGTCGGGCTTAAACCGACATTCGGGCTTGTAAGCGTTGAAGGTGTGGTGCCGCTTGCTGCGAGCCTCGATCACGCAGGGCCGATCGCGCGCAGTGTGACGGATGCTTGCGTGCTGTTCGAGGCGATGGGCGGGGAATATCCGAAAGGCGCTGCCTCGCCCGATTACCGCACGCTGCGGAAGAATCGGCCGAGGCGGTTCCGCTTGGGCTGGCCGAAGGAATATTTCTTCGAGCGTGTCCAGGGCGAAGTGCGAGGGGCGATTGACGCCGCGGCAAAATGTTTCAAATCGCTTGGCGCACGCATCGAAGAAGTTTCGTTGCCGCATCTGATCGAATCCGCCGATGCCGGCACGAACATCGCGCTCGCCGAAGCGACGCACTATCACGAATCGCAGGGCTACTTTCCGGCTCGGGCCGCGGAGTATGGAGACGACGTGCGGCGTCGGCTCGAGCAAGGGCGGGATGTGCGTGCGACGGACTATCTCCGCGCGTTCGAGGCAAAGCACCGGATGGGAGCGGACTTCGATGAAGCTTTTAAGCGCGTCGATGCGATCATCGCTCCCGCGCTGCCCGTTGCAGCGCCGCGCCTAGGCGAGAGCGATTTGACTATCGGAGGAGAGAAAGAAACGGTGCGCTCCGCGCTAGTGCGATTGAGTCGCCCGGCGAATATTACCGGGCACCCGGCCCTTTCGATTCCTTGTGGCTTCACGCGCGACGGATTGCCAATAGGGTTGCAGATGATCGGACCTCGCTGGGGCGAAGGGCGGCTGCTCGCGCTTGGGCTCGCGTACGAAGAGGCCACCGATTGGCACAATCGCCATCCTGAGCTGGGCGGCGCGGAGTCCGCGCGCTAGTCCGCTATTTTAGTTGCGCGGGGATCGCGCCCTTCCGCTGCATCAGCCAATTGCCTGCCAGAAATCCTATGCCAGCGACAACGATTCCTGCGAGAACATCAGCGATGTAATGATAACGGCCATAGACCGTCGCGACGCACATGCTTGCGAAGAACGGCAAGCAAGTCCAGAAAAGCCAGCGGCGGTAGCGCCATGACGCGCAGATCGCCACCATCGAGCCAGCTACGTGCGCGGACGGAAACGCGGCGCCGTGAACGCGGCCGAAGCGTTCGATGAATTCAATAAGAGCCGTGGCCCCGCCGCCCGTTAGCGGCCTCGTTTGAATTGATGCCAGCGAATAGTAAGGGCTCTCGACCGGCAACAGCACGGCTATTACATAGACGGAATAATGCGCCGCGGCGGTTGAGACCATGACATTCCAGAACGCGAAATGTTTACGTTCTGCATACAGAATCGCCGGGAGGATCGAGAGGAAGAGGAAGTAGGTCATGTACGCGAACTGCATGAAATCGTTCAACGCAGGATTTGAAAAGCGCGCGAGCCAAACCGAAGGGTGCACGCGTGCGAAGCGGTAGTCGAATTCAATGAGCCAGCGGTCGAGCCAGCCGGGGAAAACCATGTGCACCAAGCCTTGCAGTTCTTCGAACAAGAAAATATAGAGCGGCAGCGGATACCAGTGGCGGGCGAATCGCAGAATGCGGTTTGACGAATGCATGGCTGCCCAGGCAAGTCCCCCGAGCGCGGCGGCGATACCAAGATCAATCGCGAAATAGAGCAGCGCGTGGTTTAGGTTGCGATGGAAGATGGCGATCGTCACGTTCAGCCAGACTAGATAGCCGGTTGTGACCCACTCGAATGCGCCGCACGCGCTCCAAACTTCGTTCAGTGTGCGCGAAGCTCCACGTTTCGCCGGTTGCTGGACGTCGTATCCCCACGGATGCGCCTGCAGGAGTGGCGCCGTGTCTCTTGCGGTTTCGCGCAGGGGATTCATCGCGTTTCCTTTGCAGGGATGAGTCGTGCGCTGTTTTTATCGCGTGTCGCTTGCAGCCCGGCCCACTTCCGCACCTGCCATCCCCGGTCTTCCGCGAGGCACGCGAGATGTTTCGACGGATTCACTGCTACTGCATGGCCAACCACGTTGAGCATGGGACCGTCGGTAACGTCGTTGCCGTAGGCGTAACTGCAAGCGAGGGAAAAATCGTGTTTCCACGCGAGGCTGCGGATCGCGCGAACTTTTGCGACGCCGCTCAAGTGCTCTCCTGCTAGCTTGCCCGTCCAGCGTTCATCGCGGACTTCGAGTTCGGTTGCGCAGACTCCCACCGCACCGCGAAAGTGTTTCGCGATAACGCGCGCAAGCGGCGCGAGAGTCCCGCTTATAAAGAACACGCGATGCCCCTGCGCTAGATGCCAGGAAATGCGTTCGATTCCTGCCGTGAAGAAAAGCAACGAGTCCGCTGCATGTGAATCTATCGCGAGAGAACTCTCCCAATCCGCGGCGAAGGATTCTCGAAGATTTGCCAGATAGCATTTGTCGGCTTCGAGGAAGACACGGGGAGTCAGCAATAGCGCGGTTGCACGGTGCGCGAGCCACCTGGCGATGTTCATGCCACGAATTTCATCGCGCGCGAGGAGATAGCTGGCGAAGCGCCATTCAAGAGAAGGAGCCGGCAGCAACGTACCGTCGATGTCGAAGAAGGCGCCCATGTTGGTAGACGCAGGCGACGCAGCATTTGCGCTGAAAATCATCGCGTTGCACCCGTTGCGACGCGCGCTGACCGTTTTCCCACGGCTTCCAAATGCCGCCGCCCTTCGCACAACACAGGAACAGCACGCACGACGCAGAAAATCACGGTGGCGGCGACGAGGACCTGCCCTGCGACGGAAATCCAGTGGCGCGCGGTTTCGCCGAACCAGGCCGCGGGGGCGTGCGGAAGCGGAATTAACAATCCGAGGTAACAGAAGCAGACGCACTTCAGGGTGGCGTAAGCGGCGCGACTCGCGCGTGATGCCACCACGATGCGCCCCCAACTCGTGTCGAGCATCGAGTGCTGTCCGAACCCAACGCGCCCGGTGCGTGCCGCGAGGCTGCGGATGAAATCCGTCATCGTGCCGCGCACGAAGAACAGCACCGGCACCCACAGCGACACCAAACCGCTCACGGCGAAAAATGTAAAGAAGAGGTTTTCAACCACACGGTCGCCAAGAATATCCAATTGCGCGCCTAGTGGCGTTGAGAGTCCGCGGGTTCGCGCGATGTAGCCGTCTACGCCATCGAGCGCAATCGCAACGATTGTGAGGAGAACTGCGGCCAGATCGGCGGCAAATGCGGTCCCGAACATCGTGAAGAGCGCCACGGCTGCGAATGCTGCGAGAACGCGTGCTGCGGTTATCTGGTTCGGCGTCATAACATTTCCCTCTGTGCGGTTCATCCCTCCGCGGGACTTTCTCCTTCGTGAGGAACGCAATAGCGAGGCCATTACAAAGAATGCGTAGACAGCTGTGTTTTCAGCGACTTACGAATTTACTCTTTGCGTTCGATCCGCTCACGTCGGCGGGCTTGGGTGACACCTGACGGAATTTTCTTGGCGAAGTGACGATGCACAAATAGCGCGAGCGCGCATCTAACGGATGTGGGAAAATCGCTGTTCGAACAGAGCCCGCCGTGGCGTTTGGCGCATCGAAACAGCATTAGAAAGGCGTAAGGAACTGATGGAAGTTTCCGCATTTGCGGCGTTTCTCGCGGGGATCGTGTCGTTTCTTTCTCCGTGCGTTCTGCCCCTGGTCCCCGGATACGTTTCCATGCTGTCGGGAATTGGAGTGGAGCAGCTCAAGGAGGGCCAGGCACCGAGAGGGTTACTCGCTTCTGCATTCGCGTTCGTCACCGGGTTTTCCATTGTGTTCATCACGTTCGGCGCGTCGGCGAGCGCGGTGGGCACGTTCATGTTGCAGAATCGGAACCTGCTGGCGCCGCTTGCGGGAGCTTTGATCTTGCTTTTTGGCCTGCACTTGGTGGGTTGGCTTGCGAAGATTTCGGTGCGAGTGGGGATCGTCATCGGGATTCTATTCGTGCTTGCGGGAGTGGTATTGAATCTGCGGCCGGGACTGCTTGGACCATCGTTCAAAGCAGTACATTTCTACTCGCTATCGCTTATTTTTTTCCTTGGTCCGGTGATGACGCGCTGGCTGAACCGCGACGTGCACTTCCGCAATATGGGCGGGCAGCCCGGAGCGGTCAGTGGATTCCTTATGGGCTTTGCGTTTGCGTTTGGATGGACGCCCTGCATCGGACCAATCCTCGCGGGTGTGCTGGCCATTGCCGCCACGCAGGGCACTGTATGGCAGGGAATTTTCTTGCTGGCCTGCTATTCCGCGGGACTCGCGATTCCATTTTTATTGACTGCGTTCGGCATCAGCCGCTTTTTGGTTTTCTATCAGCGATTCCGCCGGCACCTGCATACCGTGGAGGTATTCAGTGGGATGCTGCTGCTGGTGATCGGGGGGCTGATTTTTGCCAACCGCCTGACATGGCTATCGGGTAAGCTTTCATTCTTGAATGTGTTTTCGAGGTAATCGGAGTTCCGTGAATGCCTAAACATTTGAATTGTTTCTTGGCGCTTTCACTGGCCATCAGTATCGCCGGGTTCGCGGGATGCAACTCGCGCGGCGCCGCCACCGTCGACGAAAGCGGGCGTCCCACGAATGCCGGTAAAGAGCTGCCGAACGAGCCGGACGTGACGTTCAAGGATCTGCGGGGAAAAGATGTGGCGCTCTCAAGCTTCAAGGGCAAAGTTGTAGTGGTGAACTTCTGGGCGACGTGGTGCGAGCCCTGCCGCGTCGAAATTCCCTGGATGATCGACTTCCAGCAGAAACTTGGCGATAAGGGTTTCACACTTCTAGGCGTGGCCATGGATGAGGAAGGGAAAAGTGTGGTCGAGCCGTTCGTTCAGAAAACGCAATTCGATGTGGGCGGCCGCAACATGACGATGAACTATCCGATCGTGCTCGGCAATGATGACCTCGCCGCGAAATTCGGCGGCCTGATCGGCTTGCCCACCAGCGTGGTAATTTCGCGTGACGGCAAAGTGGCTAAGCGGTTCATCGGACTGGTCAGCCACGATCAACTCGAAAAAACCATCCAGAGCCTTCTGAAACCTACGACATGATCGATGAGCACGATTTCCAAAAGAAATGCGACGCCGCGTTTGAAACCCTGCGCAAACGGCTTCTCGATCTCGGCGACGACCACGACTTCGAAGTGGAAGGCGGCAGCGGGAAGCTCGAAATCGAATTCGAGGACGAAGAGGGAACGCGGTTCGTAATCAGCCCCAATGCGCCGGTGCGGCAGATCTGGATATCCGCGCTGACAACAAGCTTTAAGTTGGGCTGGTCGGATTCGGCGCAGGCATTCGTGCTCGACAAGACTGGGGAAACGCTGAATCGAGTAATGAGCCGAATCTTGACTGAAAAACTGGGCACGCCGGTAGAGGTTTAGGCGCGATGAGACTGAGCGCTATTTGCACTCTGGGTGCTCTTCTGCTTTTTGCCGGGAACGCTCGATTTGCGGAGTCGCACGACGCGCTCTCACCGCAGGATGCCGCTGCGGTGCCGAACGCTGCGGCGGTCGTGAGTCCGCACACATTCGTTTCGCTCGAGCCGGTGCCGGCGGGAAAAGAATTTCAGGTAGCCATCGTAGTGGATATTTTGCGCGGCTTCCACATGAACTCGCACAAGCCTACCGACCAATACTTGATTCCGACTACTCTTACGACGCAACTTCCAGCTGGGATTGAGTTGGTGGATACAATTTATCCCCCAGGCAAGCTCGAGAAATTTTCTTTCTCGCCGGACAAGTCGCTCGACGTATATACGGGAAGCGTAACGCTGCGGGTGCGGCTAACTGCGAAGTCCGGCGCGACATCGGGCACGACCACGATTCCCATGATGCTGCGCTATCAAGCGTGCAACGACTCTGCGTGCTTGCCGCCGGTGAAGGTGCCCGTAAGCGCGAAGTTCGAACTCGCGGCAGCCGGGACCAAATCGCGCGCAGTTCATCCTGAAGCGTTCGCGGCAAATTCCAACAAAAACTAAGCCGGGCGCAACGTTTAGCGCGCAGAGATCAGCGGCACCGCGCGGCGGATGCGTGCGACCACACGATCTTTACCGAGGACGACCATCGTTTCAAAGAGCGGCGGCGCGACGGCGCGGCCCACGATGGCAACGCGGGTTGCGTTGATAAGGAAGCCTGCCTTGACGCCCTCAGAAGCGGCTAACTGGCGAAGCGCGGCGTCGCACGCGTCATGGTTCCAGTCAGGAAGCGACGCGAGAGCATCTGCAAGCTTTGCGAGCATTGCCGGCAAGCGCTCGTCTTTCCAGAATTTGTCGCGCGCTTCCTGTTCGTAGTCAAAATCGTCGGTGAAAAATGCGCGCGCCCAACGCGTGAAATCGCCTAGAAGTCGCGTGCGCGGGCGGACCAGGTCAACAGTGCGCGCGAACCAATCGCGACCGAAACCAGCCCATGCGTCCTGCCACAAACCGGCGCGTTTCAATTCGGCTTCGACGTATGGAAGCAATTCCTCCACCGGTGGTTTCTGCAGATATTGGGTGTTGAACCATTCAAGCTTGGCGCGATCGAACACCGCGTTCGTGCGGCTTACGCCTGACAGCGAGAATCGCTCGATAAGTTCTTGCGTGCGCATGAATTCAGCGTCGCCTCCCGCGGACCATCCCAGAAGCGCGAGAAAATTGCGGAACGCTTCGGGAAGAAATCCTTCGCCGGCGTAAGAGCCCACGCTCGTCGCGCCGTGACGCTTCGAAAGACGCGTGCGATCCGCTCCGAGAATCAGCGGGACATGTGCAAAAATCGGGGGCGTTACTCCGAGCGCGTGATAAATCAGCACCTGCTTTGGCGTGTTCGAAAGGTGGTCGGCCCCGCGAATGACGTGAGTTATTCGCATGTCGATGTCGTCGACGACCACACTGAGCTGGTAGGTAGGCAGGCCCGACGAGCGCAGCAAAACGAAATCTTCAACGTCCTGGTTCTGGACTTCGCGCGAACCGAATACGGCGTCTTCAAATGTTGTAGCGCCGGTGCGGGGCGTGCGGAAACGGATCGCATGCGGAGTGCCTTCTCTTTCTTTCGCGCTGCGTTCGGGTTCGGTCAAATCGCGGCAGGAGCACGGCACAAATTTTTTGGACTTTGCGCCTTCGTCATCGCCCTCGCCTTCGTGCTCTTCCGCTGAATCGCCGCCCGCGTATTCCGCTGCCTTGCAGTAACAGGCAAAGCCGGCGCCACTGGCGAGCAGTTTTTCCGCTGCGGAGACGTACATTTCGAGGCGCTGAGACTGGAAAAACGGGCCTTCGTCCCACTCGATTCCAAGCCACTTAAGAGCCGCGAGAATCCCGTCGACAAGTTCCGGACGGTTGCGCTCGACGTCCGTATCTTCAATGCGAAGCAGGAACGTACCGCCTTCGTGCTTCGCGAAGAGCGAGTTGAACAATGCGGTACGGGCGCCGCCGACGTGGAGGTAACCTGTGGGTGACGGAGCGAAACGAACGCGTGGCTTGTTTGAGGAGCTCATTCTGTCGGTTCCTTTTCCACTGCGGAAACCAGCAATCTTAGCGAAACCCGCGGTCAAAATCGAGTCGGCCGCGCATCAAAGCATAAGAAAAGCGAAGACTGGTACCCCCGTACCGTTGACCCCGGCGTCGGCATTCCTCATAGTCAAGACGGGAGCGGGCGCAGTGGGTCGCGGTTTTCTCGAAACTCCCGCTTGGCCATTTTGCCGATGCCGCAGAGTTGACACCCACGAAACTTGACTGGACACGTCGCCGGACAGGTTGAAATTTTCTGCTATTCTCGGTGAAAGTCCCAAGCGCCAAGGACTGATGATGTGGAGCGTTGAGTTGTTGAGCCATGTGAACATGAGCCCTGTGGTGCTCCTGGCGAGCGCTGTCCTGCTTGCGGCGTTCTTCCTCTATGTCTACAAGCAAAAGCGCCAGCCATATCTGTTGGTTTGGGCGATGGGGTGGTTCCTCATCGGCGCCCACTTCATGGCTCCTTTGGTTTATTCGCAGCCTGGTCCCGCCCGGCAGTTTGACTCGTTAGCCGAGTGGCTGCTGGCGGTTGCAGCCCTTGCGTTCTACGGCGCTGCGCGACTGTATGCGCGACTCCACGTAGAGACGCGCGCCGTGATTCTGGCGGCGGCAATCGCGGCGTTGTGGGCGCTGTCCTACGCGCGAGGCTGGTGGGAAGTGCCACTGGGCCTCGGAGTGGCGCTGCTATTTCTGTTGATAGCGCGAACTTTCTGGCGCGAAGGACGCAAGCAGGAGTCCCGCGGTGATGTCTTACTCGCGGTTACGTTCGTCTTCTGGGCGATACTTCGCGTTGTAACGGTGTTCCAGCCCCGCATCGAATTCCTTGCGGGAAGAGATCTCATCTCCCTGGTCCTTTTGCCGGAACTTTTTTCCGGAGTGTTGATGGTGATGGCGGTTTATGAAGAGGAGCGGCGGCGCGTCGAACGGAACATGCTTGCGCTGTCGAATCTGAACCTCGCGACGTCGAGCTTCGTGGGCGGCGAGATCCAAAAAATGCTGGCGCAGGCGCTTGACCGCGTGCTGAACGTGGTGCGCATCCCGGCGGGCGCGCTATGCCTTCATTATGGCGACACACAAGGGCCGACCTCCGTTGTTGTGACAGGCCTGAGCGATTCGTTCTGTTCGTCGATTCAGAGCGACGATCTTGGCCGGTACGTCGTAAACCTTGTGGCGCGCCTGGGCGGCCTCGTTGTGCTGAGGAATCTTGAAGCCGACAAGGATTACGAGGCGCTCGAAAAAGAGGAGGCGTTCAAGAAGCTGCGGAAGCTCATGCTGGACCAGGGCCAGCGCACCGTGGTCGGTATTAGCCTGCAAGCGAAAGAGCGCGTGTTCGGAGTGCTGCTCCTCGGGACGCCGGACAACCGGAATTTCACGCCCGCGGAATTGAGGCTGCTCTTGGCGTTGGGCCACCAAATCGGGATGGCGGTCGAGAATAGCTACCTGATTCAGCAGACCTCGCGGCGCAGCGAGGAACTCCACATTCTGAATGAAATCGGCCGGGCGCTGAGTTCGACGCTCGATCTGGATACGTTGTTCGATCGGATCTATTCCGAGATGCAGCGGCTGCTCGACGTCAGCAGCTTTTATATAGCTTTCTTCGACCACAAAAGCGATCGCGTCCGCTTCGAGCTGGAAATCATCGACGGAGACCGGCACCCGAAGCGCGAGCGCCCATCGGGAAACCATCTCACCGAGTACATGGTGCGAACCCGGCAGCCGCTCCTGATACGCGATCATTTCGCGGAAGAAACCGAACGGCTGGGCGTTAAGCCGAACCAAACGGCTGGTTCTTTCTGCGGAGTCCCGCTGATTCTCTACGACCGCGCCATTGGCGTGATGGCCGTCCACAGCAAGCAGGAGCGGGCATTCGACGAGGGACACATCGAGCTTCTGCGCGTGCTCGCGAGCGAGGCTGGCATCGCGATCGAGAACGCACGGCTCTTCGAGGAACAGCAGAAGAAGTCGCGACACCTCATGCTGCTCAACAATATTTCGAGCCACGCCATCACCACTCTGAATCCCGAGGAAATGCTGTCGAAGATCGCGGCCGAAATCGAAAATGGCCTGACCTACGATCACATCGGCATCGCTATCCTCGACTATTCGGCAAAGGAGCTTGTAATCCAGGCCGAGGCGGGCGGGCGCCGCGACGCTCAGGGACGCCGGATTTTACTCGGTGAAGGGCTGGTGGGGCAGGTTGCGCGCAGCGGCCAAATGGCGATCGTTCGAGAAGTCGGCCCATCAACTCCGCGCCCGGTGTTACCCGGCTCGATATCTGCCATCGCCCTCCCTGTAACGTTCGGCGAGCAATTGCTCGGAGTTCTCTATGTGGAATCTTCTGAGCCGTGCGAGTTCGCCGAGCAGGAAGTGTTGCTGCTCCGCACCCTCGCCGACCTTTTTGCCGGAGCGCTGCATAGCGCCTTTGCGTTCCAGAAGGCGCAAGAACAGGCGATCACCGACGGGCTGACAGGAGTCAAGACGCATCGCTTCTTGATGGAAGCGCTTTCGTCCGAGTGGAAGCGCTCGACGCGCGCGAACCGGCCCTTTGCGTTGGTGCTTATGGACCTCGATCGATTCAAGTTTGTGAACGACTTCTACGGTCACCTCGAGGGCGACGTTGTGCTGCAACGCGTCGGGCATATTCTCGAGCAGAACTGCCGGCGCTCGGACGTGGTGGCGCGATATGGCGGCGACGAATTCGTGATCCTGATGCCGGAAACCACGGTCGAGCAAGCACGGCAGCTTGCAAGCAAGTTGCGTGGATGGGTGGCGTCCGATCCTCTTCTGCGCGACAAGAACATTACGGCCAGCTTCGGAATTGCGGGTTTCCCAGTGCACGGCTCGACGCCGCAGGAACTGATTCAGGTGGCGGACTCCTCGATGTACCTCTCGAAGCATCAGGGCGGGAACTCGGTCTCCAGCGCGGAGCATTACGACGCGAGCGAAACAAAGAAATGGAAGAAGGATGTTCTCGAGGCGTATCTGGGCGTGACGCTGAAAAGGCTGTTTTCAACCGGCCCGGAGGCATTTGAAGAAATTTATCGCCGCCTCGAACAATTCACGCGCTCGCTCGCCGAGCAGGGAGCGGCTGGCGACGGGGAAACGTTGCCGCCGGCGGTGGTCGAAACGGTGACCTCACTGGCGCTTGCCATCGACGCGAAGGACCATTACACGCAAGGCCATTCACAGAAGGTTTCCGCGTACGCAGTCCTGATCGCGCAGGCGCTCAGCATGGACCAGGCGGAGGTCGAGGAATTGCGCTTGGCCGCTCTGCTGCACGACATCGGCAAAGTCGGAATTCCGGAAACAATCTTGAATAAATCAGGTCCGCTGGATGCGTCCGAGTGGGAAACGATGAAGACCCACACGGAGTTAGGAGCGAAAATTCTCGAGCCGCTCCTGGCGATGAAGCGCATCCGGTTGATGGTCCGGCATCACCACGAATTCTATGACGGCACGGGATACCCGGATCGCCTCAATGGCGAGAGCATTCCGTATGGAGCGCGCGTGATCGCCATCGCCGATGCATACGACACGATCACTTCGGCGCGCACCTACAAGAAGGCTCGGACGCCGGATGACGCATTCATGGAACTCGAGCGCTGCGCTGCGAACCAGTTTGATCCGGAGCTTGTCCGCATCTTTATCGAGACCATGCGCCGGGCGCCGCGTCCGACGATCGAAGTGGCCATCGGGGCTTCGGATCGAGCGAGCACCCCGGCGTCGTAGCTTCCTTCACGGTTCCACATGTTTCATCAGTTGGCACAGAGAAATGCCGCTCATGATAAGCAGTACGCCTTTCTGAAGGCAGCGTTGCGTTGTACGCTTTGACGGCCTGCTGCGTCGTTCTGGCCGATTCTGGCAAGCGAGCAGATTGGCTAGGCGGAGGCAGGGCTGGCAAAGGGGTTACTCCCAATGCGAGAGTGAGCGGAACGACAGCCAAGGAGGACTGATCATGACGTTAAAGGGAAGGATGATGAAGGCGATTATATCAGGAGCATCGCTTGTGGCTGCTCTGCTGAGTACCTTGTGGCTGGCGCAGGCACAAGACCTCACGCCATCGTATCCCAAAATGGCCCCAATCGATCAGTATCTAATGGCGGATCGAAATGCGGAGATCGCAATGGCGCGTAGTGCTGCCCCGCCCGCAATATCAGGCGATGCCGAGGTCTTGGTCCTCGGACGACATGGCTACGAAACGGCGATCAAAGGCAAGAACGCCTTCGTGTGCGTCGTAGAGCGATCGTGGATGTCTCCATTTGATTTCCCGGAGTTCTGGAACCCCAAGATGCGAGGTCCGATCTGTTTCAATCCGCCGGCAGTGCGATCCATCCTGCCACTCACCTTGAAGAGGACGGAGTTGGTATTGGCTGGACTGTCCAAAGCTCAGATTATCGATGGTATTAAGGCATTCGAGACGAAGGAACTGCCGGCCTTAGCACCGGGCGCAATGTGCTTCATGATGTCGAACCAAGGATACCTAAGCGACTCCGCCGGGCATTGGCTTCCGCATTTGATGTTTTACATCCCCCTAACAGATCCCAAGGTTTGGGGTGCGGACCTGCCCGGCTCCCCAGTTATGTTGAATCCACAATTTCAGGGCGCCCCGGAGCCAATAACCGAGTTCATGATTCCAGTACACAATTGGTCGGACGGAACGGTCGCGCCTACGAATGCGAACTAACGAGCATGCCGCTCGCGGGTCGCGCAGCCTTTTGGTCTCGGAATTGTCTCTTACAATCGACATCGAAGCGAAGGCGGATAATACGACGCCGTTAGTTGCTGAGTGAGTCCACTCACATGATAGGGTACCCGACTCTTCGAGTTTTGAAGGGTCGGGGTTTTCTCGGCGCTCACTCTTCTGCCTCCCCGGGCTAATTTGTCTTACAACTCGCCGCCGACTCTCACGCCATGTGGCTACCCGCTAGATCTCTAATACTTCGCTAGACGCTTCCTCGCGATCTCGTTAGAGTTTGAACGCGCCATTCTTCCGTGCGCTTGGAGAAGACCGTGCAGACAGCAGTCGTGAAATGGACTGGCGGAGAGGAATTTGTCGCGACGACGCCATCGGGCCACGCCGTGCCGTTCGACGCGGATCGGAAACACAATGCCGCTCCCGGACCCATGGAGATGCTGCTGGGCGCGCTTGGAGCGTGCACGTCCGTGGATGTGGCGATCATTCTTGCCAAGAAGCGGCAGAAACTCGAATCGCTCGAGGTCAGCGTTTCCGGCGAACGCGCCAGCGACCCGCCGCAGGTCTGGACGAAAATTGAGATGGTCTATCGGCTCGGCGGAAACCTCGACGACAAAGCGGTTCGCGATGCCATCGAGTTGAGCCAGGGCAAGTATTGCTCGGTAGCAGCGATGCTGCGGAAAACAGCGGCGATTACCTACCGGTACGAAATCAATCTCAGCCAGCGAAAATAGCGCTTTTCCTTGTCACGTGCGCGCGATTGCATACAATCGCCAGACAACTAAGGTAATCAAACATTCCTGTTTATGCCGTATACGTGCCTCGCGAAGTATTCATTTGACAGGGAAGTTCGTATGCCTCGAGCACGCCCAACAAATACTTCGTCTACGATTCGGCGACCGTGAACAACGTGGCGATGGTTAACTCGAAGGGGCGCTTGGCGGAAGCATACACCTGCGTTTCGCCGTGCACGTCGAAGATCACCGATACCGGCTTCAGCTACACAGCTCGCGGTGAACCTAGCGATGCTCACGAATCTACGCAGCATTCGCTCGGCTACTACCACGTCGCCCAGAGTTACTGGGCCAACGGAGCGCTGAACCAACTTAGTGGGCTTTCCGGCTCCGGACTTCCGATCATTACCTACAATGTGGATGGTGAAGGGCGCAGATATTCTGCTTCATCTTCCTCAGGCCAGAACCCATTAGTGGGCACCAACTACAACGTCGCGAGCCTGCCGACACAGGTGGGCCTAGGTTCCGCCGATAGCGATGCCTTCACCTACGACCCGAATACGGACCGAATGACGAAATATCAATTCGACATGAACGGTCAATCCGTTGTGGGAACCCTCACGTGGAACTCAATCGGGACACTCGCCAGTTTAGCCGTTACCGATCCGTTCAACAGTGCTGACGCGCAGACGTGTACCTATATACATGACGACCTGACTCGCATTGCGAGTGCAAACTGCGGATCCGAGTGGTCGCAGACGTTTAGCTATGACGCATTCGGAAACTTGAGCAAAAGTGGGAGCATGTCGTTCCAGCCTACATACTCCACCTCCACGAATCGCATGACACAGATTGGCGGTTCGACGCCGACTTACGATGCGAACGGAAATGTAACGAACGATTTCCTTCACACGTACGCCTGGGACGCTGTCGGACGTCCCGTGACGATTGACGGTGTTGTGGTGACCTACGATGCTCTCGGGCGCATGGTGGAACAGAACAAGAGCGGAAGGATTTCACAGATCGTTTACGCTCCGTCCGGGTTCAAGCTCGCAATCATGAACGGGTAAACGTTGACAAAGGCCTTTGTGCCACTAACAGGCGGCGCTACGGCGGTCTATAATTCCAGCGGGCTGGTTTATTATCGACACTCGGATCATCTGGGCAGTTCGCGCTTTGCATCTACTCCGACCCGAACTCTGTACTTCGACGGAGCGTACGGCCCCTTTGGTGAACCTTACGCAACGTCTGGCACGACGGATTTGTCGTTTACCGGGATGAATCAGGACACGGTTGCCAACCTTTACGATTTCCCGGCCCGGGAATACGGAACCCAAGGCCGCTGGCCGTCACCTGACCCAGCAGGAATTCTCTCGGTTCGTACGACGGACCCGCAATCCTGGAACCGGTACGCTTACACGCGGAACAGTCCGCTGACTCATATCGATCCCACAGGCATGGGCGACAGCAGCGGCCAAGACAACCCCACGGACTCCGGCGGCCCAGGGGGTCCAGGCGACCCGGACAACCCAGATCCGGAAGATCCGGGTAATCCGAACGACTGTCCTCCAGGGGCCGTTTGCGCAGATCCGCAGAACCAATGCAATGACGCTAACTGCCAGACAGATACAACTTGCAACGACAACGGATGTGTAAACACCACCAGTGTCACGGTGAACGGCAATGATCCTTCGATGGTGGCGCCGTCGGATGCCAATACTTGTGCCCCGGGCGATTTCATTTGCAATGCAGAATTGCAATTACTTACGATGGTATATAAGCCCTGGGTGCTTAACTTCAACGTTCCGATCGCCTACGGGATTGGACCGGCTGGAGTCGTCGAGTATAATCCATTGACAAACACCACGTGCTTAGGCTTGGGGATTGGATTATCCGCAGGCAAGAATGTCTCGATCGGGCCGCTGACAAATGGGAAGATGTTCAACGGCCAGTCGTTTCCGAATGGTGCTGATAATCTTTTGAGCGGAGGATCTTTTTCGGGCGGCGCTATCTCCCCGGCTTTTTTTGGTGCTCAGGGAATGGTAAACGGGGCCGGTGCGGCTGGCGGGCCGGCTGTCGGCTATCCAGGATTTTCCGCTGCCGCGACGTATTCGGTGTGCAATTGATGAGGCACTGGGGAGCCATGCTCGTAGTTACGGGTGGTGGATTTGTCGTCGCAGCAATTTGCCTTGCGCAAGCGGTTTACACTATTTGGACCGGGCAAAGTCGTCTTTTTTTCGCGGGTACTGAGTTCCGCAATCCGCCTTTTGGGTTTTTCGGACGCCTCATGTACGCGCTCATGTTTATGTTCCCTGGGGTAGGAATAATTGTAATCCTGATGACCAAACTTAAAGGCATCACCCTCGGGCCGCTTTGGCAGTGGCTGAACCAGAATTCTGGCATTCTTTTCTATCTTTTCCTTCTCGGCGGTTGGTCGGCCCTGACCCTGATCAGGCCCGCGATGATGCTACGTTGGATGCTTCGACGTACGAACCCCGAAATTGCGAACAGTAAAGAAGGCTTGATCACCATACAACTGATCAGTTGGGGGATCATCTGCATGGTGCTGTTCGCCCTCTCAAAGATGTAACCGAGCCTGCCACCGACGGGTTTCCGTTCGCGCACGCGTGGTGCGCATTTGACCTGCTCGCCAAAATCCGCGCACGGGAGTATATGAAAATGGCAGAATTTTGCGGCGGGGTGGCAGGCCCTTTCGTTCCTAAGTTATCTTTTTGCCGTCGACCTGAGCTGCCCCCTAGCTCCGCGCATAGGATCATACGACACCAAAATCTCCTAAACTCATGACTTTCGCTTCGCTCCGTCGCGCAAATTCTCGCGGCGCCAAATATCCCAAACTGCATTCTCATCCAGCGAAAATAGCGCTTTTCCTTGTCACTGGCGCGCGCGATTGCATACAATCGCGGGACTATTAAGTCAGTGAAACAGATTTCAGGAGAAATTCATGGGTAGACGCATTGCCGCGAAGATTACCGGAGTAGCCGGATACACTCCGCCCCGCGTAGTCACAAACGCGGACCTCGAGAAGTTGATGGAGACGAACGACGAATGGATCCGCACCCGCACCGGAATTCGCGAGCGGCACTATGCGGATCCAGGAATCGCGACGTCGCATCTCGGCACGGAAGCGGCGAAGAAGCTTCTTGCCTCGAAAGGTGTGTCGCCCGAAGAAATCGAAATGATTGTTTTGGCCACGGTCACGCCGGACATGCTCTTCCCAGCGACCGCTTGCCTGATTCAGGATCGGCTCGGTGCAAAAAAAGCGTGGGGGTTCGACCTTTCGGCGGCTTGCTCGGGGTTTGCGTATGCACTTACGGTGGGCGCGCAGTTCGTGGGCTCCGGCGCGCACAAGAAGGTGCTTGTGATCGGCAGCGACGTAATGACCTCCATTCTCGACCCAAAGGACCGCTCGACGTATGTCCTGTTTGGCGACGGCGCCGGAGCTGTGCTGCTTGAACCGGCTACATCGGAATCCGAAGGGATCATCGACTTCGCGCACGACGTGGATGGTTCCGGCGGCGCC